>OLPU01001940.1_pt1 | contig 14514 bp, 5 predicted proteins | sample 1673111 | NCBI WGS metagenome assembly OLPU01 (sample SAMEA3136755, study PRJEB25190) | human gut metagenome | reverse complement strand
GAGCAAGAAGCCCCCACTTCAAAATCTGGGATTTAAGTGGTGGGAGCATGTCACTTTTAGATGAGAATAGCTTGAGGGTTGTTGATGCTGAAGAAGGAGTGTCCCATATTATAGAAAAATATGATGTCACACCGGGTTTTTCACATGTCGATGGAAGTAAAACTTTTACAGTTAGATTGACTCCGGAATGGTTAAGGCCACAGAATGGAGAAGGCAGCAGATCTATTAAATTACAGTACAACGCAACTATTGATGACAATGCACTTGTGCCGGAAAATGGTTCTGTAAGTGGACTTAATAATACTGCCAAAATTAAGTGGAGCGATCAGCTGTCACAATCAAAGGAAGTTACAGCTCGTGGAAGCTATTCTGTAGAATGGATAAGAAAAGCAGCAGGTACATTACAGGATGATGGACGAATTCAATGGACATTAACTGTTAATGTAGGAGCAAAGGTCAATGCAAAGGGTTTAACAGTTACAGATAAACTTCAAGGAGATGGCTTAGTATATGATACAAATTCTCCGATTCTGGTAACGGTTAAAAATGCAGGCGGAAGCGTAGTAAGTAATGTACTGAACGAAATTAACTGGAATAGTACTGATTTAAAATATGATAATAAAAGTTGGGAGTATAAAATAAATCTGGATGGAAAATACGAATATACTTTCACATATTATACCTTGACAAATCCTGGACTGGATGAGACACAGTATGGAAATATTGGAACTGTATCTAAGAACCAGTCTCAGGTAAGTACGGAAGTCATTTATGGCCAAGGAAGTGGAAGCGGCAGTGGTAGTGATGGAGTATTGTCTAAAAAATATGACCAATTGGTTTCAGTAGAGGGTACTAATGGAAACAAGACAAAATATGCTCAGTGGACAGCTACTATTCATGTGCCGGCAAGTGGACTGACTCAGGTGAAATTTATAGATCAATTATCCGGAGATCATATGTTTGAATCTGGGAATACAGGAACAGCAGCGCCAGATATAATTATTACTGGTATGCCAGGCACAGTCCAGCCAAAGATAAATCTGAGTACTGATAAGAAAACAATGACCATTTTATTTGGCGATAGTATTGAGAATTCTTCATTACCTGGAATAGATGCAGCATATGATGTAAACATTACTTATTTTACAAAGCTTAATTCTGAAGAGGGAATCATTAAAAATGAAGCTTATGTATATTCGCAGGAAAAGAATGAGTATAAGCCGGTTACTGAAGAGCTAAAGAGATATTCCTTTGGAAAGGCAGGAAATGTTAATAGTAATGATCCTAAAGTATTAGACTGGACAATTACATTAAGTAAAGGCTTAATTATTGGAAGCAGAAACCCACTGACTGTTAAGGACAGTTTAACAGGTGAGCACACATTTAAGAGAGGAAGTGCTCATTTATATGGCTGGTCAGGTACAGTAGGAGAAGGGGAGCCTGCAGAAGATTATACAGCCTATTTATTGGTAACAGAAAATGATAAAAATCCAGAATTTAAAATTTTAATAGCATTACCAGATCAATATACTTGGACAATACAGTATCAGACCAATATAGTCCCTAATAATCAAAATACTACATTTACCAATACTGCAAACTTTACTTTGGGAAATAAAGATCTTCATTCACCGGTAGAGGCGACTGTTGATACAAATTCAACACGTATTATAAAGAAGCTGGATGGTAAAGCAGTGGCTCAAAATGGGTATAAATCAACTTATAAAGTTGTTGTTGATGGATATACATTGAAACTGGGGGAAAATGAAGACCATACTTATATAATCAGAGACTATTCTGATACCAGTGTTAACATTCAGGAGAGTTCTATTAAAGTAAAGGATGTGGCAACAGAATCAAATGTAGACTTCTCGTATACATATAAGAAGAATCAAAATACATCTCAGCCGAAACCTGAAAATGTATTAGAGATTACAATTAAGGCAAGGGGACCTCACAAGTATGAATTGTCATATGATGCCGTTATTAGCCCGGATGAAAACAATCAAGGAAACTCTGAGAATAAGTTGTTTTATTCAAATCGAGCTGAGTTTGAAGGGGTAACTAAGAAGGAAAAAGCGGATGTAACAATTGAAGCTGGTGGTTCCGGTACAGTAGGTGTTGCTACTAAATATATTACTATATTTAAGAAGGATGGAAAGACGAATGCAGCGTTAGCAGGAGCTGAATTTGTATTACAAGAGCTTAGTGGTGGTAATTGGCATAATATAGCAAGAGGAACTACTGACCAAAGTGGAAGGCTTACATTTACACAGGAACCGCTTGAGGGAGAGAAATATGGTACGATTGTTCGATTGGATCAAGGAAAAGAGTTACAAGAGGGAACTGTGTATAGATTCCATGAAACAAAAGCACCAAATAATTATAAAATAAGTACAGCGGACACAGTGTTTGTTTATGGAAAAACTCCGAAAGATAACATAAAAGCGTTAATGAATGCGGAAGAGACGATAATCAATGACAGGGTTGTCTCTGTAAATGTAAAAAAAGAATGGAATGAAGAATCAGATACGCATTCAGAGGTAAGTGTGACTCTTAAAGCCACAACTTCCAATGGAAACCACCCATATTCGCTGCCGGATGGAATAACAGCAACTCAGATGTTAAATGCCGGTAATAACTGGACGTATACATGGGAAAATCTGCCAAAATATGATAAGGATGATCAGAATAATTATTATGAAATCCATTATGAGGTGGAAGAATTCCCGGATATATTACAGTCCTATGATGCAGTATATAGTGGGAATGCTGGTAATACCTATGAGAATGGAATTACCAAGAAAATTGTTATTAAAAACTATAAAAAGTCAAATAACAAAAGCATAGAAGTAACTAAAGTCTGGGATGATAATCACAATTCAGATCAAATCCGTCCTGGATCTATAGTAATGCAGTTGTATCAATCTACTGATAATGGTGCCACCTGGTTTCCTGTTGGTCAGGACCAGGAATATGAATATAATGTAAAAGACAGCAATGGAAATGTATCTACTGTAACATATAAATATCAGGGACAGGTTACGTTGACTTCAAATGAGAAGAAGGATAACAATGAAGATGTATGGTATCATAAATGGGATGTCCTCCCGGCAAAAGATAAGTCAGGAAAGGATATTTCTTATAAAGTAGAAGAAATATTAATAACCAATAATGGTACTGTAATAGTTGATGCAAACACAAACATTCCAAGCAAAAAAGCTGGCAGCTTTTATAAGTTGAAAGATGTTCAGAGAGTATCTGAAAACAAACTTGCAAGCTATACATTTACGAATACTTATGAACATGAAAAAGTAGATGTTCCAGTACAGAAAAAGTGGAATACCAATGGGGACAGTGATGCTGATCAAACAATTCCTGATGAGATTACAGTAAAACTTGTTGCAACAGTTGCTGGCAGCCGTAATCTTGCAGAGATAACTGGAAAGTCAGACATTGCAGAGACAATTACATTATCAAAGCCAGACTGGAAGGATATTACAAGCTGGACAGGGCTTGCAAAATATTATAAAGGAAAAGAGATTGCATATAGTGTAGAAGAAGTGGGAAATCGTCCATCTGGCTGGACATTAACAAGTAATGTTAAAAATAATGATGGAACTTATGTTTTAACTAATACCTACACAAATCTGATTTCTGTTTCTGCGACTAAGGTATGGAAGGATAACAAAAATCAGGATGGAAAACGTCCTGTTGAAGTTATCTTTACACTGTATCGTCCGAGACTGAATGAGCAGGGAGGATATGAAACGGAAGTCAAAGAGAGCGGTGACATTATTATTGATGATATAGTTTATACACCATATGCAGCATCTGGTGATACACCATCAAAAACTTCTACAGGTGATAAAAATGCGGAATGCTGGTCTACTGTAATATGGAACCGTCTGGAGCCTAAGTGGGGGTATGTAGAGGGTGCTTCTGAAAATCTTAAGAATACAGAGATTCCATATGAAGTACGTGAAACTTCTGTTGAAAACTATAAGACTGAAATAAAGAAAGAAGCAAATAACAGTAGAGTATTTACGGTTACGAACAGTTATACACCCGAGATAACTAAGATAAAAGCAACGAAAATCTGGGAGGACAATAAAAACCAGGATAACAAGCGTCCGCCGGAAATTACTGTAAAATTAAAAGCCACTGTGCCTGAAAATGGAACAGATAAAGATGTAACAAACAGAATCGCAGTACTTACCGGAAGCAATTCCAGTGAAAGAATTTTAACCGGAAATGCAAAAGCGGAGAGCTGGGGATCCATCGAATGGATAAATCTTCCGGTATATATGGACGGAAAACAGATTTCTTATAAGGTAGAAGAAGCTGCAATTGAAAACTATACTTCAGAAATTACAAATCCGATATATAATGCGGAATACCAAGGTTATGAGGTTATTATCACCAATACTCATGATACAGAACTGGTTAGCAAAACTGCGGCTAAGATCTGGGATGATGATTCGGATCGTGATGGTAATCGTCCAGATAAAGTAAAGTTTCAGCTTTATAAAGTAGTTGAGGGAAATGAAACAGAAGTTACAGCAGATGGTAATGGTAAAGCTGGTTCACAAATAGTGACAGTTAATGGTCAGAGCAATGTAGACAAATGGACTGTAACCTGGGAAAAATTGCCAAAATTTGAAAATGGTACAGTGATTAAGTATATTGTCAAAGAAATGAGTCTTACGGGCATAGGTGAAATTACCAGTGAAGAATTAGGCGAATATGGAAAAGCTTCCAGCGAGGATGGACTGACGATTACTAATACCTATAGACCGGAAACTGTAGATAAAACCGTTAAGAAATTCTGGAATGATGGTAATAATGTTAATAAGCTAAGAAAAGATATTAAGGTAATCTTGAAAGCACAGATTGACATTAGCAAAGATCCAAAGACTGCAGATTTAAAGGATGTTGATGTGAAAAGGTATGATCAAAACAGAAATATCTTTGTTGATGTAGAGGCAACACAAACTCTTGTATTAACTGATGGAGAAAGTGCAGTTTATACCTGGAAAGAATTACCGAAATACTGGCGTTGGACAGACGGCAAAACGTATCTGATCAAATATTCAGTGGAGGAAGTGGTGAATACAATTCCGGAAGGATATACTCCGGAATACGCAGAGGAAGAGGATAATATATTTGTAATTACCAATAACTATACACCAGAAACAACAAGCATAGAAGTAAGTAAGATATGGAATGATAATAACAATTCAGATGGTGTTCGTCCGAAGAGTATTAAACTTCAGCTGAAAGCAGATGGCAGGAATTTATATAACACATATGAACAGAAGCTGGATGCAGATGGAAAATGGGATGGCAAGAGCTGGACAACAGTTTCTCATGAACTGAAAGAGATAGAAATAACACCGGATGACTATACTGTTTCTCCATGGATCATAGCACCGGATGAGTGGAAAAACCTTCCGAAATATCAGCTTGATGATAACGGCAATAAAAAAGAGATCAGTTATACTGTTAGCGAGGTTGAAATAGACAGTCATTATGAAATAACATCAAATACAGTAAATGGAAATAAAATAGAAATTGTCAATACACATGAAACCCATAAGATTTCCAAACAGCTGATTAAAATCTGGTTTGATGATATAAGTGATAAGCGTCCAACAGGAACTGTAGATTTTGAATTATATATGAAGGTTTATGATACAGATAAACAGGATTATACAGAAATGCTTCCTGTAAACAGCAAAATATTTGAGCAGCTTGATCCTGATAATACACAGAAGGTTCTTCCGGTAACAGATAAGCCAATTCAGAAAGTAGCTATTCCAGAGAAGGGTAAACATGATGATACAGTTACCTGTTCATGGAATGACCTTCCGAAGAACTTTAACGGAAAACCAATTATATATGAAGTTCGGGAAATAAATGTTCCAGAGGGATATCAGGCAACAACAGTAGCAAATACTTCCGATCATACAACAATTTATAATAGAACTACTGAAGTTGAAATAAGCAAGACAGATATTGTCGATACGGATGTAGAGCTTCCCGGAGCAGTACTAAAAATTTTTGATGAGAAGGAGCTTGAGTCCTGGACTTCTGCAGAGAGTGCACATAAGGTAACTGCAGATCTGGAAGCCGGCAAGAGTTATATTCTTCGGGAGATTACAGCTCCGGATGGATATACGATTGCGGAAGATGTGAAATTCAAGGTAAATGAAGATGGTTCTATAACCAAAGTTGTTATGAAAGATAAACCGATAGAGGTTATAATTTCCAAGACAGATGTTGGCGGGAGCCGAATTTAAGATTGTAGATCCGGATAAGGCAGAGACGGAAGCGGGTTATCTGATTGACAGCTGGATATCAGACGGAACAAAGCACAAAGTGAATACTGCCAAGATGAAAACAGGCAAGGAGTATAAACTAATTGAAACAAAAGCTCCAAGTGGATATACTCCGGCAGCTGAGATCATCTTTACAATTAGTGCTATTGGGGATGTTCAGGTGAATGGCCGGACAATGGATGGACATTTAATCAAGGTTATCAATACTAAGAATGAAATTAGCTTTGCAAAGCTGGACAAAACTGACAGTACTAATGAAATCCCGGTATATGTAAAAGGGGCAGAACTGGAAGTCAGAACAAGCATAATAAACGAAGATAACAAAGCTGTACCATCGGATATCATAGCAGTGACAGCTGATGGTGAGGAACTGAAATGGACAACAGAGGGATCTCTGAAAACAGTGAATGGACTTGTTGCAGGGGATTATTTCCTTGTTGAGGTAAAAGCACCGGAAGGTTATAAACTTGCTGATGCAGTACCATTTACAATAACTGCACAGAAAGCGGAAACAGAAGCTTTAGATCCGATTACAGTTTCCATGTATGACGAGAAGACAAAGATTTCTATTCTTAAGGTTGACAAGGATGGCAAGGCCTTGAGTGGCGCAACACTTGAAATTCAGGATGCAGCTAAAAAAACAATCGAAGGACTGAGCTGGATTACAGATGATAAAGCTTATGACATTACAGGTAAACTTACCAGTGGCCGTAAGTACTATCTGGTTGAGACCCAGGCACCGAAAGGCTATGTGATTGCAGAACCGGTTGAATTTACACTGAATAATAACGGGGAAATCGTTGTTGATGGTAAGGTTGTTGATAGTGGACAGATTACTATGACAGATATTCATACCAATGTTGTTATCAGTAAGAAAGCGATTACCGGTGAAGATTCTATCGGAGGAGCGAAACTACAGATTATTGATTCCGAAGGCAAAGAGGTGGTAAAGACCTGGACAACTGAGGATAAGAAAGATAAAGTAGTCACAGGAGTATTAAGTGTTGGTGAAAAATATACTTTGAAAGAAGTAACTCCACCGGAAGGATATGCAAAGGCCGCAGATATTCACTTTACATTAAATGGTAAGGGAGAAGTTGTCATTAATGACAAAATAGAAACAGCAGTGGTAATGCGGGATGCCAAACTTCAGATTAAGGTAAGTAAAAAGGATATCACCGATACAGATGAACTTCCGGGAGCAGTACTTCAGATTCTGGATAAGACTGATAACAGTGTGATAGCAGAGTGGACAACTACAGACAAGCCTGTGATTATCACAGATAAAGATTGCAAGAAACCTCTCATTGCAGGTAAAGAATATATTCTTCATGAGAAGACAGCCCCAGATGGTTATGCATATGCAAAAGATGTTGAGTTTACAGTTTATGTAGATTCTATCGAAGGTAATGAGCAGTTAATAACTATGCATGATGCAAAGAATGTAGTAGTAGTTTCCAAGACGGATCTGGCAGGTACCAAGGAACTTCCGGGAGCGAAATTACAGATTTTATCCGGCAATGGAAAAGAAATTCTGGAATCCTGGACATCTACAAATGAGGAATATAAAGTAACTAAGAAGCTTAAAGCAGGTGAATCTTATATTCTTCGTGAGATCGAAGCTCCGGATGGATATGCGATTGCAGATGATGTGAAGTTTACAGTAAATAAGGATGGTTCAACAACTAAGGTCGTAATGAAGGATGCTCCGACAAGCGTAACAGTAAGCAAGACAGATCTGACAGGTGAGAAGGAGATAGCAGGAGCAAAACTTCAGATTCTGAATAAGAATGGTAAAGTAATGGAAGAGTGGACCTCAGATGGTAAAACTCATGCAGTTGCGGTAGCGCTTGTTGCAGATGTGACTTATGTTCTCCACGAAGTAAGTGCTCCAGCAGGATATAGAACAGCAAAAGATATTGAATTTACTGTTGATAAGACAGGAAAGACAACCAAAGTTGTAATGAAGGATGCTCCGACAAAGGCAAGTATCCTCAAAACCGACGAGAGCGGCAAAGCGCTCAGCGGTGCGACTCTTGTGGTTAAGGATTCCACAGGCAAGGAGCTTGACAAGTGGACAACGGACGGTAAGGCACATGAGATCACTGGGCTTCTCACAGTAGGGGAAACTTATACTTTAAGTGAGATATCTGCTCCGTCCGGCTACACAGTAGCTCCGGACCAGACCTTCAAGATGGAAGATAAAGATGTAATCCAGGTTACCATGGTGGATTATCAGGCATCCGGCTCCGGTCAGATTACAGTTACCAAGAAAGTTACTCTTTTAAATGGCGGCAGCACTGAGGAGCTGATTGCAGCAGATGATACTTTCTATGTAAATCTGTTTACAGATGCAGCAGGCAAGTATCCACACAAGGGTGCTATGCCACAGGCTATCCATCTGGTAAATGCTTCGGCAGGAAGTGTGACCTTCAGCGATCTGGCTCAGGGTACCTATTATGTATATGAAACAGATGCAAACGGCAATGTGGTTAACCTGGATCAGTTGTCACTCCATAACGGATCACAGTTTATGTGCATAGTTGACGGCGGCTCCAATGTGGTACAGTTGGATCTGAAGGCCGGACCTAAGGAAGGTTTTGTAAATCTGGAAAATGCATTCTATAAGCTTCCGGATGGATATTATTACAAGGGTGAGATCAACATCAACAAGCAGGTGCTTAAGGGTAACTCACAGACAACAACAAATGATACTTTCTATGCAGGTGTCTTTACAAAAGATGAGCAGGGTATCTATAACCTGTACCAGGTAGTAGAGCTTGTACAGAATGATACTGTTACTCTTGAAGTTCCTCTTGGAGGCGAGAACGGTACAGAGTCGATTAACTACTACATTCTGGAAACAGATGCAGACGGAAATATTCTTGACCTTGATGTATTTGAATATGAGGTGACAGGTGAAGGCACAGTTACACTGAGTAAGGAGAACCAGACAGGAAATATTAACCTTGTAAATAGGATACCGGAGGAAACAAATGGTAAACTTCGTGTGCAGAAGACAGATGGAAATGGAGTTGGCCTTGCAGGGGCAAGCTTCAGACTGACTGACAGTGAGGGAGCTGTGATCGAGGAGTGGACTTCTCAGGCAAGTGCTCATGAATTAGAGCTTGAGCCGGGTACTTACACTCTGACAGAGATTCAGGCACCGACAGGATACACAGGTGCAGGAAGCTTGAAGATCACGGTTGATGAGGATTATAATATTTCTGTAAGCGGAGAGATTGAGTACAGCTACAGGGATGGTCTTCTGAAGATCGTCAATAAGGTTGTACCGGCTACTCAGCAGCCGGGAACACCTGTAAGCGGAGGTACAGGAGCTGTTTCCTACAGCAGTGCACTTAGTGGTAAGGTGGCAGTAAAGACCGGAGATACCACACCGGTTGGATGGTTCCTGGGATTGTTTGCCACAGCGGCAATGCTGGCAGGCGCAGCAGTACATCTGAAAAGACGGAAAAGATAAGTAAAAGGCTGAAAGGATAAGCGGAGGACGGAAAAGATAAGTAAAGGACATAAAAAATAAGTGAAATAGGGAGCGCCCCGGAAACTTCAGATTTGCAGATTTCCGGGGTGCTTTTTTCTGTCTCCCAAATGTATTCTCTGGGCAGTCTGGCTCTTGTATTTCCTGTTTTATAATGCTATGATTTGATAACAAAGATGTCAGGTGGATTTTGGCTCCTGATATTGCGAGATAAGAGATAAAGGCAAGCGACTGAAAGGAGATTTGAATGGATATCAGAAATTTCGAATCAATACTTACTGTCGGAGAAAACGTGGCTGTGGAGTTTAAACGCTGCGGAAGTGGAATTGGAAATGATGTATATGAGAGTATCTGCTCTTTTCTGAACCGGTTTGGCGGGGATTTGTTTATGGGAGTGGAGGATGATGGTACAGTTGTGGGGCTGCCGGAGAAAGCGGCATCTGACATGATTAAGAATTTTATTAAATGTATCAGCAATCCTGACCTGCTGTCACCTACTGTATATCTCTCGCCGGAAATAACGGAATATCAGGGAAAGACAGTGATCCATGTGCATGTGCCGCCCAGTGCGGAAGTACATAGTTACAAGAAAGTGATCTATGACCGTGTGGATGATGCGGATGTGAAGGTTACGTCCACAGGGCAGATTGCTCAGATGTATATCCGAAAGCAGGGGATTTTTACAGAGAGAAAGGTTTATCCCTATGCAGAGCTGGAGGATTTGCGTCTGGATCTGTTGCCAAGGTTACGTATTATGGCAGCAAATAACAGCGGAAATCAGGGGCATCCCTGGAGCAGCCTGTCTGATGAGGAACTGATTAAAAGTGCCGGTTTGTACGGAAAGGACTGGGAAACGGGAAAGTATGGTTATAATCTGGCGGCGATCATGCTGCTGGGAAAGGATCGCGTTATTTCTGATATTGTGCCTGCTTATATGACGGATGCGTTATTGCGAAGAGTGAATGTTGACAGATATGATGATCGTGAGGTGATTCAGACCAATCTGATCGAAAGTTATGAACAGTTGATGGAGTTTGGGCGCAAGCATTTGCAGGATAAGTTTTTTCTGGAGGGGGATCAGAGAAAAAGTCTCAGGAAGATCATTACCCGTGAAATGATTGCCAATACGCTGATCCATCGGGAATATACCAGTCCGTATCAGGCCAGATTTGTCATAGAAAGAAACAGGATGTATATAGCAAATGCAAGCCGATGTACAAAGCAGGGGCTGATTACACCGGATAATCTGGAACCACAGTCCAAAAATCCGGTGATTGCTTCTTTTTTCAGAAATATTGGTTATGCGGAGCAGCTTGGTTCCGGGGTTCGAAATCTGTTTAAATACAGCAGGTTTTATTCCGGACAGGATCCTGAATTTGTGGAAGGGGATATTTTTAAGATTATTGTACCGTTGAATGACAACTATTCTCTGGATCATAGGAATGGTGCCAATGGTGACAGTGATTTTGGCACCATTGACACCATTTCTGCAGACCGTGTTCGTGAGCCATCAATTCCGTATGCAGCAGACAGAAGAAGTTTTTCTTCTTCTGAAAAATCAGCGGGTATACTTTCCCAGGAAGAAGCGGAAATTCTTGACAGGGTTAAGAAGAATCCACATCTGACGCAAAGCCAGATTCAAAAAGAAATGGGGATATCGTTGCGGAGCGTAAAACGTATCATGAGCAGATTACAACAGGAAGGTATCCTTATAAGAAAAGGAAATAACCGCAGTGGTTCATGGATGATAAATGATGAAGTTTTATTTGACAGATAAGAACAGGAAAATAATACAGCAAAGGAGAGACATCAAATGGTAAAGGTAGATTTGATCACTGGTTTCCTTGGTTCAGGGAAGACCACGTTTATCAGGAAGTATGCGCAGTATCTGATGGATGCCGGTAATAATATTGGGATTCTGGAGAATGATTACGGGGCTGTGAATGTGGATATGATGCTGCTTCAGGATCTGATGGGAGACAACTGTGAGCTGGAGATGGTTTCCGGGGGCTGTGATGCGGACTGTCACAGACGGCGATTTAAGACAAAGCTGATCGCCATGGGAATGTGCGGTTACGACCGTGTCATCGTAGAACCATCCGGAATCTTTGATGTGGATGAGTTCTTTGACGCCCTCCATGAGGAACCGTTGGATAAATGGTATGAGATCGGAAATGTGATCGCCATTGTGGATGCGAAGCTGTCAGAGGATCTTTCAGCGGAAGCGGATTATCTGCTGGCTTCCGAGGTGGCAGATGCAGGCTATGTATTACTGAGCAGGAGCCAGGAAGCCACGGTGGAAGAGATCAGCAGCACAAAAGAGCATCTCAACCGTGCACTTGGCCAGATTCAGTGCAGGCGCCGTCTGGACAGTGAGATTCTCACCGGAAACTGGGATGATCTCACAGACACAGACCTGGAAAAGATCCTGGATTGCGGGTATGTGGCAGAGGATTACGTGAAGGAATCCTATGCGGAAGGCGGCGGATTTGATTCTCTGTTTTTTATGAACGTTCATAAAAGCGAGGAGGAACTTCATGAAACTGCAGAAAGGATCCTGAATGATCCATCTTGCGGAGATGTTTTTCGCGTAAAAGGTTTTCTCAGAAAAGAAGATGGACAATGGCTGGAGCTGAATGCTACCCGCCATGAGATCTGCATCCGGCCGGCAAAGCTGGGACAGGAGATCATGATCGTTATTGGGGAGAAACTGAATAAAGAGGTAATTGATGGATACTGGAAATAATACTGCAGGAAAAACAGCACCGGAGAGATATGTCTCAGAGAAGGCCTTTGAAGAGCTGCCAGATACCTTTCAGAAGCTAGCAGAGCTGCTTGGAGAAGATCAGTTTGAACTGGTGGCAGTGAATGATGAGAAAGATCCGCAGGATCAGAAAGCAGCTTCAGAAAGTGCTTTTTCGGAAGCAATTGCGGAAAAGTCCGATGACAATATGTACAGAGTGGATTCTTATGTAAAAAACGGCGAAATCCGTCTTGTGTATCTTATGAATGATGCGGTAGAAAGCTTTCTTGTTTTTGGAAATGCCCGTATGACAGGTGTATACAAACCGGATTACGAGGGCGAGATCCTGGCAGATTTAAGCCGGCAGGGCAGAGAATACATCCTTGTGGTTCACCAGGATGATTCGGTGGTGACTTTGTTTTTTGAAACCCTGTCTCTGGAAAAACATCTCTACGATTACAGCCGGATCGGTCATTTCTGGGTAGAAGGGTATGAATACTTACGGCAGCTGGAATATCGGCTGGCGATCCTCCGCGACAAATATGATTATATAGGCGGGGACAGCTGCAACGCTCTGGAGGAGAAGCTTTCTGCACTGGTGGAATTTCCGCCATTGAATTACTGCTGTTATCCGGCTGTTCCGGAAAAGTATATTGTTCCCAGGGAAAATCCGTGGATTCCCTCGGAAAAGGCATTTGAGGTAATGGGAGAGATCGCAAGGCAGGCAGGAGACCGTACCTTTGTCAGGTGGCTTGAAATTTACCGGAAACTTCGGTTTAAATGGGTAGCACGGAAACTGGCAGGAATGCTTCACCGTACAAAACACATCCAGGTAACGATGTGCCTTTCTGAAAAGCTGCGGGAAGCTTCATCCGGATATGGGAATCGTTCTTTTGGAAAAGAAGCCGATGAAGAACTTAGAGTTCTTACAGAAAAAGCCAGGACAAAGCAGGCAGAGCTGAACGAGCAGGGTATGGGATCCGAAGTACTCAGGGAAGAACCGTTTACCATTGCCAGAGATTCTCTGGGATTTAAGGTTTATCTCATGAAATGGAACAAAGGAAGAAAAGACTGTACCGTTGAAATTGAAGAAATATGACGAAATATATATAGATCCGTAGAGAATATCTGTGAAGTGTTTTTGCCCGGCAGGGATTGCTTTTTTAAAAACACTGGGGTATAATCTAACGGAAAGAGTTAAGAACAGCCCTTTAATAAGAAAGGAGATTTTTAAAATGAAAGTAACACATATTACAGATATTGATAAATTTTTTGAGGTAATTGACAGCTGCAAGGGTAGAGTAGAGCTTGTAACAGGAGAGGGAGACAGATTGAACCTGAAATCCAAACTTTCCCAGTATGTATCTCTTGCAAACATCTTTTCCGCTGGTGAGATCCCGGAGCTTGAGATCGTTGCAGCAGAGAAAGAGGATATCGACAAGCTTATGAACTTTATGATCAACGGCTGATAGGAAGAACGATTTTCAGGGATGTGAGCTTTTCACATCCCTCTATTAATCTGAATGTAAAGCAGAATAGGAATGTCTGTTTTGTAAAATGGATATAATGACAGCAGATACAGAAACAGGTATTTTTTTCTCTGTCATCATGAGCATAACAGGATACAACCAGGGGGTATAATACTTCCTGGTCAAACTACGTTAAAAGGAGTGTATACAAAATGGTTAAAATTGATATTATCTCCGGTTTCCTTGGCGCCGGAAAAACAACTCTGATCAAAAAGCTTCTGAAGGATGGATTTCAGGGTGAGCAGGTAGTGCTGATCGAGAACGAGTTCGGTGAGATCGGTATTGACGGCGGCTTCCTGAAAGAGGCAGGGATCCAGATCCGTGAGATGAACTCCGGATGTATCTGCTGCTCTCTTGTCGGTGATTTCGGAACTTCCCTGAAAGAAGTTGTTACCAAATACA
>OLPU01001936.1_pt1 | contig 14556 bp, 10 predicted proteins | sample 1673111 | NCBI WGS metagenome assembly OLPU01 (sample SAMEA3136755, study PRJEB25190) | human gut metagenome | reverse complement strand
TACGCTGAACCTTATCGTATTTATCCTGCTGATAATCATTCAGAAGATTCATCGCACGGTTGACGTTTTTACGGAGTTTCTTGGACATTCCGTTCATTGCACGGTGACACTGTGCGATTGCAAGCGCCGGATAATTGATCAGACGTTCCTCAAGAAGATCAAAATCCGCTTCATCTTCAAGCTCTTCTGCACTGTCCTTAACCAGATAGCAAACAAGCTTCTCGAGTTTCGGAATAAACGGGAACAGTACTACAACTGTCGCCACACGGAATACAGTATTCAGTGCTGCGATCGTTACCGGTGTCATGATCATATCCATAAATCCGAAATGTACAACTGCATTTACAGTATAGAAGATCACTGACCACATGATCAGACCGAATAAGTCATTCATCAGATAGATCAGCGCTGTTCTCTTACCATTCTTGTTGGCACCGATTGCAGAAATCAGAACCGGACAGGCTGCACCGACACCGATACCAAGAACGATCGGAAATGCACTGGCAAAGGTCAGGATTCCGGTTACAGAAAGTGCCTGCAGTACGCCGACTGTTGCTGATGCACTCTGAAGGACTGCAGTAAATGCAATACCTACCAGAATACCGGCGATCGGATTGGAAAACATAGTCAGCATATCGATAAATACTTCACTCTCACGAAGCGGTGCCACTGCACCACTCATGGTCTGCATACCTGTCATCAGAATTGCAAAACCAAGCATGATGTTTCCGATATTTTTGTGAACGGAACGCTTACAGAACATTCTTAAGATAATACCGATTACCGCAACTACTGCTGAAATAGTTGCCGTAGATAAAATACTGGCAATACCTCCGGATCCCTGAATATAGGAAAGGCAGAGTATCCAGCCGGTAATACTCGTTCCGATGTTTGCTCCCATGATGATACCGATTGCCTGTTTCAGTTTCATCATACCGGAGTTTACGAAACCAATAACCATAACGGTCGTTGCTGAAGAGGACTGAATTACACTCGTTACACCGGTTCCCAGTGCAACGCCCTTCAGCGGAGTGTTTGTCATTCGATACAGAAACGCTTCAAGTTTGTTGCCTGCGACCAATTTCAGGCCGTCTCCCATGAGTGACATTCCGAATAAAAATAATGCCACACCTGACAGCAACGATAAAACCATTGAAAAAATTGCCATAAAATTCTCCTCTGTTGTCTCTCTGTCCTTCTGTTACGGACCGACACCTTCTGTAAAATCTCGTATTTTTACATTCTTTTAACTTAGGTTTATCCTTTTTTTAACATTCCTTATTTATTATGCCATATCAAACGTATGATTACAATATTTGATTTTTTGAAATAAAAAATTATCTGTCTGCTTTTCGGAACGGTTTGCCCTCAAGCCACGGAAAACAGTTTTTTACGACTGCGATCACACCGCATTCTATCAGCATAAGCTCTGCGAGGATTCCTGTGCATTCCAGATAATAGCGAAGTCCTGCCACATTCGACAGCGTGTACATGGATTTCCATCCGTTGATGACTAACCCTTTAAATCCGAGTGTACCATGCGTTGCCATAATGATCAGAGAATTCCTTCCACAAAAGCTTAAGAATTCCATCTTACACCAGTTTTCGAGATATTCGAACAGCAAGATCGTACCGGCTGATCCCAGAACACCATTAAACCAGAACATGATCTGACTTTTTCCCAGTCCCATAAGGTTCAGATCCACACCACCATTTATCTGAGAAAGAAAATATGTAGCAACAAATGCAACGATTCCGACAATTCCCTTCAGACGTTTCTGTTTTATATGAATCACTGCAAAATAAAACAGATATCCCAGCCCGACAAAACCAAAGCCTACGATTCCTTTGCTGAGTGCAAGCAGTGGATATGAAATGATCTTATAAATACTTCCCTCATACATCTGCTTCAGCATAGGGAAAAAGTAAACAGACGCATACCATGAAAAAAATGCTGTACCGACTGCAGCCAGAACTTTGATTTCTTTTCTGCTTTTTATTACAAAAATGAAAATCACCTGTGCAAAAAACAGTGTTGGCAGAAACCACAGAGCGCTGATTCCCCTGAAACTGAATGTCATATATGCCTGCAACAGGAATCTCTTAAAGATATCTGTTGTTGATTTCCATTTCATGATACCTACGATCACATTATAGAGCATCACAAAAGCACTGTATCCAAAATATGGTATCAGCAGACTCTTCGCATGTTTTTTGATGTATTCTCCGGTTGACATCTTGCGAAAACTCTGACGCATTGCCAGAAGATAACCGGAAACAAAATAAAACACCGCAAGTTTATAGGCTCCAAACCAAATATCGATCGGGTTCCCAAGTTTTGTGATATGTCCGAAGACCACCATCAGGATTCCCCAGCCTTTTGCCGCATCCAGATATTTTTTTCTCTCTGTTGTTCCAACAGAATCACTCATATGTTTCATCCTCGTCTTTCTATTTGCAGATACATTACAGTATACCGAATCTCTTGATACTTGGCAAGAAAATCCCACATGCCCTCATGGCAAAACGGCTCACGGATATTGCCTGTGAACAGTTACAATCCCTGGCCATTTATGGTACAATAGCACCAGAAAAGGAGGATGCACATGAATTTACGATTATTTCCCACTCTGAAAAACTATAACCTCCGCAATCTGCCGGGAGATATTTTCTCCGGAATCATTATCGCCGCAGTCTCTATCCCTATCTCGATGGGATATGCACAGATTTCCGGCATCCCGGCAATCTACGGACTATACGGATCTGTTTTCCCGATCCTGTTTTTTGCTTTGTTTTCCACCTCAAAGCAATTTATTTTTGGTGTAGATGCCGCACCTGCCGCCATCGTCGGAAGTGCACTTGCCTCTCTTGGTATTGCCGCTGAATCCCCCGATGCACTTGCCTGTGTACCTGTAATCGCATTTTTTGCCGGACTGTGGCTGCTCATTTTTTATTTCCTGCATGCGGACCGGATCGTTGATTTTATCTCCACCCCTGTTATGGGTGGCTTTATCAGCGGAATTTCTCTTACGATCATCCTGATGCAGATTCCGAAACTTATGGGAAGAGGTGCCGGCTCCGGAGAACTTCCGGAACTTCTCCATTATATTTTTCTTGCCGCACGCTCGATCAGTTTGCTTTCTCTTGCTATGGGAATCAGCGCGCTGATTCTGATCCGCATCGGCAAAAAAATCTTTCCGAAGGTTCCGATGTCCATTGTGATCATGATCCTCGGAGTCCTTTCCACCACCTGTTTTCATGTACAGAATCATGGTGTGGTGCTTCTACAGGCAGTCGAACCAGGATTTCCGACATTTCTTATTCCTAAATTCGTAGAGGTTGCTCTTACCCAGACAGTTGGCCGCGGACTGATGGTTGCTGTTGTTATTATGGCAGAAACACTTCTTGCAGAAAATAATTTTGCTTTCAAAAACGGCTATAAATTGAATGACCGACAGGAAATCCTTGCCTGTGCCGCTGGTAATATTTCTGCTTCTTTCGTCGGATGCTGCCCGGTAAACGGAAGTATTTCCCGTACCTCCATGAACGAACAGTATGGTGGCACTTCTCAGGTCGTTTCCCTGACCGCCGGAATCACCATGGCCGTCCTTCTCTTTGGATTTACCGGATTTATCGGTTATCTGCCTGTCCCGGTTCTGACTGCCATCGTCATCTCTGCGTTGATGGATGTCGTAGAAGTACATCTTGCGATCCGCCTTTATAAAGTCAGCCGAAATGAATTTTATATTTTCATGGCAGCCTGTATCAGTGTATTGTTCCTCGGAACCATCTATGGTGTACTGATCGGCATCATTCTGTCATTTGTAGCAGTAATCCTGAAAGCAACTGCACCGCCGCGTTCTTTCCGCGGTATCATTCCCGGCAAAGAATCCTATTATGACCTCGGTCGAAACCGGCATGCTTATCCGATACAGCATGTCATCATTTATCGTTTCAATGAAAATCTGTTTTTCGCAAATGCGAAGGTTTTTCAGGAGGACCTTGAAAACAGTCTGAAAGAAGACACAAAAGTCGTGATCATAGACGCTTCTTCAATCAACTCCATCGATATCACCGCTGCAGACCGGATTGAGGCAATTGCTTCTAATATGAAAAGACGTGGTATTCAGTTTTATATTACAGAACATTCTTCTTCTCTCAATGAACAGATGCGAACGCTCGGCATCGGCCATCTGATCAAAGAAGGCTGCGTGCGAAGAACCATCCTCGCGGCACTTAACGATGCAGGTATCCATAAACCCTATAACCTCGAGATACCGGAATCCGAGAAAAAACTGGCAGAACTTCGAAGTCATTCCCATCTCCCTGCTGAAGAAGAAGATACTCTTGAAGAATTTGCCTGGGCATTCGGTGAAGAAACCGTTCAGGAACTGGAACAGGCAACTCACACAATTATCGAACATCTGCACCAGATGCCGGATATCGAACGACTTTCTGATGAAGGTATCAAAGAACATTTCGAAAGCTGGCACACTCTTGGTGCACTGGATGAAGATGAAATTCTCCACCGTATCGAATTACATATCGATGAACTTCCTGAAGAAATGCACAAAGAGCACCGACATATCGTGGAACTTATTGAAAAGCGCCGAACCCGCATCCGCGAGAAGGTACTGGAAGAACATCCTGAACTTGCCGCCAGACTGGAGCAGAACCGTATCCGTCTGGAAAAACGTCTTGAAAAACAAAATCCGGAAGCCATGCGCAAATGGAGAGAATGGAAAAAGAGGGAGTGACTTCCCTCTTTTTTATCATTATCTGATATAAATTCCATCCGCACCCATATACGCACCTTCCGGACATTTTTCTTTATCTGCTTTTTTTCTCATTTCAGCAATAACTTTGTAGTCTGCATCCATCAGTTTCTGTAAAAGTTCTCTTGACATTCCAATCTGAATCCTACGCTCCTCCGTCTGTTCCTGAGTTTCCGAAAAATAAGGGATTGTAAATGTTACTTCTGCAAAAGAATCATACAGTCTCAGATTGCTTTCTCTGTCAAAAAACAGCTCACGGATCGGGTGATAGTATGCTTCAAAATAGTCTTCCGTATGGAACTGCACCGGTTCTCCGTCTGCTTTACCTGAAGCCTGTCTCAGGATTCCACATAAATAACTGTGATCATAATAGGTCATACACACGACTGCCGGATCCGGTTTCACGCCATTCAATGTACCGATTGCCTTCAGCTGCTGAGTACCTTTTTTCAGTGCCTGTTCACGGCGGTTACTTCCGCCCTTTGCTTCCCATGCACTCCATCTTCCATCTACAGGATTATATCCCAACATTTCCGGACGCCATTCGCTTGCAAAAAAGTCATTATACTCACTGTGATCCATCTTCTTTATCAGATTCAAATGTGTTAAATACTCATCTCCATACAATCTGTGACTGATCAGTTTCGTAAAAAACATACCCATATAATAAGAAATTACACTTTTTTCCGAAGAATCCAGATATGCCGTCTTCTGAGACTTTTTCAACCGATCTCCCTCTGTATCCAGTGCCATTTCCACCACAAACATCTTATATAACATTTCCAGACGTTTTTTTTCCGGATAAGCAACGGTCAGCCTCTGTACCGGCATCCCACAGGTTATGATCTCATGAAGGAGTTCTTTATTGGAAAACTCCAGTTCAATCGTATTACCTGTCAGACCGTTTTCACTGTCACTCTCTTCTTTTTCAAGTGATATTGTATAATTTTTTTCTTCTGTTAAAATCATTGCTGTACTCTCCGAACTCTACAGAAGGGCAGTCCCCTGCCCTTTCTTAATTTTATCGTAACTGTTCAGTACCCTCACAGTTACGAGTCAAAATGCATTCCAAATCACCTTCGGTGATGGCATTTTGCCTTATATGTCTCGGGATTTTGGCAAAAAACATGCCAAAACGCCTCGCGGGATACTACCTTCTGAATAGTTACATTTCATCACTTTATTTCATATAAGTATTTAACCATTGATATACTTTCGCCTGTCTTGTCTTATATGTACCAACCTGATTTCCGCTGTCTGAAGCAAGCGCCTTATAAACATTACTCAGATTATATGGTTTTTTTGTTTTGGCAAGCACACGGGTAACTGCGCTGTAACCGCCCTGATGTTCAATATTGATAAACATACCCACTGCCTGAATATCTGTGATGCCCAAAGTACGGATTGCTTTCTCCATCTCGGTAATCTGCTGATACATCAGCTGATCCTGACATTTCTTTCCGATATCTGACTTGATAATATTTACAATACGTTTTTTATAAGTAGTCTTTTTATAAGTAGACCAGTTAGATTTCTGTACATCCTTCCAGAGCTTGCCGTCTTTGTCATATGTTTTCCATTTGGCATCTCCCATCGTGGTATGGATCAATTTCAACAGTCTCTGTGCTTCTGTTGCATACCATTGTCCGGCACCGATCGTAATCGCATGCTCAATGCTGCTGTTTGTGTATGCCTTTGTAAATGCACCGTAATTCTGGTTTCCATATACCTGCCCACCGGTTTCCACTGCGTAGAGAATCTTTTTCATGACATCTTTCTGTGTTGCGGTAAAAGCACTCTGACTGACAACAGCTGCCTTCGGTGTTTTTACACTTTTACTCTGCTTTATCGCTGCCATGTATTTTATGCCGCCGGCTTTCTTATATGCCCTCACGGTATATACATATTTTGTATCACCGACTGCCGTTGTATCTGTATAAGACGTATTTTTTTTATTTACATCTGCAATCAGTGCCCACTTGCCCCCCGATGCTTTACGATAGATCCTGTATCCATCCAGCTTTGAAACTGTCCTCCAGGAAAGTTTCACCTGGGAACTTGACAGTACCTTAGGTGTAACCTTTGTCTTATATGGGCGGGTTGCACCCTTTACCGCAGTATATCTGCTGTATACAAATTTACTTTTTTGTTTGCCATAAGCCTTTACCGCATACTGATATGGTTTTCCGGTTCTAAGATTACGGTCTATATACGTTGTCGCAGAACTTCCTACCATGGCAATTCTTTTATAGGCATGTTTTACAGATTCACGTCGATAGATCACATATCCATCTGCGCCTGAGCATTTGTTCCATTTAATCTTCAGCGCTGTATTACTGGAGCCTGCAATCGTTGCCTTTACATTGGTCTTTTTGACTCCGGAAGCCGCACTGACAGAAACAGCTGATACTAAAACAGCTACTGTCAGAAACAACATCAGCATAACTCCTGTAATTGCTTTTCCGCTCTTTTTGCTTTTATTCATAAATATCGTTCCCTTCTCAAAATATAGAATGACCCTTTGTATATTTTAAAAAAAAACGAAGTAAAAAGCAAGCAGTTTTTACATTTTCTTTAATTTTGTTAATTCTCTATTACATTCAGTGCTTTCTGAAGCTGATTATCTTCCTCATGTGTGATCTCATCTTTGTTCAAAAGTTCAGACGCAAGCTTCACTTCCACATCCGGCTTGATTCCCACTTTATTGATGGAATTTCCATTCGGCGTGTAGTAATTGGAAACAGTCAGCTTTACCGCACTTCCATCGCTTAACTGCCGGAGTTCCTGTACCACACCTTTGCCATAAGTCGTTGTTCCGACAATCGTACCGACTTCATGATCCTGCACTGCTCCCGCAAAAATCTCTGACGCACTCGCACTGTTTTCATTTACCAGCACGGCAAGCGGCATATCCAGCTGATGTTTCCCGTCACAGGTTTCTTCTTCCCTGTTGCCGTATTTGTCCTCCGTATACACGATCAGTCCCTCAGGAAGGATTTCTCGAAGAATATCGCAGACTGAGGTCAGGAGTCCGCCAGGGTTGTCTCGAAGATCAATGACAAGACGCTCCATTCCTTTATCTTTTAATTCAGCAAACATGTCTTTGTACTGCTGTGGAGTAACTCCTGTAAACTGTGTAATCTGAATATAGCCGGTCTTTTTATCCAGCATTTCTCCAAATACAGACGGCAGTTCCACGTCCGTCACATCCACACTGATTTCGCGGGATTTTTCCTCATTTTCACGAAACACTGTAAGAACAATTGTATTATCTTTGTTCTCTCTGATCAGGGAAACCACATCCGAAAGCTCCATGTCCGTTACATCAGTATCATTGATTGCCGTGATCACATCGCCCGTCTGCAGCCCGGCTTCCGCCCCGGGACCGCCTTCATAGCACTCTGCGATCTGCACTCCGCCATTTTTATTTTTCTGGATGGAAACACCGATACCTGCATAAGCACCATCCGTCGAAGCTGTCTCCTGTGCATATTCATCTGCTGTATAATATCTGGAATAGACATCGCCAAGACCGTAGACCAGACCGGCATAAATGCCCTCTGCCATCTCAGCATTATCCACCTCACCAAGATATTCCTGATCTATCATTTTCTCCAGATATTCTATTTTCTGTACATGTGAAGAATCCGAGAGAACTCCGTTGTATTGCCGCTGCTGCACGAATTTCACTCCGCCCGCTGCAAGCACCACGACCAAAACACCTGTCAGAACTCCCGCTGCATATTCTTTATGTTTCATTTTTCTGTCCTTCCTTAAGCCTGTCTGTATATTAATATACCACAAACGGCATGGAACCAAAAGTCCCATGCCGCGTGATATTGATATTTTATTATACTCTTAAATGCTTTCTTGTTGTCCAGATACTTCCGATAAAGCCGATTCCGATTCCCAGAAGGAGTCCGATTGGAAGAAGCACCTGATAAATCTGCCATACCGGGATAAAATCAACCACTCCGGTCAGTACATTAAACTTCGTCAGAATAAATTCAACTGCCGTATTGTACAGGAAATACAATGCTGCCAGCGGAATTGCCGCACCGATCACACCAAGTACCATACCTTCGAGAACAAACGGTGCCCGTACAAATGCATCGGTCGCACCAATGTATTTCATAATTCCGATTTCTTCCTTACGTACAGAAATTCCTACAGAAACAGTATTGCTGATAAGGAAAATGGAAATCAGCAGAAGAATTGCAATGATGATAATGGATGCATAGGAAACCAGTTTATTAAAACTTCCGAGTGTATTGGCTGCCTGCTCAGACTGATTTACCTCACGGACATGCTCCAGACTCTGAATGTAATTTACCAGTTCTGTCTGCTTTTCGATCTGATTCAGATAAACCTGATAGTTAGATGAGTTCACAAGCGGGTTATCGTCTTTGAATCCATCTGCTGCGTCGGATCCCTGAAAATATTTATCCTTGAAATTCTGCCATGCCTGATCTCCGGATTCAAATTCGACACGTTCTACTTCCGGACGTGCCTGAATCAGATTTCCGACTTCCTGCATCTGCTCATCCGTCGTTCCTTCATCGAAGAAGACCGTAACCGGCACTTCCTGTTCTACTTTGTGTGCGATATTGTCCACATTAGTCACAAGTGAATAAAAAACTCCTACCAGAAAAATACAGGCTGCCATTGTAATAATGGATGCAAGTGAAAACATCCAGTTTCTTTTTATATTTTTCACTCCCTGCTTGAGGGTATACCAGATCGTACTAGGCCTCATGATATTCTCCTTCCTTCTCATCGCTGACGATCACACCGTCATGCATGGTAACCACTCGTTTTTTCATTGCATTAACGATTTCTTTATTATGGGTTACCACAAGAACTGTCGTACCGCGCTCGTTGATCTGCTCGAGAAGTTTCATGATTTCTTCGGAAGTCTTCGGGTCAAGGTTACCGGTCGGTTCATCTGCCAGAAGAATATCCGGACGATTTACCAGTGCTCTTGCAAGTGCAACTCTCTGCTGCTCTCCACCCGACAGCTCATCCGGGAATGATTTGTATTTCTCTGCAAGACCGACTTCCTGAAGCACCTCAGGAACACGTCTTCTGATCACACGTGTCGGTCTTCCGATAACACGTTGTGCAAATGCAACGTTTTCATATACATTACGGTCTTTCAACAGACGGAAATCCTGAAATACAACGCCAAGTTTACGGCGGTATTTTGCCACACGGCGGTGTTTCATCTTTTCCAGACGTTCTCCGCTGACGATCATCTGACCGCTTGTGCTGTCAAGTTCTTTCATCAGAAGCTTGATCAGAGTTGTCTTGCCGGAACCACTGCTTCCAACAACAAAGACAAATTCTCCTTTATCTACATGTAAGTTGGCATGGTTCACTGCCGGAAGGCCTTTGCCATACGATTTGCTTACATCAATGATATCAATCATCGTTTCCATAATCTCCTCCTGTATATATACATAAAAAATGCTGCCAGCGTACCGGCAGCATCTTATTGCTTTCTGCGGTATAGTTTATTAACATTTCGTAACAATGTTGTAACATATTTCTATGCAGAATGCAACCCTTTTTATTGATTTCATGGAATTTTTATATTTGACATTAATACTCTAAGGTTTCCATATACTTCATGTACCTTACAACCATCAGTGCAATCTTGAAGGTAATTGCATCTTCGAATACACGAAGATCCAGTCCGGTACTCTTCTGAAGCTTGTCCAGACGATAAACCAGTGTATTTCTGTGGATATAGAGCTGTCTGGATGTCTCAGAAACATTCAGGCTGTTCTCGAAGAACTTATCGATTGTAACAAGTGTCTCTTCATCGAAATCATCCGGTGATTTATTCTCGAAAATCTCCTTAATAAACATTTTGCACAGCGGAATCGGCAGCTGATAAATCAGACGTCCGATACCAAGAGAACTATATGCAATGACATCCTTCTCACCGAAGAAAATCTTGCCGACATCAAGTGCCATGCGGGCTTCTTTATAAGAACGGGAAACTTCTTTCAGTTCGTTGACGATCGTACCATATGCAATATGTGTCTCTTCTGTCTGATTTAATCCAAGTGAATCAAGGATTGCATGTGCAAGCTTATCCATCTCCGGATAACCTTCACCCTCCTCGAGTTCTTTTACAATAATGATGCTCTTCTCATCTACTGCAGTAATGAAATCTTTGCTCTTACCGCCGAAAAAGCTCTTAACGCTTTCCATTGCACTGTGATCCTTCTCCTGCTGAAGTTCAAGAATCATAACTACACGACGGACATCCGCATCGATATGAAGTTTTTTCGCACGGTTATAAATATCAACCAGAAGCAGGTTATCAAGAAGAAGATTCTTGATAAAGCTGTCTTTGTCGAATCTTTCTTTATAGGCTACAATGAGGTTCTGAATCTGGAATGCAGCAAGTTTGCCAACCATGTAAGTATCCTCATCATCTCCATGCGCAACCAGCACATATTCCAGCTGATAATCATCGCAAACTTTAAAATACTGGAATCCCTTTACAAGCTGACTGTCTGCCTGGGATTCTACAAAAGCCTGTATATCTCCCGGCTGAATTGAAAAATCTGCAAACGTTGTTGCGAGTACCTTTCCCTCTGTGTCAATGATGCAAAATTCTGTTCTGGAAATTTCTTTAAGTCCTTCCAGCGTATTCTGAAGTACCTGATTTGATATCATCTGCTTACATCCCTTCTCGCTTACTGCGCGTTTTTCTCCTTTTTCCCCATAGGCTTGCTATACTAAATGTTATTTTAATACAAAATGACCAAAAATAAAAGACCAAAACTTAAATTTTTTACATTTTTTTGTGAATAATTCCTATTTTTCTATGAATCCTTCCCCATGAACCTCTCTTGCATCACCTACGATCACAAATGCGTTCTCATCAATTTCGTCAATTTTTTCTTTTAAATGAACCAGCTCTTTCTTTCCGACTACACAGAACAGCATCAGTTTATCCGTTCCGGAGTACATTCCCTTTGCTGAAATCCCTGTGATTCCACGATCAAGATCTTCCATGACCATCTTTGCCACTTCATCCGGCTTATCCGTAATAATGTAAACAGCTTTTGAGAATTTCAGTCCTTCAATAATTCCATCAGAAACTTTCGTCACAAGGAATACTGCAATAATTGCATACAGCGCACGCTCTACCCCAAATACATACATGCCGACTACAACTACTGCTCCATCTATAAACTGCATGATCTGCGCGATGGAATAATGATTCAGATATTTCTGGATGATTGCTGCCAGAAGATCCGTGCCCCCGGTCGTTCCGCCTCCGAGAAAAACAAATCCTATTCCGATTCCCTGCAGAAGTCCTCCATATAAGGCAACCAGAAGAAAATCGCCGGACAACTTCCATGCCGGAAGGATTGCCAGCCAGATCGTCAGCGAAAGATCTCCCAGAAGTGCTTTTTTTACAAATTTAAAACCTTTTATTTTAGCGGCGAGAAGAAACAATGGAACGTTCAATACAAGGTTGGTGATCCAGAGTGGGATTCCATTTCCATACAAACCCTTTGTCCAGGCTTTGATAAGAATCGCAATACCGGAGAATCCCCCTGTAACCATTCCTGCTGCATCAAAACAGGATGTGATTGCAGTTGCCATAAGTCCGGTTCCGACAATGATCAGAATATATTCCAGATACCACACTTTTTTTCCAGCAATTTTCATAAGTACTCCTTTCTCTGTTGCTATATCTCAGTAAAGTAACCCTCAACCTAAAAGAACGGGATACAGCGAAATGCTGTTTCCCGTTCTTAGTGTGCCCTACTTGGAAGGCTTATTTGCAAATTTAATAAAATGATAGCTCTCAACAATCTCGAAATATTTGATAATTCTCGGATACAGAGGTTCGGCTGCTTCTCCGAATTCACTCTTCACCAGTGCTGCGATATCGGATACGGTACGCTTTCCATCGATCAGCGGCCAGATAAAAGTGCCCTGTGCGTCAAGATGGACTTTTGTGTACTGAGGTTTGTTGAATACCTTCTGTGCAATTTTATTGAACAGTCCCGTATTCTCCACATCCAGTATCACACGTCCTTTTATGTCCTTATGCCAGTGAAGTTCTTCGGATTTTACCGGAATCAGATCAAGATAGTTGATATCTATATTTTGTTTTTTGCTTTTTTTATTCTGTTTTCTCATCAGGCTTTTTTCTTTTTCCATAAGGAGAATTTCAGCAGTGTCAGGATCATGATGATCATGAGAACAACACCACCGATGTTACCAAAGTTAACAACTCCGGATACATCCAGACTGATACCTGCAACTGCAAGGATAGCAAGTGCGATACCTACAAGACCTTCGCCGGCGATCATACCTGCACAGTATAATGTACCGTCTGTAACCTGATCGTTCTTTGTTTCTTCATCAACGTTCTTTCTGCCATCCATAAACATACGAACAACACCACCGATCATGATGGTTGCGTTCAGATAGATTGGAAGGTAAAGACCGATTGCAAAAGGCATTACCGGAATTCTTAGGATTTCCATACCAAGTGCAAGGAATACACCGATGAATACAAGTGCCCATGGAAGGTTTCCTCCCATGATACCCTCAACGATCATCTTCATAAGACCTGCCTGAGGAGCCGGAACTTCTGCTCCGCCATATCCCCATGCTGCATCCAGAAGATACAGAACACCACCGATTGCAAGACCGGAAGCAACAACACCGATCAGCTCACCGATCTGCTGTGTCTTAGGAGTTGCTCCAAGAAGGTATCCTGTCTTAAGGTCCTGAGAAGTATCACCAGCGATTGCTGCGATGATACAGATTACAGAACCGATTGCGATTGCTGCTTTCATACCATCGATTCCAGTCTGTCCGCTACTCTTGATTACCATTGTGGAAATCAGAAGTGTAGCGATTGCCATACCGGAAACCGGGTTGTTGGAGCTACCGATCATACCTACCATACGGGAAGATACAGTTGCAAAGAAGAATCCGAAGATTACGATAAGAAGTGCTCCAAGCGGATTAACCGGGATAGCCGGTACTGCCCAGATAATAACTACCATTGCAACGATACCGATCAGGATGAAGTTCATCGGAAGATCTCTGTCTGTTCTTGCAGTTCCTTTTACGGATCCGCCCTTCATGCTCTTCATGGAATCACGGAATGTGCTGATGATCAGCGGCAGAGATTTGATCAGGGAAATGATACCACCTGTAGCGATGGCACCTGCTCCGATGTATTTCACATATTTGCTCCAGATTGCTGCTGCACCACCAGCCGCATACAGCTGTGAAATAGTCACTCCCGGATCAGCCGGATACAGCCAAGTATCTGGTCCAAACAGGCAGATCATCGGGATGATAACCAGCCATCCGACGATAGAACCTACAAACATGAACGATGCTACACGTGGTCCTACGATATAACCAACACCAAGAAGTGCCGGATATACTTCCATACCGATTTCACCCTTAAGGGATGTAAATGCTGCAGAAACGTCTGCCGGAATAACTTTCAGACCGTCAACAACAAATTTGAAGACTGCTGCAAGTCCCATACCGGAAAATACAGTAGAAGCGTTTGCGCCGCCCTCTTCACCTGCAAGAAGTACGTCTGCACATGCAGTTCCTTCCGGATAAAGAAGTGTTGCATGCTCTTTAACAATAAGAGCGTTACGAAGCGGTACCATGAAAAGTACACCAAGGACACCACCGCAAAGTGCGATCAGAGTGATCTCTACCAGACTCGGTTTATCACAGAGACCTTCTTCTGCCCATAAGAAAAGAGCAGGCA
>OLPU01001934.1_pt1 | contig 14565 bp, 14 predicted proteins | sample 1673111 | NCBI WGS metagenome assembly OLPU01 (sample SAMEA3136755, study PRJEB25190) | human gut metagenome | reverse complement strand
TAAAAAATTTTTTCAGGATTTCCTTGTAATCTGCGAAAAATGTGGTAAACTGAAAAATCGGACAACTTATGAGAATGAAACACATTAATATAGAAAGAATAGAAAGAAAGGAATTCGATTTTATGAAGACCAAACGCGAAGATGTACGCAATGTAGCCATTATTGCCCACGTTGACCATGGGAAAACCACACTTGTGGACCAGCTTTTGAAACAAAGCGGCGTTTTCCGTGCAAATCAGGAAGTTCAGGAGCGTGTCATGGACTCCAATGATATTGAAAGAGAGCGTGGTATCACAATCCTCTCCAAGAATACTGCTGTTCATTACAAAGGTGTTAAGATTAATATCATTGACACACCTGGACATGCTGATTTCGGCGGCGAAGTAGAACGTGTCCTTAAAATGGTAAACGGAGTTATCCTCGTAGTTGATGCATTTGAAGGTGCTATGCCACAGACAAAGTTCGTTCTCAGAAAAGCAATGGAATTAAAACTTCCTGTTATTGTATGCATCAACAAAATCGATCGGCCAGAAGCAAGAGCTGAGTCTGTTATCGATGAAGTTCTGGAACTTCTCATTGATCTTGGTGCATCGGATGAGCAGCTTGACTGTCCGTTCGTATATGCTTCTGCCAAAGCTGGTGTTGCTGCTTTAGAGCTGACAGATGACATGAAAGATATGAAACCACTGTTTGATACAATCTTAGACTACATTCCTGCTCCGGAAGGCGACCCGGAAGCTCCGACTCAGGTTCTTATCAGTACAATTGATTACAACGAATATGTAGGACGAATCGGTGTAGGTAAAATTGATAACGGTACAATTAAAGTTAATCAGGAGGTTCTTCTTGTTAATCATCATGATGAAAGCAAACATCAGCGTGTTAAGGTAACGAAGCTTTATGAGTTTAACGGTCTTAACAAAGTTGAAGTTAATGAAGCCAAAATGGGCTCAATCGTTGCTGTTTCCGGAATCACCGATTTACACATCGGAGATACTCTCTGTAATGTTGACAGCCCTGCTCCAATTCCTTTCCAGAAGATTTCCGAGCCTACAATTTCCATGAACTTCCTTGTCAACGACAGCCCATTAGCCGGCCGCGAAGGCAAGTTCGTAACATCCAGACACCTTCGTGAACGTCTCTACAAAGAGCTAAATACCGATGTCAGCCTCCGTGTTGAAGATACAGAGAACACAGACTGCTTCAAAGTTTCCGGCCGTGGTGAACTGCATCTTTCCGTTCTCATCGAGAATATGCGTCGTGAAGGCTATGAATTTGCAGTCAGCAAGGCAGAAGTTATTTACCACAAGGATGAGAAAGGTCATCTTCTTGAGCCAATGGAACAGGCTGTCATCGATGTACCAGATGAATTCTCCGGTATTGTTATCGAGAAGCTGAGCTTCCGTAAAGGCGAACTGCAGGGTATGTCCCGTTCCAACGGCGGTTACACTCGTCTTGAGTTCCTGATCCCATCCCGTGGCCTCATTGGTTATCGTGGTGAATTCATGACAGATACAAAGGGTAATGGTATCCTGAATACTATTTTTGACAGCTATGGCCCATACAAGGGTGACATTGCTTACCGTCAGACAGGTTCCCTGATCGCATTTGAAGCCGGTGAAACCATCACTTACGGTCTGTTCAATGCACAGGAACGTGGTACACTGTTCCTCGGACCTGGCGAACAGGTTTACCAGGGTATGGTCGTTGGTGAAAACCCTAAAGGCGGCGATATTGAGCTGAATGTCTGCAAACGTAAACAGATGACCAACACCCGTGCTTCAGGTTCCGATGAAGCCTTAAAGCTTGTACCACATAAGGTACTGAGCCTTGAGCAAGCCCTTGACTTCATCGAAAATGACGAACTTGTTGAAGTTACACCGAAAAACATCCGTATCCGTAAGAAGATTCTGGATCCGAAACAGCGTATGCGTGCGAACAAAAAATAAAAATAAATAATTTTTGGTGTGATCCACCAAAGTACTCATAAAGAGATTAAAAAAGAGCAATTCAACACAGGCCGTTCTCACTGCCAACGCCAGTAATGGTACATAAGGCATTAAAAGGCAATGCCTAAGTACCAACAGGCGTTGAAGCACCTGTGTGTGAATATACTCTTTTTTTAATCTCTTTTTCAATGTATTCTGGACCGCATCCTAATTGATTTTACTAACGAATATTGTTCGCTCTTTTGCATTCTGATTCATCTATCGCTTTAGTCTGTTGTTATTTTTATGGTCAGAGCAGAGGCTTTCCAGTTGGAGTTGTCGGACTGCATTTTCACGTATCCTGTTGCTGTACCGACCGGCTGTTTATCATCGGAGGTGACTAATTGTGTGCTGAAGTCGTAAGCATTATCTTCTCCTGATTTTGCTGTCAACTGTATATCCTGCGCAATGATATCTTTATCCAGCTTTTGTGCCAGTTTCATCGGAGCTATCATTGAACGGTCTGCCAACAAATCTGCGATGCAATCAGCTGTCATTATCTCTCCAAATTGTTTCTGAAAATAATCTTCCATTCCGTCTATCGATACCATTCCGGTCTCATCGCCGGTCTCGGCAGATGCTATCTCTGCATACTGGCTGTCAAATTCATCGGCATCCTGCACCGTACCGCTTAAAAATTGATTAAGCACAGCGTTGGCGCTTTCTTCAGAACTGTTACCACTCTTCTGGCAACCTGCCGCCAACAGCATAGCCATCAATACTGCCATGCATGCGAAAATTCTTCCAAGACATTTTAACTTCATCCTATCATCTCCTCCTGTTCTTAAATCGCGTGAATCTTTGTACTTTTTAGAAATATTTTCTAATTATAAGTTATCATACGTGAATTATTCTGTCAATGCAAATCAGCCTATAAAAAACCATGAATTGTGTGCCTGTAAAGAGACATCTCTTTACCCTATATTAAATCGTCTTCTTGAGAAAGACCTAGTTTCAACATCTAATGTTGTAACTGAAAAAAAGAAAATTCGTGTTTACTACCATCTTTCCGAAACAGGCAAAGAATATTACGAAGACATGAAGAAAAATTATGCTGCTTATATTACCACTGTCAATAACTTTTTAAATTTAAAATTGGAGGTCTGAAAATGGAAGTACCATCATCCATCACAGATAAAGAAATTCATAATGATCTTTCAGAAATTAAACAGCAGCTCACTTTTACACACTCTCCAAAAGAGACAGCTTCTATTATGCAAATGATAGAAAGCAGTATCGATGACTTTCTCAGTGAACATCCTTCTGCCACAGCTAAAGCAACTGCCAATTTTTATGTTGGTTCACGTATAGAAAAAACAATTAACAAATCTGCCACCTTAACTTGCAGCGCCAAAGGTACTTTTTCTTAATCTATTTTATAGCCTTTAACACAAAAATGAAGGAATATCCTGTATCCTACAGTCTTCCTTCATTTTTGTTTTTTACTATCCTATTTTATTTTACGCCACTGCATTCCCATGTTTCTGTATCCAGCAGCAGAAATTCTTCTGTTCCAATGGGCTTGCCGTCACGGTAAGTTGAAAAGACATCACATGAAATCAAGTTTCCTTCTTTTGTAATCATATCCATCGGTGTATGGCCCACTATCTGCAATAGTTTCCGCGGCTTATACAACCGCATATTGGAATGCTGGGGTCTGAGCCAGATAGGCGAGGCATCGTTCCACATTTCGTTTGGACCGAGTTCGTTAATGGCCGCCACCACTGCCTCCACGTCATGATATTTTGCTTTCGGTACAACGCTCTCTGCAAAATAATCCAATACTCCCGCATGTGAAAATAACACGTTATCTATTTTCTGGACATAGCAAATCGGATTGTTCTCCGGGAGTGTATCACGCAAATCCAATAATTTTCTTTGCACGGTGTAAGCTGCCATTGAACTGTAGCCACTCTCAAGACGATGCCAGAGATAGCTCAGGTCATGATTGCCATAACACCAGGCTGTCTCCGGAAATTCTTTGGCAAAATCAATAGCTGCATCATAGGTTTGTTCATATAGTGCAATATCATACTCTTTCCCCCAGTCATCCGGAATATCCATCAGACACACTGCACAGTCCGCCTTTTTTGCACGCATAAGCACTGCTGCCTGTTCAAACATCCACGGTTTCAAATGCACATCCGGTATTACTAAAACTTTCATCGAATCACCCTTTCTTCTCATCTGTTATCATTATAAACTCTACCAAATAAAAACTTGTCCCCTGCTAACAAAAAAGACATATAAAGTCTAACTTTTTGGCGACACCTCAGTTCACTTTATATGTCTCTTTGAAATTGTCATTTTCCTCAATCACCGATTATTCAAAAATCTGTTTCAACTGAATAGATGTCGGTGACGGCATCTTCAATGGCGCACCGCTCATCATAATATAGCCTTTGTCGTAGTTGACTTTGAAGGATGTCATGGAATTGCCTTCCTGATTGACAGACACAAACATCTGATCTCCCGGCATAATCGCCAGGTCTCTTGGATATTCACCACTGACCGGAAGAATACATAATGTCTTCATCATCTGATCTTCTTCATTAATTTCATAGATTGCTACAGAATTGTTGCCGGAGTTGGTAACAAAAAGATATCTGTCGTCCGGAGTCAATTTCAACGTAATGGCACTGTTGTAGTTATCATACTTCTCAGGCAGTGTAGAAATTGTCTGAAGCTTTGTAAAATGAGCAGTCTCAGCATCATAGGCATACTTCGTCACGCAGCATTTATTCTCATGGGTCAGATAAGCATAACGACCATCCGATGTAAAGATCATATGCTTCGGTCCGGATTCCAATTCGCATCTCAGAATATCATGGAGCTTGATCTTGCCTGTTTCATGATCAAACTCATACACCTTTACCTGATCCATACCAAGGTCAACGGCCATAATGAAACGTTCATCCGGTGAGAAAATCGCACAATTCACATGACAACGATAATTCCTTCCGGCAATACTGCCAAGACCTTTCATAAAGACTTCATCCGTCACGCCCTGAATCGTACCATCCTCATTTAATCTTAAAACAGTCAACTTGCCATCATGATAGCCTGCTGTCAACAGATAGCGGTTGGCTCTGTCCACAGACAAATAACAAGGCCTCAGACCATTCACAGAAGCTTTGTTCATCAATTCAAGACCGCCGTCCGGCAAAATCTTAAAAGAAGCCACGCCCTCATCACAATTGCTGTACAAGTACTGTTCGTCATGGGATAATCTCAGAAATGAAGGATTGTTGATCTTAAATGAGTCCCTTACCTTAAAGTATGCATACTCCACATTCGCATCCAGAATATAAATACCGTCACTCTCGCCTCTTGTATAAGAACCCACATATGCTACATATTTATCTGCCATTCTAAAAACTCCTCTCAAAGTCATCTGCCATTCAAAGCTGAACCCCTTTATTTTTCAAAGAAGAAATTCAATTATCAATTCAAAACAGGCACACTTACCGCTATTTTCTAAACGTAAGTGTACCATATTCCATCCCAGATGTCCACAATAACCCAAGTTAAAACATTGACGTCCGTCCCTATTTGTAGTAATCTCATACTGATGTTATTCATCAACCACATTATCTTATTTTTAGAATTATACTCAACGCGAAATGCTCTGTATTCTTAGATAGTTGCCAATCATTCATCATTCAACATCAGGCAGTGCGAACGTGCCTGCTTTGAATGATGAATGATTGGCAACTTAAAAAAAACATCTGCGTTTCGCCCATTAAGGAGGATTTTACTATGGAGAAAATTGCCAGTTTCACAATTGACCATTTAAAACTTGTTCCCGGTGTTTATGTTTCCCGTAAGGATACCATTGGCAAAGAAGTCATCACAACTTTTGACCTGCGCATGACCAGTCCTAATGATGAACCTGTAATGAACACGGCCGAAGTACACACCATTGAACATCTGGCTGCTACTTTTTTACGCAACCATCCGGTTTACGGTGATAAAACCATTTACTTTGGACCAATGGGCTGCCGCACAGGCTTTTACCTGCTGCTGGCCGGTGACCTGACTTCCAAAGAGATTGTGCCGCTGATGATTGAGATGTTTGAATTCATCAGAGACTTCAAAGCCGAAGTGCCAGGCGCAAGTCCGAAGGACTGCGGCAATTATCTGGATATGAACCTGCCAATGGCCAACTATCTGGCCAAACGCTATCTTGACAATGTACTGTACAATATCGATGACAGCAGACTGGTTTATCCGGAATAAAAATCGACATAAAAACAAAAATCTGCGGCATACTATCACAAAACCCAATCGTCCAAGGAGGTTTACTTATGATAGAACCGCAGATTTCTTTTCATCCAAATCATTATTTTCAAAAAGCCGAATCCCTTACGATGCCGCAGCCTGACATCACCAACAGTACCGCCGGTTCAGACCGGATGACAGTCCGTGATGACCATCTTCCGCCCTACATCGGCGATTTTCCGCCGAAATCTTCTTCACCCTCACAGGATGAAAAGATGGTATAAAGCCGCAATTAAAAGCAGATGGGTCGGATAAAAGATATAAAAACCATACTGCATCACTTTCGTCTGCCGGCCCCTCTGCCCATTATAAAGCAGGATCGGGATCAGGGCCAGCACCGCATAAACTTCAACACCGCCCATAGCAGCCAGAAGAATCGCCGCAATGGGATATTTTAACTGAGGCTGCCCCCGCAGATAATAAAAAATACAAATAACCGCAATCCCAGTAAAACCATAATCCGTATTGAAAAATTCAGCGATCAGCCCCGCTGCAATAATAGCAAGCAATTTATAGAGTACATCCGGAATGTCCAGCTGCTCAATGGGGTGCTCAAGGAACCAGATAGCCAGAAGTCCCAGTCCCAGGGTAAAAAATACATTCTGATGACCCGTATATACCAACCGGTGATAAAAAGCCAGGTCAAAAGGAACCTCCGAAATCAATGCAAAAATACCCATACGCAAAATATATTTCTTCATGTTACGGGTATGCACAGCCCCTTCCACCAGCAAAAAACAGTAGATTGGAAAGGCTAATCGTCCGATAATGCGAAATCCCATCATCCCGCTGAAACAAACCGCTCCCAGATGATCAATGAACATAGACAGACAGGCGATCAATTTCAGTACTGTGCCGTCCAGTCGCTGATACCGGGATATATTGACCGAAGGATTCATTTATTTTCCTCCCTGTTTCTGAGCTTCAATCCGCTCTGCTAGATCATTGAGATACACCCAGCGATCCATCTTCTCTTCAAGGGCCGACTCAGTCGCATCCTTTTCCTTCATCAGGTCATTGAGTTTTCCGGAATCCGTGGCAAATTTCATCATATCCGCATCAATCTGTTCAATCTTCGCTTCAAGGGCTGCAATGTCATCATCAATGGTATCAAATTCCTTCTGCTCGCTGAATGTAAACTTTAATTTCACCGGTCTGTTCTGCTTCCAGTCTTTGGAATTGTTCTTCTTTTCCCCGCTGTCAGCTTTTGTCTTATTGGTCAGACTCATATCCGGTGCTGTGCCAAAACGCTTCTCATGGGCTTCCAGATAATCGGTATAACCGCCCTCATACTGTCGAATGTGACCCTGTCCGTCAAATTCCAGAATACGATCCGCCACATTATCAAGGAAATAGCGGTCATGGGAAACAGCCACGACAATGCCTACAAATGAATTCAAATAATCCTCCAGGATTGTCATGGTCGGAATATCCAGATTGTTGGAGGCCTCATCTAACAGAAGGACATTGATATTCTGACATAAAACACCAAGCAGATACAGACGGCGCTTCTCACCGCCGGATAATTTGCCGATTGGCGCATACTGCATTTCCGGTGTAAAAAGAAATCGCTCCAACATCTGGGAAGCACTGATTCTGCCGTCGCGGGTAATAATATATTCTCCGATGTCTTTGACATAATCAATAACCCGCTGGCGGTCATCCATTTCCTTCTCATCCTGGGCAAAATAGCCCATACGGATGGTCTCGCCAATCTCAATGACACCGGAATCCGGCGCCACCTGTCCCACCAGCATCTTCATCAGTGTGGATTTGCCGCAGCCGTTCGGACCGATGATGCCTACCTTTTGATTTCTAAGGAAAATATAACTGTAATCATCCAGAATGACTTTATCACCATAACGCTTGCTCAGATGCTGCAGTTCAATGGTCTTTTTACCCATACGTGTCTCAATGGAATCCATCTCCACAACCTGTGCCTGCTCCGGTGCCGTTCCGTTCTTCAGCGCCTCTAACCGTTCCAGTCTGGCACGCTGTTTGGTGGTTCTGGCACGGCATCCTCTCTTGGCCCATTCCAGTTCCATTCTAAGGACACTCTGACGCTTGCGCTCCGTTGCCAATTCCATCTCTTCTCTGGCTGCCTTTAATTCAAGGAAACCGGAATAGTTGGATTCATAGCTGTAGATCTTGCCCTGGCTGATCTCCAGGATCTTGTTCGTCACCTGGTCAAGGAAATATCGGTCATGGGTCACCATCAGAATCGTTCCCCTGAAATTCTTCAGGTAATCTTCCAGCCACCGGATCATGGCACTGTCCAAATGGTTAGTGGGCTCATCCAAAAGCAGCACATCAAAATCCTGTGCCAGCACCTTAGCCAGAGCCACTTTTCGCTTCTGGCCACCGGAGAGCTGATCAATGGGCATACTGTAATCCATAATCCCCAACTGACTTAAGTTGCTCTGAACCTTCCATCCTGTCTCGTCATCTCCTGCATAAGAAAGAATCGTCGCATTCTCCGGGAACTTCGGCTCCTGAGGCAGCCATGCCAGTTTCAGCTGATTCTGCCGGATAATATTGCCGGAATCCGGCACTTCATCGCCTGCGATCATTCGAAGTAGCGTGGATTTGCCGGTGCCATTGATGCCCACAATACCGATCTTGTCACCTTCCTGAATACCGATGGACGCATCATCGAAAATCGTCTTCTCACCAAAAATTTTGCTTATATGTTCAATATTCATTATATTCATAAAAAAATACCTCTATCTATTTTATCTTTAATAATGATAAATGAAATTTACATAACCGTCAATTGTATTTTCCATTGAAAAGGCTTGCAAATTAGCTAAAATACGGTACAATAGGGATTGCAGTCTAAATTATTAAAAATTGGCGTAACTGCTGAATGATATGTACACAAACAGAAAGGTTTATCTATGATTAGTGCAAATAATGTTACTCTGCGCATTGGCAAACGCGCACTCTTTGAAGATGTGAATATTAAGTTTACCGAAGGCAATTGCTATGGTCTGATTGGCGCCAACGGTGCCGGAAAGTCTACTTTCCTGAAGATTCTCTCCGGTGTCATCGAACCGAGCAAGGGCGACATCGCAATCACACCTGGCCAGCGTTTATCCGTACTGGAACAGGACCATTATAAATATGATGATTATCAGGTATTAGATACCGTTATCCTGGGCAATAAGCGCCTCTATGAGATTATGAAAGAAAAAGACGCTATTTATGCCAAAGAAGATTTTACAGATGAAGACGGTGTTCGTGCCAGCGAACTCGAAGGTGAATTTGCCGACTTAAACGGCTGGGAAGCTGAAAGTGATGCTGCGACGCTGTTAAATGGTCTCGGTATCGACACAGATCTTCACTATGCTTATATGCGTGAACTGGACGGCGGTCAGAAGGTCAAGGTTCTTCTTGCCAAAGCCCTGTTTGGCAATCCGGACATTCTGCTCTTAGACGAGCCGACCAACCACTTGGATCTGGATGCCATCGCATGGCTTGAAGAGTTCCTGATCAACTTTAACAATACCGTTATCGTTGTCTCCCATGACCGTTATTTCCTGAACAAAGTCTGTACCCATATCGCTGATATTGATTATGCCAAAATCCAGCTTTACTCCGGCAACTACGATTTCTGGTATGAATCCAGTCAGCTGATGATCAAACAGATGAAGGAAGCCAACAAAAAGAAGGAAGAAAAGATCAAGGAACTGCAGGAATTCATCCAGCGTTTCTCCGCCAACGCTTCCAAATCCAAGCAGGCAACGTCCAGAAAACGTGCCCTTGAGAAAATCCAGCTGGATGAGATCCGTCCATCCAGCCGTAAGTATCCATATATCGACTTCAAGCCAAACCGTGAGATTGGCAACGAAGTACTTCACGTTGAAGGCATTTCCAAGACCATTGACGGTGTGAAGCTCCTTGACAATATCTCTTTCACCCTGGGCCATGATGATAAAGTAGCTTTTGTCGGCCCGAACGTCAACGCCACAACCGCGCTTTTCAAGATTCTGGCCGGTGAAATGGAACCGGATGAGGGTTCTTATAGGTGGGGCGTTACCACAACACAGACTTACTTCCCGAAGGATAACACTGCTGAATTTACAAGCGAAGACAGTATCGTTGACTGGCTGATGCAGTACTCCCCTGAAAAGGATGTGACATTTGTCCGCGGTTTCCTTGGCCGTATGCTCTTCTCAGGTGATGACGGTCTGAAGAAAGTCAATGTTCTCTCCGGTGGTGAACGTGTCCGCTGTATGCTGTCCAAGATGATGATGTCCGGCGCCAACACCATGCTGATGGACGAACCAACCAACCATTTGGACATGGAATCCATCACAGCCCTGAACAACAGCCTGATCAAATATCCGGGTGTTCTGTTATTCACTTCCCAGGACCACCAGTTTGTACAGACCGTTGCCAACCGTATTATGGAACTGACACCTGGCGGTCTCATTGACAAACAATGTACGTATGATGAATATCTTGAAAATGATGAGATGGCAAGAAAACGCCAGATTCTCAATATGGAAGCAGAAGCTGACGATTAATTTACAGACAATTTAGTATTCAGACAGGCACTTGTCAGCAATTCTTAAGGATTTTTTAAAGCCTTTATCCGGCTTATGTGCTATGCTAAGAGCAGCAGAGAAATGATGGATCCATGATTTCTTTGCTGCTCTTTTGCTGTTAATGTACTTAATTATCGGAGGCTTAAAAATTACTTATGATAAAAAACAAACGACTCTTATTGAGCATACTGATTATTATTCTGGCTGCTGCCGGAAGTTTTTTCATTCTTTTTGTCGATCAATGGCATATAGAAATCGATGATGGCTCTGAAAATAATGTCAAAATCGAATACGACGATACCTATGATGACGGCACCGTCACTGCCGCATTAAAAGGCCGGTATCTGTTAAAGAAGGGATTCCCTGTTACTGTCACCTCAGAGGGTTCTGTCAATACCTCCAAGCTCGGCAGTTACACCATCAACTACCATGCTTCTTTCCTTTTCTGGAAAGGTGCGGACAGTAAAACGGTGACTGTTGAAGACACAGTTTCGCCGGAAATTAAGCTGACTACCAATCCGGATCATTATACCCTTCCCGGCCATCCTTATGAAGAAGAAGGCTATACGGCATCCGACAATGTGGACGGTGATCTGACGGATAAAGTAACCCATGAAGAGAAAGACGGAACAGTGATTTATAAAGTTTCCGACAACTCCGGCAATGAGACAACCGTCACCCGCACCATTGTCTATGACGACCCGGTCCCGCCGGTCCTGGCCTTAAAGGGTGACAGTGAAATAACCATACAGGCCGGTTCTGATTATACCGATCCGGGATATACCGCCGAAGATAATGTAGACGGTGATCTGACGGATAAAGTTTCCGTGGATGGTTCTGTCAATACCTACAGCGCAGGTACTTACTCGCTTACTTATAAAGTTCAGGATAATTACGGCAATGAAGCAGCGGTCACCCGAACAGTCACTGTTGAGCCGGTCCGCCAGGCAGACACTGTCAAACCTTCCGGCAAAATTGTCTATCTGACCTTTGATGATGGTCCCGGTGAATACACTTCCAAGCTTTTGGACATTCTGTCCAAATACAATGTCAAAGCCACCTTCTTTACCGTTGGTTCCGGTCACCCGGATTTGTTAAAAGCCGAAGCGGACGCCGGTCATTCCATTGGCATTCACAGTGCTACACACGATTATTCCAAAATCTATGCCAGTGAGGATGCTTTTTTTGCCGATCTACGCAAACAGCAGGATACCATTGAAAATGCCACCGGCATCCGGACAACCCTTGTCCGTTTTCCCGGCGGAAGCTCCAATACCGTCAGCAAAAGCTACTGCTCCGGTATTATGACCAAACTGACCAAAGACCTCACGGATATGGGATATCAGTATTTTGACTGGAATGTCACCAGCGGTGATGCCGGCGAAACAACCAATACATCCGTTGTCGTACAAAATGTCATCTCCGGGATTCAGCAGCATGATGTCTCCATTGTCCTGCAGCATGATATCAAAGGCTTCAGTGTCAATGCCGTGGAACAGATCATCCAGTGGGGACTTGCACATGGGTATACATTTCTGCCCCTGACCGCTGAAAGCCCGACGGCGCACCATGGTGTCAACAACTAATGACCATCGCATGACTCCACGATATAAAAAAGAGGCTGTGAAAAATGAGTAAATTCATTTTTCACAGTCTCTTTTAAATGATTTTTCAACCATATCTTTACATATAGCATCCCAGAGGCATGCTGTTCTGCTGCAGCAGATGCAGGATAGAGCCTACAACCTGTGCACAAATCTGCAGAATATATCTGCAATCATTCTCCACAGACTTCACTGCATGCAGATATTCTGTATGACATTTCTTAATAAATGCACAAATCTCATCCGCCGACCGCATGTTCACTTCCTGGAAATGTGCATGTGTCTCTTTCATTTTTCTCACAAACTCCCTGAAATCCACTTTCAGCTGTGCTTCATAATGAATATGTTCTGTCATAGTTCCCGGATATTCAATATTTTCCTGCAGATAGAAGGGAGATGGATTCTCTTCCAGATCATGCTTCAGGCAATTCAGTTTCTCTAAAAACTTCCCGGTAACTTCCGGGTAATGCTCTTTTATATACACAAGATTCTTATGCAGACATACTGCACTTTTTTCCATCATCTGCCGTTCTTTTGGATTCTTCAGACAGTCATATTCATAATCCTGAACTTCATGTCCTTCCATGGAACGGATCAACTCACTATACCAGTACATATGCTGCGCAGAATTGTCCGGAAACATAAAGTAAGTGGAAAATTCATGGTCGATCATCGGAGCCAGCCTCAGAATTTCTCCTTTTTTATTACAAACGAACGCAATATTCTCATAGTGATAATTCTGATCGCCTTTCAGCATGGAAACCAGGATCTGCATGGCAAGCTGCTCTGCCATGTCTTCGTGATTCTGGAAATAGGAAGCCTCCAGAATATCCGTATAATCATAAAACATCATACAGTAATTCTCATACTGGTCTATATCCACCTTTTCATCCGGATACTTCCGAAAGAATTCCAGAAGATTCAAAAGCTGTTCATCTTCATTATAAATCCTTGGAACCACAGTCCCATAATCATAGTATTTCTGTGTCTCTTCTTCATAACCATGGCAAAAAGCCAGCTGATATAAAGGCGCCGATACAAAATATTCATTTATCACATTCGACCAGAACACTTCCGCATAAGCAAACAGAGGCGTAGAAAATGGCTTGGATTTACTCAACGGCTTAAAAATCCGATTTCCACTGTAAACCGGAAAATGTTTCTCTCCCTTTACTACGCCGACTGCTTCCGCGGTCAGATTGCCTATTCTGTCTGCATAATTGAAGTGGACAGTTTCATAATTTATTTTCAAAAGTCTCACATCCTTTTTGTTTAAAAAGATTCAATCTGACAACTTTCTTTTCAGAAAAAGCCTGTCTTCCTTACTCAAACTCCTTCTTCAGCGCATCCTCCATCACATCTACCGGCGCTTCCACGCCTGTCCAGAGGGTGAAATTCAGTGCGGCCTGCTGTACCAGCATTCCAAGACCGGTGATAGTTTTTGCACCATTTTCTGCTGCGGACTTTAGGAAAATTGTTTCCGCAGGATTAAATATGACATCGCATACACACATTTCCGGTGTGATGGCAGTATAATCAATGTCTGGCTTGTCTGTCACATTTGGAGAAAAACCGATTGAAGTGGCATTGATTAAAATATCTGTATCAGATGGAATTGCCATATTGTTTTTCCAGTTAAGATACTTTGCACTGCTATCTGTTTTCATCTGAATAAGAGATGCCAGTTCCTCACCTTTTTCAATGCTTCGATTGATAATATTGATATGGGCAACCCCATTTAATGCACATTCAACAGCTATCGCCCTGGCTGCTCCGCCAGCGCCAAGAATAGTCACATTTTTCTTATCCAGAGTCTCACCAGAATTCTTCAACGCGGTTACAAACCCTTTTCCATCCGTATAGTTTTCCCTCTTTCTGGATAACCGTATTCACTGCTCCGATAATCTCTGCTGCCGGACTCAGTTCATCCAGATAAGGGAGAACCTTGATCTTGTGAGGCATGGTAAGATTGATTCCCTTCATGCCAAAGATTTTCACACTGTCCATTGCCTTTCCAAGATCCTCTGGAAGCACTTTAATGGTCAGATAACGATAATTCAAATTTTTCGCTGCAAACGCAGCCTCCTCAACTACACCAGTAGGATTATCATCCACTGGATCACCAAAAACGCCGGTTAATTC
>OLPU01001930.1_pt1 | contig 14594 bp, 14 predicted proteins | sample 1673111 | NCBI WGS metagenome assembly OLPU01 (sample SAMEA3136755, study PRJEB25190) | human gut metagenome | reverse complement strand
GTATCGTACCCTTTTTTTACAAGTTCCCAGTCAAAAAGAAACGGCTGAGCAGAGTAAGGATTAAGCGATTGATACATAGATTCAAGTCTTTCTTTGCCGTTAAGCTTATGTGCAGATACTTTCATATCTCCGAAAAGTCGTACAATTTCATTTGATACTGTTCCGAGCTTTGCTCTTGCTTCACGCAAGTTTTTTGCTTCAGTTGAAAATGTAAGATACTTTTTAACACTTCTGCCGTTTTTTCCGCCTATGAGATTTTTGACTCTGATGTTGCTATATTCCTTACGAACATCATTAAAATCGTCATCAACATCATCAATCTTGACATACTTAATCATTGCATCTTTGTCAATGATTTGATTTTCATAAGTATTCTGAAACTCAATTGATTCGTCAAAGTAATTGAGAATATCGCACCAGTTAGTAAACTTTACACCTTTTTCATCAAATGTTGCGAGCTGATAGTTGGTGTCATAAAATTCAACTGTTTGAGAATAGCGTTTGCCCGAAATATGACAAGTACCGTCAGGAAACATAGTCTTGTATGGGATTATCGCTTGCGTAGATGACTTAGAACCCTCGTTTTGTTTTTTAAGGGTTGCCATACGCTTTTTTATAGCGATTATCTCATCCTTAGTCAGAGTATTATTTTTTCTTTTTGATTTTGTCAAATATATTCACCTTCTTTTGAGTATCAAATTCTGAAGTGTCAACTCCTGCTCTTTTAAGTTTAGTACGGAGTTTATTATATTCAATCTGATTTTCAATTGCTTTAAACGCATTTATAGGTTGAAATGTGCGTACTCGTGGTTTACGAAAAAATGTAATTATCAATTTGAGATATTCTTCAAGAAACATACCGTTTTTATTAAATAAACCACACGCTATGCCCGGAAAAGCTAAAAAGCCAAGAGCAAAAACCGAAACAGTAAGATTGTCGGTTAAGGCTTTAGAAACGAAAAATGCAGGAATGCCCATAGCAATACCAATGCCAAAACAAATAGCCTGCCTTTTCGTCAAACCAAAAATAAACTTTTGCTTGATAAGGCTCAAATCTTTAGGTATTCGCACAAAATTTTGTTGCATATTTCCTCCTTTCAACTTCTGCCCCAGTGGGGCAGAAGTTAAATGTAACGAAGTTAATGTGCTGCAAATGCAGACTTTGATATGTTTGATGTCCTGAACATTGTGAAAATGAACGCTATAACAAAACCAAGTAATGTTGCCATAGTCATTACTACATCCTGTCCGCTCATCATATTCGACAATGTATTGTTGAATAAAGTTTTAAAAATTGCCAGAGCGACAATGATGAAAAAGCCCTGAAAAGCAAGAGCAAGCAGATTCCTCAGCCAGTTTTTGCCGATATCGCTCCAGTCTTTATTCATAAAGCTTGCCATAGGTATAGGGGAAATAGACAGCATCATATACACATCAATAATCCTTGATGCAAGCACAATTACGATTGCAGCCAACAAGACAAATGTCACAATAATAATCACAAATGCAATTATCAAGGTAGTTATCAGAGTACCTATATCCTGTGCCATTAGTGCTTGATGAAACTCAGAAGAATTTACTACATCGGTAGATATAAATTTACCGCTTCCAAATAAAGTGTTTAATCCGGAATTTACAGCGTCTGTTCCGAAAACAAAAATACCGGTTGCAATGTAAAACACATTGCTTACAAGCATAATTCCGCAAAATGTTTTTAGAATCCAACGGATGAAAATCGAATCATCAAAATCTTTGAAATTATTGCCTTCTACGACCATTGAAAAAAGCTCGTAACACACAACTATCATAAGCATAAAGGCTCCGATGGGTACAATTACATTGTTTGATAATTTTTCAATTGTTGTCCAAATACTTGTACCACCGGAACCGGTTGTACCGGTAAAGGTTGTAGGATTACCGAGAAATTGTGAAAAAATACCGTTTACACCGGTGTTGTCACTATTGTTAAGAGCTCCCGAAAGCATATCGTTAACGGTGTTAAGACAACCTTCAATTGCTCCCGATAAAATTCCTTTAAACCAATTTTCAAGAGCATTCATAAAATCTTCAACAATCCAGATAATCGCCCTCTTTCTTACTTGTTTCCATATGCGGATATGGACATAAGTTTATTATCATCAAAATAATCAGCCTGACTGAGCCTGTGACATCATATTACCGAGAACAGGCACAATAAGTACGCCGACAGCAATCAAGGCTATTCCTGCCATTAACTGTTTCATTCCCTGTGATTTTGCGCCAGGGTTATCGTTACCGTAACCTTCAATGAGGTTTACAACACCCCAAACGCCAAGACCTGCACCGATAAGGCTGATTACGGCGGTTAATACAGTCTGAGTTTTGCTGATAAACTGACTTGAGTTTACTACTGCGAAGCAAGACATACATCCGATAGCTGCAATGCAAGCAAGAATTGTCATAATGAGCGTAATTTTTTTTGCATTTCTGCTTTTTTTAGAGAGCCTTTTAGGCTCTGTTTTAGTTTTTAACAAGTTCATTTGGTACTCCTTTATTTGTTGTATTTGTATTCGGTATAAACCGAATTTTTGTTTATAAGTGCCGACCTGTTATTACGATGAGCGACAAATTTCGCTACATCGAAATAATTTTGTTTGGCATAATCGAAAAGCATTTTGTAATTTTTGTGTTTAGTAATGTCAAATTTTTTTGAGAGAAATGGATGTAATCCTCTGATTTGCAGGATGCATAATGAGTTATCCATAACTGCCAACTCATCTTGTGATTTAAGCTCTTTACCAAGCTTTTGGTAATTTACACCATAGCTTTCCTGCGTTCCTCGACTTCGTGATGTGTTAAACATATAGATTGTTTCTTTACCGAGTGACTCAGAAATATCTTTGAGCGTTGTTTTTTCTTTACCACCCAAAAACAACAAGGAATCACAGTTGCCCTCAATAGTTTCAGCATTGTCCTTATACAATGACTTGAGCTGTGATTTGGTCTGCAAAATGATACTTGCTGATATTCCACGGCTACGAATTACCGAAATAATTTTTTCAAACTGTGGAATCTGTTTGATATTTGCAAATTCATCTATCAGACAACGCACAGGATACTTGAGCCTACCTGAACCGTCGGGGTTGTTATCAGCTTTTGTACACAGCAAATTAAATAGCTGCGTGTACATCATTGCGACCAAAAAGTTAAAGGTATCATCCGTATCAGAAACGATAATAAACAATGCTGTAAGCTCATCACCTACAGTGTCGAGATGCATTTCGTCATAGCTTGTAATTTCGAGAATACGGTCAATCGAAAAAGGAGCCAATCTTGTTGCACAACTGATCAAAATTGATTTTGCGGTCTTACCGGCTGCAAGTTTATACGCTTTGTACTGTCTAACTGCAAATCTACCGAGAGATGCTCTCCACGGTTCGACCTCAATATCTATCAAATCCGAATAATTTGCATTTTGTTCTGCAAACTTCTCATCTTTTTCCCAGTCTTTTGATCTTTCCCTCCAAACAGAACCTTTTTCCACATTGGACGTTTCTCTACGGTCTTATATGTAATCGTAATCCGAGGATTGTCTCCGGTCCTTTTATAAGATACAACATCATTGTCGAAAGATTCTGGATGGTATGAGCCGTCCTTATCCTCGATTAAAACAGTTGTAGTATCTTTTGCTGTACTCATAAGGAAATACCGATTTGTGCCATATTCCATAAGATTATAAGTCTCGGTTTTTGGTTGACTGTACTCAGCAGGATAATTTGCTTGGGATATTGTTATGGATCCCAAAAAGATTGCACCAATCGCAGCAATCGATAAATTGATTTTCCAATCAAATTCGATATATATGCGCAATTTTGCAAGTAAAAAAATCAAAGTAATAAACATTATAAAATAGACAATAAAAACAATCATTTTCTATTTCTCCTTATCTACCATTACTGTGCCATCGGAATTTAACCGCGGAGTCAGGGAGGTGACATCACCGTTATTCTCTGAATACAAAGCGATGTAATGAACACCCGTGTCAGGATCTACATATTCATAAGCATTCCAATTCCCCAAGCCCCAACAATCAGCTTCCGTTATATTTTGGACAGTATTTTCTCCTTTTGCCTTTGCATTGGAAGCTCCACATCCAAATGCAATAGTTACCAGTCCAATCAACCCAATGACGGAAACAATCACTTTTTTCTTCATAATTTTGCGCATTTCTCCCTTCTAAGTAAACTTCGATGGATAGTATCCACCTGCATATTTATAAATTTTAAGTTTCTCCACTGATTTCGACTTCTTCTCCGGTAACAGAATCGCCCTGCTCCCTTTGTTATGGCAACCGGTTGTTTCATATTTCTTTCCGTCAAATAGGACGATATCATGTGGCTGGATCTTGTAACGCTGTACGCGAATCGTTCGCTTACCCCGTGACACCTTTTTCTTTCGGTATCGGTGCAGATCCTCGGAATCTTTCTTATGGTTCCGGCTGATTCTGCCATTAAACAATTCCTGACCAGATCGTTTCTTTCCGTTCCGGCTGTCGATGTATTTCGCGTCATAGAACTTCTCCAGGCACCGGTTATTCCGCCGTTTCTTTTTGTAAAGTACCGGTGTTGACCGGTGCTTTGGATGGAATCGTCCCATTACGAATGCATCATTCGCATGGGATTTTCCGATATCCAGACTTCTGCGACGTTCCTTTGTTTCCGCACCATATGTGATATGGACACCGCATTCAGATATTTCCTTCACTTTGTCGTATAGTTGCCACCGGACCGCCGTCATGTAAGTTGCACCCTTGAACGAGGCAACCTTTGGTTTCCAACCGTACAGTTTTCCACCCGGCTTATGATTGGCTGGTGTATGGCACTTTTCGCATAACGTGATCAGATTGGACATCCGGTTGGTCCCGCCCTGGCTTCGATACTGGATATGATGAACGTGCAGAATGGCTCCTTCTTTGATCCCTCTGTTACAGCACTGACACTTATACCCATCTCTTGTAAAGACGGCTTCCCGGAGTGTTGCGATCCCATACCGTTCCCCATGCTGGTAATCTGTTCCTTGTGGTAACGGCTTACCTTCTTCCTGAGCTTTCAGTACCTGTGTATCAAAGTTTCCCATCTCCAATGCGATGTCTGCTATTGGATATACTTCACAGACAGCAGTTATGATCTGTAGATGGATCTCTTTCTTATGTTCCAGTGACGGGGCAAGCCAGCCGGTTTCCCGTTTTCGGTTATCGAATCGTGGCTTCCGGTACCGCTTACGGTTTCTTCTCTGTCTGCGATACATCCGGCGGTCATCATGCTTTGTCTTCTCGTCAGTTAATGTATCAACCTGTAATCCCAGATATTCGTGCTTCTCTGACTTTACAGATACTCCAATATGGATATATCCGGTGTCCACACAGAGCTCCACCGGCTGAACATCGCCGGTTTCCCTTTCTGTTAACTGGATCGTAAACGGACGGTATCCATAGATGATTGCTTTCCCGGAGTCCAGCAGCTTACGTGCCCGGTATTCACTTGTCGGCATGAGTCTCACGCCAGTCTTACTAATGACTGCAACGGACATCAGCTGTCCTCCTTTCTTAAATCTGGCTTACGCCTTCTGTATCAGATCTCCTTTCGGACATCCCATACAGGTTCTCTATCCTTTCGGTATAAGTACCTACTCAGAATCGGTGGTCCTCTTCGCCAATGTTATCCTGTAGTTTCACGCATCTCACACTTCTCTTACCCTCAGAGATGTTTAATAAGATACCGCAGAGTCCGGGACTAGAGGTGCATCCCGGAGTGCCTAATTTTACCGGTAACGTAGTACTAATGATTCACCGTGTCTGGTCTGACCGGTTTCGTTGCACTGAGGCTAATCATTTACGACCTTGCGGCCGTCGCCATCTATAAACCTAAGACGGGGCTAAGATCTAATAAAAATCAGATCTTTTATAAGCCCAGCCTGAAATTTATTTCAGACGGGGTTGTTGACTATCCGAATATCTGCATACCTCATATACTTCCTTTGATTCTTTCATAGTCTGAACCTTTTCAGAATATAATAGTCCAATTGATAAAAGAAACACTCTAGCCATGCCAATTGCATACCATGATTCTATTCACCTACCTTTCTTCCACATTTCTGGCAGTACTTTGCGTTTTCTTCAAGAACTTGTTTCCAGCCGGAGCCACATGCATTTCTTTCATATCGTTTCCTCCTCGTTTTTTGATATCTTCAATATGATACAAATTCGAAATCACAGACCATTCTGCGTTTTCTGTAGCTACCATGATACACAATTGCAAATAATTGAGATTTTCTAGGATGTAAAAAAGAGACTCCACTAAGGGAATCTCTTTCTTTTTCTTAAAAACCAACATGTCCAACATCCATAAGGTCTAACGCGTGAATCAACATTTCTTTATCGCAATGACTAAGCTTGGCTCCGGTCACTTCGACAGGGAAACTATTATTGTGAGAACAATACATCACGTCCAGCATTCCATCTTCTTCGTTCAATACAACATCAATGTCGCTATACTGAACAATTGCTTTCTTCACTGAATCGATTACCTTCTGGTTTTCTGCTTCTCTGTCGGGCTGATATTCCTTATCATTAATATCATACACTTCATCATATCCGATAATTGCAATATCTTCTGCATCAATCTCCAAATTATCCGTAGGATAAAGCAGCTTCATCTCATAACCATTTTCAATGAATTCTTCAAGAGCTTCCTGTGGAATATCCTGTCCTTCTACTGCATGATCCCTGCACCAGTCTGCCAGAATGCACTCCGGTGCATCTGTGATAAACAGGTACGCCATATTCTCCAGATTCCCATCGTTGTGGATCAGAACTTTTCTTGACTTAACCGGATCCATAGGTTCAAACATCTCTGCTTCCATTTTATCGATGCATTCTGACAGATAACACCAGAAACTCCCATTCGTAAGCTCGAAGAAATAGCTCAAAAAACTTTGTGGGTCTGAGGTTGCAAAGAAAAGATTGCAAAGGTCAGTCGGCAAGTCAAATCCAATACTTGTATCGCCACTAACACAAAAATTGTCATTGATCCATTCGCTCAATTCTCCCAGCATAATGTCCTTATCGCATGATCCACTCAATTCCAGTGCATGCCGGATCAGCTGCTGATATTCTGACTTTTTGTGGTTTCCACTTACGTCTTCGTGCAACATCGGATTTTTTTCTTTGGAAAGAAATTCTTCTAACAAATTTTTTACCGCGGTAATTGCAGACTTTTTTTGTTTTAGCGACCATTCGAATTGATCGGTATTTTCAATCACAGCCATAATAATCTTGTCGGTGATTTTTTCAAGATTATCCCCCTTTTTATTTGAGGAGTTATTTCCCGGTTCATATTCTCCAATTTTTAATCCATTGATGGATGCAAGTTTAGAAGCAAGTGTCCTGTCACAGGTAAAATCCTTTCCAAAATAATTACTTGCAGTAGTCAGTAATGCAGTTAAGAACAAATTGATCTCATCCTGTGGCATATCCGGACGGACCGGGTTTAATTCTGTAGAAAGCAGATGATTGATAAGACCTCTCTTTGTACCTCCCTTGATATAACATCCTTCATTCATTGCATGAGAAATTATGGCATTTGCCATTTCTTCGAATACATTCCGTACCTCGCTTCTGGATATACACAGTATTTCTGAGAATCGGTCTGCCAGATTATCATAATCGCTTCCATAAATAATCGCAGAATCCTCATCTTCCCGTTCATCATTCGGAATATCTTCCACTGTAATTCCCATCTCATCCAGGAAATCTTCCGCAACATCAATCAGCACTCCAAAGAATTCACATTTTTCATCCGGATTCATTTTCTCATCTGGTTCGAAAAATACTTTATGGTACCTTGAGGCTAGGATATCCTGCTGAATCGAATCAAGAGATGTAATCCCTTTTTCCTTCAACCACGCGAAGACTCCGTCCGCTAAATGCAGGCTCATTTTCATAGATATTGTTCTTGCTGTTTCTTTCATTATTATTTCCTCCTATAATCTATAAATTTCAGTATGAATATGGAACATAAAAAAATAATGATTTGGAAACTTTTGGGGACTAAAACGATACGATTCGGGACAAATCGCTTTTTTTAAAAAATTATCTGCTATAATAAAAATATCCAATATTTGGAAATACGTCTGAAGGAAATGCCAATGACAAAAAAGAAAAAGCCATTGCCACACGCTAAATTACTACTATGGGGGCCTATCCTTATTACAATTGGTTTATTTATAGGATGGGTATGGATCTACAGGAACATTCCTTTGCCCGGATGGAAATTATACGGAGCCTATTTCGGATTCTTCTTCATGAGTCTCGTACAGGCATCTACTTTTGCATATATGATTGTTCCGGCTGTGAAAAAAGATATTTCAAAAGCAGGATACTATGTAACCGATTGCTTTATGTTAACCTGTTTTTTATATACAGTTTTCCTATTTCCAATCCATGCCACATTTAAGCGGACCTTGTTTGTACTCCCGCTGATAATCGCCTATAGCTGCATTCCGCAAAAAGCCAATCACGACAAGCGGGAATTCACTGGAGATCATGCTTTCAGTTACAATTTTGCATTACTTACCTTAATGCAGATGTACTATATTTGGAAAAATTATGATGGACATAGGATCATCAACATTATCCTATGCATTGTATATGCATTTATTTCTGCAGAACGGACAGGAAACATTGAACAGATTGATGAATACGATAAATTCGAGGATACATACAATGCATCTGGATATGCAAAAGCAACGAAAAATTCTTTCCAGAAAGCAATATATGATAAAGGAACGCAAGGGGAGGCGGTAGTTGCCGCCGGACTTGAAAGCATGTCTTCTTACTCAAAAGTACTTTACAACGTATACACACCTGAATATACAGACAAAAATGGGAAAAACTATTGGGTAGGGGAAATCGATGCAATCGTAATTTCGAGATCAGGTATCAATGTAATTGAGATCAAGAACCAAAGCAAGATATGGAACATTTTTGGAGAAGGACCATCAGATTGTATCTGCTATGACCGGAACAACAAGTTACTTCCAGATTCCAATAACCCATTTTCCCAAAATAGGATCCACGAAAAAAACTTAAAGCATCTGATCTCAAGGAACGCTTTTCTTACCTGCTTTGAAAATGCGGTTGGAGGATATGTTGTATTCGGGCCTGAAACGGTTGACTATCATATAGACAACTCAAAAGTAAAACAGGGATACGCCAGTTATAAGGGAATTAGAAAGCTTCTTGATGATGAATGTAAGACAAAAAATCGTTTATCAAACGGTGAGATCGATGCAATTTATCGATACCTCAAATCGTATGAGAACAACAAGATCCTTGAAGCAAAACACAGGAAGTCCATCGGATATTAAACCATAGGTTCACTCTTCCCGTCATTTCCTCCTATTTATGATTTCACAAATGAGATGACGGGAAGTTTGAATATTTATTTCATGCTACAGCCTTGCAGCGCAACACAATATGTTTTTACTTCAGACATTAAATATTTCAAAATCTATAAGAAAGGCGAACTTATAGATTGCTACCCGTTCCTGCAAGGCTGTAGTATGAAATAAAACATGAGACTTCACACGAAACAAAAATTCTTTTGCAAAATAAACAAGAAAATGTTATACTATTTTTTGTCCAGTAATATAGGAGTCGTAGTCGTCCACAGATGCTACGGCTCCTTCTTTTTTGTAAAAGAAAAAGACCTGTAATACAGATCTTCTTCCATTCCGTTAATTCTCTTCAAAATCCGGGAGCCAGTTAATATTCATTTCCTGCTTTTTGAGTAAATTTCCAGGTACACAGTCACTAAGAGCCGAATTATCGGCCAGCGCCATATCAATAACCCAGAAATCGTCTCCGTTTTGCATAATATCCATACTCCACTGTCCGGTCAGATTCATTTTCCGGATGATATTCTCTACTTCTTCTTTTACACGGGAAATATTGTCCTGGTAACGTTTCATCAATACTTCTTCATGCGCTTGATAGATGATGTAATCATGAATCTGGTGAGGGCTATCACTATCTTCCTCATGACCGAAACGCTGTTTCATCGTATTCGGTTCCCAATAAGGAGATACCCCAATGACTTCTTTTGAGTCAAAGTCAACGAAAATACGATATTCCGTATGCAGTGGAAGTCCTTTGTAGATACAAGGATTATTTTCCTTGTCCGGAATATACTCCCTGACACACCATTCGTTTGTTGTTGCAGCTCCATACATACAGACATTATTTGTCGGAAATGTCAGTGCAACTGCCTGGTGACTGATAAACAGCAGATATTCTCCAAGTTCCTGAACTTCTTTTTCACCATGTACATGAGCATTACGGAAATCATACTTAGATGAAAACACTCCGGTTTTCACAAAATATTCTTTCATATCATCCAGGCCAAACACTTTATGACAATACTGGTCAACAATCTTGAGTGTTGTCGGTGTAAGTCCTGCATAATCCAATCTGGACAACTGCAATAATGGCATCGGAACTTTAATAATGGTTGTTTTTGGTAGTTTGAAAAAGGATTGTTTTTCTACCGCTTTAACCAGTTCTGGAAACCAGTAACCAATCGAATTTGGATTTTTCCCTAGAATCTCATAGGTGATCCAATCCAGATCCTGTAGGTCAAGCCCCTGACGGAAAAGCTGATATGCAAATTTTCTCTTTTCCGGATTTTTCCCCGTTTTATATCTCTGATACATCTCCAGCAATATAGTTGAACCATCATCGCTGACATCCCTCTTCAGATAATCGCCTGTAAGCTGTGGGCGGAGATCATATGGAATATTGCATAAATCTTCCAGGGTTACTCTCGGATTAGTAGACTTATTTTGGAAAAGCCGAATATGCTTTGTCCCATCATAAACATAAGCCACAGTATCTTCCAAAAGTTCATTTACAATCCGGTCGATTAGTTCATTTACTTCCGGCGATTCTTCCGTAATCGAGTTCCCATTTTTGTCCTTGAACATATGTACATTCATGTCCAACAGATTATCCGGGACAACATTAGGCTCTAATACATGCTTTGCATAAGATTTTTCAAATTCTTCTAAAGCCTCCGGACTTACTTTTAATATCTCAGCGATATCATCCTTAGATAAAGTCTTTTTGTTTTTGAGTACATTTAACAAGTTAAGCATATTTGTTTCCTCCTCTTTTTGTTTTTCTGTAAAAACATGAAAGAATACTATTTTATAGATTTCGCAAACATCTTCTGAACTTGCCACCTGCGATTGTCGCTTTCTTGAGTTTCTCATTTAACTTCCTGTGCCAAAATTTAAGTTTCGCTAAGTTTCATCGTCGGATTTTAACTTTTACCTTTACATCCTTCAGCCGGTAATAATCATCCAGCCATTTTGCTAGGAGCTTCGCATAGCCTTCGTATTTTGTTTTTGCCACCATCGTCTTCTCTCCAGTCGAAAAACAAACGATAATACGATACTTTTTGAACATATACTTCAACCTCCTTATCGTCTCTTTGCGCCACCTTTTTGCACATATTTCAAAACGTCCTATGTTAAAACCAAATTATAATCCATATCACTTTTTCGTACCCAGGCGGTGGTCTAGTCCCAGGTATCCTTGAGTATGGAAGAATTGTATCACAATTAAAAGAATTCATATTTTTACAGAAGAAAAACGCATAAAAAAAGCAACCAGTTCACACCAGTTGCTTATTGCTTCCAACGTCCATCCATCTTTACTCCGTCCGGCTCACCATTCTTTTTATAATAGTTAATCCGGATTTGTCCGTCTTCCTGCATAGTTGTTAGAACAATACCATTTTCAAAAACATTGATATGTTCTTCTTCTCCTTTTTTGTTTTTTCCAAGGAATCTTCCTTCATGAAAAGTTTTAATGACATCACGAACCGATGCAGGATCATTGAAATCAATCTTAACAATGTCCCCCAATATTACACCTCCCACAATCCTATCTTTCTTTTTATTATATCGAAAAATCTATTTATTTGCAAGAACATATGTACGTCGCGAATGCTGTTTCTTTGGTCTTGGTCCCATTTTTGGAACCCGGTTCCATTTTTGTACCATTTCTCCATAAGAAAAGAGAACCGGTTTCCCGATTCTCTTCCCTTTATCTTCGAATTATTTCAAAGAGTTGTAGATATCCGTAAGGGCATTGCTGCTCTTGCTGTTTCCGATACCGTTGCTTTCAATCTTCTGCTTCAGTTCTTTTGCTTTCTCTGCACTGATTTTGTAGTCGGTTCCCGCATCTTTCGCAAAGGATCCGGTAAGCAGTGCTTTGTAAGCAGCGTTCTGATACCATTTTGACATGACATTCAGTCCACCGTTATCCGAAGAAGCTTCGATTTCCTCACTGGTCATTCCATGGAAATCGGTATCTTTATTCTTGTCGTAATACTTCTGGGTAATGAAACGTACCTGTTTCCGTGCAGTTCCATCATCGTCCCTCCAGTAATCACTACCGGAATCGATGATCTTCACTTTCACTTCACATACCGTTTCCTTACCGACACCGCTTGGCCCCATGCTGTCATTTACCTTAAAGATCACGGTAACTGTTGCATTGCCGTTCACATTCTTAAAGTCGGTATCTTTGTAATCCAGGATTGTAACCTTGTTACTGATCACGCCATCTTCCTTATCTTCCGCCTTCAGCTTTCCGGAAGCGATTGCTTCCTTCAGAAGTACATCCTTGGTGATCTTACCGCTCTTCGCCTCTTCCAGTGTGAAGTACCGGTCCTCCGCTTTAATTACCGGGAACTCATTATACTTCACAGTAATGGTTGATGTCTTTGTCGTGGTCTTACCGCTTAAGTCTGTGACCTGATAAGTGATCTTATGCGTAACCGGAGCTTTCTCTTTCGGGAGCTGCTGGAACCAGGTATCCAGTTTCTCGGAATCCGGCATACCGTTCGTCCAGCTCTTCGTATAAGCAGCCTGCGGTTTTCCATCTACCAGTTTTCCGGCAGAGTACTCGATCTTCGTGATGATCACCTTACCGGCCATATCACCGTCTTCCACATCAGATGCCTTCGTTACGTTCTTGAGGAGCATCGCTTTCGTGATGTCCTGTCCTTCGTAATATGTTGCGTCTTTTGCTTCCAGTTCCGGTGCTGCGGAATACCATTTCGCATATAAGGTAACAGTTCCGCCGGAATTTGCAGTTAAGTTCTTCACGGAAGCCTTGTCTGCATAGGAGGTTCCTGTTCCATCTGCTTTGGTGTTCCAACCGTTGAACCGGTATCCGGTCCGTTTGAACGTGTTCGCATTCAGGGTTGCTGCCTTATCATAGGTCAGTTCCTGGTTTGCCATGGTTCCGGTTCCGCCGTTGGCATTATAAGTCACAGTATACTTATTCGCAGTCCACTGTGCATACAATGTAACGGTTGCCCCGTTCGTTGAAGACAGATTCTTCACAGAAGCCTTATCTGCATAAGCGGTTCCGCTTCCGTCCGCTTTCGTGTTCCATCCATTGAAGGAATAGCCTGTTCTGGTATATCCGTTTGCTGTTAGAGCTTTCGCTGTATCATAGGTATGGCTGCTGTTTGCAGTTGAGCCACCGGTGTTTCCATTGCCATCATATTTCACTGTATAGATATTTGCTTTCCATACACCATACAGATCTACTTTCGGGGAATTCTTATTGATCCAGTCATTGCTTACTCCATTTGTGACAGAATAAGAAGCATTGGTTGCGTTCTTATCTGTACTCCATCCAAGTAAGGTATATCCGGTCTTACTCCATCCCTTGTCAGTAAATTTCTGTCCTACAACATCATAGGTAAATGTCTGCTGTGAAGTTGTTGTATCGTTACTATCCGTATTCCTATGGAACGTAACAGTTACATTCTTTGCTGTCCAGTGTGCATAGACTGTCAGGTTTCCTGCGTGCTGATATATATTGTTTTTCCAGTATGTACCGGTTACGCATGAACCATTCACATCATATACCTTTTCGCCACCAGATGCCTTATCATACCAACCGTCAAATGTATATCCTGTTCTGGATACTTTCTGACTGCTGATATCACACCAGTTATATCCATTGTAAATCAAGTCTGGATTCAATGTTTTTGCTACAGTCGTACCATCCGAGAATGAACCATTGTTTGGATTTAAAGTCAGCTGATACTGATTTGCAGTCCATTGTGCGTACAAAGTGATGTTCTTCGTATAAGTCCAAGTCCAGCTCTTGCCGATCCAATTTGTCCAGTCGGTTCCCGTTCCGTCTGCTTTCTCGTTCCATCCCTTAAAAGTATATCCGGTTCTGCTGAAAGCATTTTCTTTCGTTACATATCCAGATCCATAGGTTGCCGTATCTGCAGCCATGGTTCCGGATCCGCCGTTGGCGTTATAAGCTACAGTATACTTATTTGCAGTCCACTGCGCATACAATGTAACGGTTGCCCCATTCGTTGAAGACAGATTTTTCACAGATGCCTTATCCGCATAAGAAGTTCCACTTCCGTCTGCCTTGGTATTCCAACCTTTAAAGGTATATCCGGTTTTGGTAAATCCATTCGCCGTCAATGCCTTTGCTGTGTCATACGTATGGCTGC
>OLPU01001929.1_pt1 | contig 14595 bp, 20 predicted proteins | sample 1673111 | NCBI WGS metagenome assembly OLPU01 (sample SAMEA3136755, study PRJEB25190) | human gut metagenome | reverse complement strand
CAGCATAGGTCGAACATCCTTGAGAAAAAAGTGTAAACCAATATTGACAATATCATGATAGCAATTCTTCGAGTATGTCCGTATCTACATTGTCGCGCACAAATTCTTTGGCAATATAAAAGTATGAAGCGTTAGCTCTCCAACCCTTTATAACATCGTATGTGCTTGTATCGATTCCGAACTTCTCTATGAATTTTTTAGAAAGAACTTTATAGCGCTTTGTATCCGCTGCGTCTCTGTGCTTCATCAACTCAGCAAGCCAAGAGAGAACATCATATTTTTGAAAATCCAGTATTTTCAAATCAGAAATGTCTAATTCGTATTTATGAACCCAGCCATTCGTTTCGGCTGGTCTACAAACTGCCCATTCCTTGGCGAGTTCTATGTTTTCAGTAAGGTAAAAGCCTTTTCCATAGTCGTGCTTATCTTCACCGTAGCCATATTGCGGTGTAACAAATTCATTAGGTGTACCGTGATATAGTGTTATTATACTCATCGTTTCACTTCTCCTAAGCCAATGTACTCAACCGAGTGTAAGTCCATGGAAGTGACAATTTTGCTCGGTTTGTTCTCTTGTTACCGGATAAGCCAACTGTAATCCTGCCTGCAATCCACAACATAATCGGCGTAAACTATATCGTCTACTATCTGGAAGATTATCATATAGCGTTTTTCAAACAGGATAAAACGGTAGGCATTTCTGGGAATATATTCCCCTGTGAGCCACGGACATCTCTGCGCCATCAGCTCTAAGGAATTTGCGGTCTTTTCAAACTCGGCTGTGAGCCGTTCTGCCGCTTCTGGGCTGACCTGTGCCAGAAATGCGGCGTGGGAAATGAGCATCTGCGTTGCCCGTTCCGATACAATCACACGGTATTTATTCTGCTGCTCCATGACCTGCCGCCTCCTTGATTGCACTACGCATCATCGCAGTGACTTCTTCAACAGAGTAACCTTTGCTTCCACGCATTCTGTCCTCCTCTACGGCAAGCAATTCCTCACGGAGTTTCAGCATTTTTTCCCTGCGGTTGTAAGTCCCGATGTCCATAACCACCAAATCCCCCTCGCCGTTCTTGGTTAGAAAAACCGGCTCTGCGGTCTTTCTGCACATATCGGCAATTTCATTGTAGTTCTGGCGAATTGCTGCGGATGGACGAATATTCATAATGATACCTCCTTGAATTATGACGATAGTAATATTCTATCTATATTATATCCATTTTATGCAATAAAGTCAACAGCGTCTTTACAGATTTAATAAGAGGGCTTAAAGATATATTTCGAAGAATTGCGTTTAATCAGGCTTTCTACAACGAAATAGCTTGAGATATATCGAAATCCGGTATAGGCGATTCGGAAATGGCCCCAAGCTCCCAGTCGTTGAATTCTTTGAGAGCCTGCATGTTTTGCTCGTATCGTTCTCGCATATCCGGCTCTTGTAACCGTTGCCACACATAGGCGGTAGCAATGCAGTCGGCAGCTGCATTGTGCCAGTTTGAGCCTGTATAGCCGCAAAAATCGGCCATGGTTTTTAAATTCTTCCACTTATAGGTTGATGGTGCGCCATTGTTCGTGCGCAGCTCTCCGTACACGACAGCGCCATCAAGCATGGGGTCGGAAACCATGGCATCCGGTCGGAATCGAATACCGTAGCACTCGAGAAACGGAATATCGAAGTGCTTGCCGTTGTAACCGATAATTGTTTCGGCGTTTTGCAGCAGCGCCGCCATTTCGCCGATTTTGTCGATGATCCCCGGTGCATCTGCTACCATTTCCGGTGAGATACCGTTGACATTTTGTGCTTTCGGCCATTCGGTTACGCATGCCGGTTTAAACCGGGACTCAAACAAAATGTCCCCATCCGTCGTAACAATTGCGGCTTCAAGTATTTCATCTTCAGCGGGGTTTAAGCCCGTCGTCTCAAGGTCAAAGACGAGCTTGAGATTTGTCGGATTCTTGGGCACTGCCGCACAAATGTCAGCGCATTGCTTGCGATAAGCGTCGAGTTCATGTTCCATGTTCCGGGCTCCTTTCTTCGTTTAAGTAATCGAAAATATCGTATTTCTCGTAGAGTTTGATGTCAAACGAGGGCTTGTGTTCTTCCGGCGGCATAGCAAAAAACTGCGCGTAGAGATTACTCTCTGGCGCAGCTTGGGCGGCGTTGTACAGCAATGCAAGCAGATACCCTTTAGGCTTCCGCACATTGTTAGAATATTTGGTTATGCGGTAGACGGCCTGCAAATGCTCCGGCGTTAAGCTGTGCAACGCTTGGCATACTTGCGTGCTCGGAAGCACTTGCTTACCGATGCGGACAGTCGATAAGGGAGTAGTAGTGATTTCGCAGATCAAAGAGATGCAGGCTTTCGCGAAATCCTCCGGAACATCTGCATTCATCAAAAAATCAAAATTGCCGTCGCTCTGACTGTCTGTCTTATTATACTCAGTCTTATTATACTCAGTCTTATTAGGTGCGGTTTTACAGAAGTCAAGACTGCGGTTTTTCAGTACTCTTGACTGCGATATTTCCGCACTCTTGACTTCGGATTTTCCGCAGTCCGGAGTGCGGTTTTTCAGAAGTCCGGACTGCGGAATTTCAGTACTCCGGAGTGCGGTTTTTCCGCGCTCCGCATAATCACTGGGTTTTTCAGGACTTTCAGGCTCTTGCTCACCGTTTTCTTCGTCTTCATCTTCAAAATCGATACTCATTTCTATGAGTTCAGAATTATCGGGGTAGCGCAGGTAGAGGCGATTTGGCTGATTTAACCCTTGCCGGACTTCATCGAGCAGGTTTACGGATTTGAGCTCCTTAATAATTTTTTGCACTTTATCCTTTTTGCACCCAAGCAGTTTTTCCATTTGTTCACGCTTAAAGTAGAGGTAAGCTTCACCGTTATCGTCGATCCACTTATTTGTAATGCTCAGCTGTACGCGATCTCGCAAGTAAGTATACAGTAGGATTGCTTCGTTGCTGATTTCTGCCTCTACGCGAAGCGCCACAAGCCATTTCGGGAGTTGATAAAACTGCGTGCTGTGCGCATCAGATAGGGTGTAACGCTTAGTGTTCATTTAGAGACCTCATCCTATATGTTTTTAAGTACTTTTCTGTATTTTATGAAAATCTATCAAGAGAGTATATACAATTCTTCAAAAGTTCAAAAACCGGAAGTACTTCCGGTTTTTCTCAGTTCTTCTTTATATGCGGATAGCACAGCTTGTTCGATGCGTTTGTGTGCCATGGGGTTCATTGGCTTAAAAGCAAAGATTTGGCGGCGCTTGCCTTCGCGTTCGGCCAAATGCGGATATAAGACTTGTAACCCACCGTCTGCTCGTCTGGTGATGCGCACACCGTTTAAGGTGTACGCATTATCCAGAACCAAACTGACGTAGCCAAGGTAATAGCCACTGCTCGGAATAGTAACATCGACTTTTGTAACTCTCATTTTGCATCCTGCCTTTCCGGGCAAAGCTCTCCGTCTCGGTACAGCTTGCGGATCATGGTGTCTGCCTCGTTATAGGTGTAGGCTGCAATCGTCTGCATTGCACCGTTTTGTAAAATAAGCTTTGATGATGTGCATTCATAACTGCCATTAAAATGCTTCATAATTAAAGTGCCGCCATGATAGCCGTATTTGGGTTTTAATATATCTTTCACGGCTTCCTGCGGTGTAGGCATCATCTCAACATAATAATCTAACAGATCTTCGCAGTTCCAAATATACCCACTCATGATGACTTTGCGGAGCAGGTCTTCGCGCATTTCCGGGCTTAGAGAGCTCTTTGTGCTTTCGGTCTTGCTCGAAAAAGCGGAAGTACTTCCGCTTTTTGTGGCGTTTGCTACTGTCGGCTGCGTTGCTTTGGCGGCTCGCTCGACTGCGATATTCTGTGCTTCGCCAAATTTGAGCGTTCCGGCAGCAAGATCAACCTTTTCAGGCTCGGTGAGCTGTTCCGACATTGTGCGGTAGGTGCGGACTTGCCGGTCAGAGACATGCATCAGTTCGGCGACACCCTTTTGTATGCCACCTTTAAATTCTCCGGATGCCTTTAGCTCATTCAGCAACTCTCGGTATTCTTCATAAAGTGTTAGCTTTTGCTCGGCCGTGTAATCGCGTCCGCCGTTTGCGATGTGCAGCATGAGTTGTGCACGTCCGGCCGAAACGCCTTCAAAAATTCTGCACGGGATTTTGTCCCAGTGTAGGTACTGTGTGATGGCGCGGTATCTGCGTTCACCGGAAAACAGCTTGTAACGATTGCCGGACTGGATCACGCCGAGAGGATTCAGCAAACCGACGGTTTCAATTTGATCTGCTAAGTCGCGGATGCTGTCATCCGTGTCGTTTGCGGCGTATGTGTTTTTGTTTGCAAAGTCGATCAAGGAGACGTCGATCAGCTCATCACGTGCAATACCGGCATTTTCGTTGGCCAGTTCCTTAATGGTGCTCAAACCGGCATTGATGTTTCCAAGATTTAGCTTTTTCATTTCTCGACCCTCCCGATGATTTCGTTTACGACCGCTTGGTAATCGATATTACCGTTGCAGTGCTTTGCATATGTATTGATAGGCTCGTGCGCGTTGATGGCGCGGCTCAAGGTGATGTTCTTACGCACGGTTGCGCTGAAAAAAGGAATGACGTCCTGCGATTGCAGGGCGTCGCGGTAAATGGCTTTTGTTCCATTTTTTTCATCCATGATAATTAAGCCGCCAAGTAACCGGAGGTGCGGATTGATCGTTCTGCGAATTTCAATGAGACTTTCGGCTTTGATGCGTAAGCTGTGCAGTGCAAATTCGTCCGGGATCATCGGGATCAAGATGTAATCTGCATAGCGCTGTACGTTTTCGAGAAGCTTATAGCCTTGCGGCGGACAATCTATAATAATGTAATCGTAGTTGTTCTCAATCGGTGTAAGGAGCTTAGAGAGTAAATCGTTGTATGCTCTGCCGCGAAGTTTATATTCTGTGAGCATTTCTTCGAGCCTCATCGATTTAGTGTTCGATTTCAATACATCCACACCAAAAACGGTTTTTACTATGGCGTCATTCACCGGCCAAACACCGGTGATGGCGTCATATAAGGACGGATCATCGGCATTATACAGACCATAGTACATGGTTGCGTAGCTCTGCGGATCAACGTCCGCAAGCAACACACGGTAGCCGCGTTCGGCGAGGATGGCCGAAATGTTGACGGCACTTGTGGTTTTTCCGCAGCCGCCTTTTTCGTTTGTGATAGCAATTTTAATTGACATGTAAATGTCCTCCTGTAATAAAGTCTCCGCATTGCTATACGGGTAAAATATAAAAAACCGGAAGTACTTCCGGTTTTTGGCTAAATGGAAAAAGCAGAGCTCATGTGGAGTTCTGCTTTAATGATGAGAGATTAAATTTTCAAAATATCGGAATGGGAACCTGTATCCATATCCATGATCCCGATATTTTGAGTCGAGTTACTTACCTTGACGTAGTGTATCGACAACTTCATCAAGGAGCGATAAGTCTAAACCACGCTTTTTCATAAGCTTATAACTCTTTTTATAAGCATTGGTAAATTTAACTGTATACACTTAATCTTCCAATGCCTTTCTCAATTCATCCATGGTCTTGTACCCTTCAATGTTGGGGTTTTGAGAAATGCGTTTAGCTTCTTCCATGGCATCCAGTGTTTTTTGATTGAATTGTGGCATTTCAACACTAAACGGAAGACCGCCACGAAGAATGCATTGATGAAGAAAAATGTTTACTGCACTTGACATATCAAGCCCCAGATGGCTAAATAAATCATTTGCTTGTTTTTTTACATCAGAATCAATACGAATTTGAGTAGGTGCAGTTGCCATATAATCACTACCTTTCAATGAAATTATATGCTGTTTGGTATACACTGTCAAGCAAATTGTCAATATTATTTGTATCTTGCTTGCTTTTATTCAAATTTATAAAACGACAACAGCAATCCCACAAAACGAAGCACCTGCCTTACAAGCAGGGGGTCATAGGTTCGAGTCCTATTGTCCCCACCAAATGTGGCCCGGTAGTTCAGCTGGTTAGAACGCTAGCCTGTCACGCTAGAGGTCGACGGTTCGAGCCCGTTCCGGGTCGCCACAAAAGGCGAGTTCATCTTGCCTTTTGCGTATGCTGCTATGGCTCAGTAGGCAGAGCACGTCCTTGGTAAGGACGAGGTCACCAGTTCGAATCTGGTTAGCAGCTCCAAGAAAAAGTCCAGTGTTTAAGCCGTTTTTTGGTTTTGACACTGGATTTTTTTATTTTCTGAATATCGGTTTTTTGAGGCCTTTTTAAAGGGGTCAGGTAGTCAAAAAGTAGTCAGATTTTCGGGCGGTCACAGGCACAGGTCGGTCTGAGAGATCTATGCCGGTCTCGAAGGCGCGTTCGATTTCCTTGGCTTTGCGGTTTACCTCCGCCGGGCTTGTGCCGTAGACGTGCTTTTGCGTGCCGTCCGGCAGCGTAATCTTGCGCTGGTAGCGCCCATCTGCTCGTTTTTTCATAATTTTAAATTGTACCTCCAAATTTTGGGCATATTTCTATTCACGTTCTATTTCTATCCACATCCTCAAAAGAGAACGACTAATTTTGGGCATAAAAATGCCCGGGCTATTGCTTTTGCCCGGGTCAGGTGGTACAATATTACTTGCTTGGAATATTATTGTTCCACCGGGGTGACCCGGGCGGCCTCGTCGGTGTTGGTAGCACCGGCGGGGCTTTTTTTATTGTTTGGAATATTGTTCGACTAATTCTATAAGCCTTTTCAGGTTTAATCGATAGGTTTTATTGTGACCGACGCGATCCTGAGTGAGCAGTTGATAAGAACTGAATTTAGATAATCTTTTCCTAAGAGTTGCTGGTGTGACTTCTGTAGCTTCCAAAAGTTCCGAAGTGGTAATTCCATCTTCAGAAAACAATTCTGCTTGAATTAGCAGATAAGCGATGTTTTTCATTTCAGAGCTTTCTGAAATAAAAGGAATGTGCTCTGCCATCTTGGCGAAAGATTTTAGACTTTCTAATCGTTTTTGTAACGCTGCATACAGTTGATCAATGGCTTTAGACACAATTTCGAGGAAGCTAAGAAGAAACGGGGTTAAATCGCCACGGCTTTTTTCGTCATTACAGACAATAAAGGCTTTGTAATATAATTGAATGTTTTCTTTTATGGTGTACGAAAGGCGATAGCTGATAAGCGAGTTTAACTCTTTAGATAGTAAATAACTGCTGATGAAACGGGAAAGACGACCGTTGCCATTATAAAAAGGGTGAATATAGCCAAAAAGATAATGAAAAATTGAAATTCGTTCAAGCATCTCAATTTCATCATTAGATAAGAAATCAAGGGCTTTTTGCATATAATGGATAATTTTGCTTTCCGGGTACAAACCTGTGTGAATTATTTTCTGGGTACTGCTGTATACATTCACCGAACCTTTACGAAAAAGAAGACCATCGGGCAGATCATTGGGATCTTCCTCTTCAACCTCTTTTAAAACAAGATCATCATAAATTAAACGTATGTCTTCACAAGTTTTGATTCTTAATTCATCAGTTTCACGAAGCATAAGATATTTATTTACCAGTCCAGAAAAACGTTTTCTTTTATCCTGTGTCTTCAGACTTTCAAGGACGTCCGTAATGTCTCTTCTGGTACTATTGACGCCTTCGATACTGTTTGTCAAAACTACTTCATCAATCAGACAGCGTTTTGCAAATTGATGTTGAGCAATACCCGGAAGCGAATGTATAAGTTCGCGAACCTTTTTATCCATTTTGTGAATGTTGAGCAATAAATCTATGCTCTCTGGAGTGCGTAAATAAAACGCCGGAAAGCCTTGAATATCAAAATCCAAATGGATAGCATATTCACTATTGAAGCGATTGTGATATATAGAATGATAGTCATTCGGCTGTTTGAAAAAAAGTTTTTGTAAAGAGTCATATTTCATCTGCTGCTACCACCTAATAAATGCAAATATAAGGGAGATTTAACATTTTACAATTGAAATTCCAATGTAAGATGTTAATTTAAGGCTATTTTATCATCTTTCGCAGTAAAATATACCGGAACATGTTAATTTTTGCTCTTTTCAACTTTTTGCCCCACAGCGGGGCTTTTTCTTTTTTTAGCTGTAAATTTATGACCGCGGGGGGATATTGTTCGTATCGGGTGCTTGTTTTTTATAGCGGCGACCGATCACGATGCAAACAATGCCCAGAATGATGAAAAATGCACCGCCGACAGCAGCAGTAACGAGACCGATCAGCAAAGCGATGATGCCGACTATGTACAGAACCGTGCCGGTAGTCTTATAGGTTTTCGCAGAATACACAGGAACGGCTTGAGAATTTTGCGAGGCCCTTACCTGCGTGACCCTTGCCGGTTTTGGTGACGGCGACTTTCTTGCAGATGAAGTCTTCTGGGACTTCGATTTCGGGAGAACAGAAGGTACGCCCACGGTGGTTCTGTGATATATCGCGCTCTTGATTGACTTCGATGGATTTTTGATAAACCCAACGCCCTTTTTGCCGTAAAAAGGATTGACCGCTTTTTTCATTTTCCTTTTCAGCTTGCCGGTGGTGCGCGCTTTGAAACGTGCTTTGTAGTTAGGTTTCCGAATACCGAATTTCATGGTTTTTACCTCCACTAAACTTTTATATCCCGCAGCTAATTTTAAAAATCAGTATTTATGCCGAGATTCGACCACCTTACCAAGCACACGAACAGGCACATCTTTGGTGTCATAGATTTGCACTTGATGCGCAGGATTCATGCTTTGATATTTATAATAGTCAAATTACCCAATATTTTTAATTGGCTTTTGCACAGAATGTGGTATAAAATTGACATAGAAAGATGGTTTCTGTCGAATTTCTGCTCACCTAAGCGGACATCATAGGACATTAGAGGACATCGTAGGACATCTTTCTTAAAATCCATTGACGGCGCGCGCGCAATGTGATAGACTCATCTTAAATCGAACATGTGTTTGAGAGAATGCGAGGAGGACGAATGATGAAACCAAACGAACACGAAAAACGAGAAAAACTGATAAACGCGATCATCGACCTGCTGCGCTGTCTATCTATGGATCGGCTGCGCAAGCTCTACATAACAGCGCTGGTGTGGGCGGAAAAAGAATAAGAAACCATCTTTTAATCGGGAACTGCTGAAAATGCGGCTCCCGATTTTTTATTTTTCTTCCGATAAAGCCTTATAGAGCTGCTCGACAAATTTGAGGAACGCCGGGAAAGCTTCGTCCGGCATACGTGCCATTGCGCGAATGAGACGACTTTTGTCGTCGTCGCCGATTTGCACCTTAGCGAAAATCTCCGCGAGTTCTTCTTCGCGGCTTTGTGGGCTGAACATTTCGCCAACGCCTGTACGCAGCCAAATCGGGTCAACACCAAATACGCGGCATATATCAGATATAGTGCGATCGCTGGGATTTCGCACGCCCGAGCAAAGCTGAGATAAATAAGCAGATGAAACGCCTATCTTTTTAGCGGCGACAGTTTTACTGCATTTGGCTTCGTCAAGGATGCGTAAAAGCCTTGTATTGAACTCTTCGTTCATTCGATCACCTCCTAACTTAACTGTCCATATTTTAGCACGGCTAATTTTACTTGTCAATATCAAAAATTAGCTCAGCTAAAAATAGTGCTTGACATTTTAGCAACGCTAAGTTATAATGTAGCTAAGCTAAATAGCTAACCCACATCAGGAGGTGATTGCATGGGCGAAAAAGCAAAAGAAGCCGCGACCACCGCGCCGAAGCGGATAGACAAGCTGCCCGCGGATAAGCGAGAGATCGCCGCAAGGCTGGCGGAAACCCACGCCGCAGGCCTCGCCGCCGGCATGGAGCTGGCAGCGACGGAGAGCGGTAGCAGAGGTAAAGAGTGAGAGAGGAGGAGAGAGAATGCACCCACTAAAGAACATAGAAGCCGAGCGTGCGCGAGCGGGCATGACCCGCAAAGAGCTGGCAGACAGTTTAAATGTGACAGAGCAGACATTGTGTATGCGGGCAAGTACCGCAGCCGTATGCAGCCGAAGGCGTTTGTCGAGAGCCTTACGGCATGGCTTGCAAGATATAACTGCCAGATCATTTTCTGCGAGCCCGCTACGACCGGAAAATTGATCCGCGAGGTTCTCTACCGTGAGCTGAAAGAACGATTGGAAGTGATGGAATGCCCGCAAGCAATAACGGATTCGTAAAATTCGACCGTAAAATGACCGAATGGGAGTGGTACAGAGATGTGCCGACAAAAGTGCTATTTATCCATTGCATTTTTCGTGCAAATTGGAAAATCGGATGTGTAAATGGCACAAAAATCAAGCGCGGACAGTTCGTAACTTCATTAGCAAAATTGTCGGAAGAAACGGGGCTCACAATTCAACAGACCAGAACAGCTTTGAAGCATCTTGAAGCAACAGGCGAAATAACAAACGTGTCAACGCAAAAATGCCGCATTATCACTGTGAATAATTACAATACCTATCAAGAAGTAACAAAGCCGATGGCAACCCAAAAACAAACGGGTAACAAACAGCCTAACAAGCAACTAACAACAATAGAAGAATATAAGAAGAGTACTACGTACTCTAAAAGAAAGGAAGAAGGCGGCTGCGCCGCAAATTGCCCTTCGGGCGAAGAGTTCCCGTACGACGAGGGCAACCTGACAGACGCCTACTACGCGGAGAGGGGGATCTGACATGCCGTATGAATTCAAGCGGTCGGACGTTTACGGTCTGGCTTCGGCGCTGGGTGCGGAAACACATGAGCGCGGCGAGGAGCTGTTTTTCCGCTGGTGCCCGTACTGCAAAGGCGGCGGACACGACAAGAACACGTTTTCGGTCAATCTGGAAAACGGAACGTTCAAGTGCTTCCGTGCCGGGTGCGGGGCGCAGGGGCATCTGGTGCAGCTCGCCCGGGACTTCGGTTACCCGCTGGAGTTTGATGATGGCCGAAAGAAAAAATACCGCACGCTGCCGCAGCGCCCCGTAAAGGTGACAAACCCCGCAGTACGGTATCTCGAAAGCCGCGGCATCAGCCGGGCAGTGACGGAGCGCTACCGCATCACCACGCAGCGCGGGCACGACAACATTCTGGTTTTTCCGTTCTACGACGGCGACGGCGTGATGCAGTTCGTGAAATACCGCAAGACGGATTTCGTGAAAGGGCGCGACCGAAACAAAGAGTGGTCGGAAAAAGACACGATGCCGATCCTGTTTGGGATGGACCGCTGCGAAGGTAAAGACCGGCTCGTCATCACGGAGGGGCAGATCGACAGCCTGAGCCTCATCGAAGCCGGCATACAAAACGCAGTCAGCGTGCCGACCGGCGCAATGGGGTTTACGTGGCTCGAAAACGTCTGGGAATGGATCAACAGCTTTGCGGAGGTCATCGTCTTCGGCGACTGCGAAAAGGGCAAGATCACGTTGGTCGATGCGCTTTCCCGCCGCTTGCCGAAGCCTGTGAAGGTCGTGCGGCAGGAGGATTACCTCGGCGAGAAGGACGCGAACGACATTCTGCGCAAGTACGGTACAGAAGCGCTGCGGCAGGCTGTGGCAAACGCGCGCATCATCCCGGTGACGCACATCAAGGAGCTCGCGGACGTGGCGGCGGTGGATCTCTCCAAGCTGCCGAAAATCAACACCGGCATTGCAATGCTCGACCGTGTGATCGGCGGGCTGTACTACGGGCAGGTGATCCTCGTGACGGGCAAACGCGGCGAAGGCAAAAGCACCGTGGTGTCGCAGCTCGCCGCCGAAGCGCTGAATCAGGGACTGCGCGTGCTGGCGTATTCGGGCGAATTGCCGGATTACCATTTCCGCCGCTGGCTCGATATGCAGCTTGCGGGCCCACAGAACGTGGAGACAAGCTACAACCAGTTTTCCGACGCCGTGTACCGCCTGCCCGAGGACGTGACGGAGCAGATCGGCGAATGGTACCGCGGCAGGGCGTACATTTACGACAACAATGCGGTGGACGATGAGGATGCGGCGCTGCTCGATACGATCGAACAGGCAGTATGCCGCTACGGCATCAACCTCGTGTGCATCGATAACCTCATGACGGCGATCGATGCGGCTTCCACCGACACGCAGTATTTAAAACAATCGCATTTCGTGCGGCAGTTAAAACAGCTCGCCGTAAAGCACAACATTGCGGTGCTGCTCGTCGCTCATCCGCGCAAGACACAGGGCGACGTGAGCGAGAATGATGCGGTTTCCGGCTCGGCAGACATCACGAACCGCGTCGATACGGTCATCAGCTACGTGAAAAACGGCGAAGACGCCCCCGCAGGCGGAAAGCTTCTGGTGCTCAAGAACCGCATGACCGGCAAGCTTGCGCTGAACGACAACGCGATTGCGGTGGGGTACGACGAAAAGTCCAAACGCGTGTACAGCGCCGCCGGACGGAACGATTTTCGCTATGGCTGGGAAAAAGAGAGCGTCTCGCCGCTCGCGATGGAAGACCTGCCGTTTTGAGGTGGAAAACAAAAATGGAAAGAAATGATTACATACGGCTCTGCCAGAGAGCGAGCCTGAAGACGGACTACGCAGGCGTGTGGTGGGCGGTCAAGTGGGACGAAAGCGACCTTTGAGAAAAAACATGAAAGGAAGATCAGATATGTCTAAAATCATCTTGGTCGTGCTCGCAAACTGGCTGGACGTGGCGTGGGATACGCGGATTCGGGGCACGGTGCAAGCCGATAGCTATACTCCCGTAAATCGTGATGATGTGTCATCTGATCCAATCGTGTTTGTGCCGCGTGTTACCTATGGCACACTGGGACTTACTGAATCAAGCGGCTCCGAATACTTTAAGCAGTGGCTTATTTGGGTATGCAAAGCCTATCCGGATAAATATATGCTACTGTGTATCGGCACGCAGCATCCTAATTCGGTCGGCATTGTGCTTTGCCACATCTACGATACGTCGGCAGTAAATGCGGCCGGGCTGCCCGAGTATGCGACGGGCAAATATTTTGCACTGGGCGGCGGCGAAATAGCTTTCGGCACCGTAGATTATAATTTTTATTTAAAATAAGGAGGAAATAAATGAACAAAGCAACTGTACTTAAATCTGTAACGGCAGTCGTTGGGGCGGGGGTCGCGATCTGGCTCATCATCAACGAGCTGATTTCCGTCATGGAAAATCTTGCTGCCATCGGCGTGCCGGGGTTTCCGCGGCTGTCTAAACTGTTGGAGAGATTGAAGAACACCGTAAGTAAAGGAGATAATGCAGATGAAAAATAATCATGAAATCATCCTCAAACAATACGCCGCGTACTGTAAGGAGCAACCCTTATATCTTGGCACGGAGGGCAGCTACGGCATGGAGATGCTGACGATCATTCGCGAGGGTGTTTGGGCGGAGTACGATATTTTAGCGGCGTTTCACCCGCCGGTCGGGGCTGCGGTGCAGGTGCGCGTCGGCGCGAACAATCAAATCGGCGTGCCGATCGAAGCCACGGCGGAAAAGGGCATGGGCGAGATCGTATTCGCGGGCTACAAGGAGGGCGTGCGACAGATTGCGGTCGACGTACTGTACAAGGTGGCGCCGTCCTCTGGTGCGAGCGGCACAGAACCCGCCGAGCCTACGCCGGACGTGGTACAGCAGATTTTGTCGGCGGCGCGTAAAGCAGAGGAGATTGCCAAGAGCGTCCGCGCAGACGCAGAAAAAATCGAGGAGCGGCTTGACGAAATACCTAAAATTGACGACACAGCCATCACCACCACAAGCCCATGGAGCAGCAAGCAGATCGTGGACACCTTATGTCCTCCAATCGAGGAGACCGGAAACCCCGTTGTGTGCTATCCCGTGGCAGGATACCCGCTGGGGGTAAAGGCCAGCTGGGAGCCGGTGCAGGAGGGAAGCGGAACACCCAGCCCCGAAAACATTCGCCCCATCAAGGGCAGGGACAGCGTGACGATTACCCGGCAGGAGGATAATCAAGTGATTACGCTGACCCTGCCCGAAACCGTGTATGGCGGTGAGGTGGACGTGGCGGGAGATGGAAACGAAAACACAAAGATTATCACGCTGGACGGAAACGAACTGAAATTTAGCCTACGCAACGGCTATTATAACCTCCCGTTTCATTCTGCACCGGGGGTTGTAAAAAACGGGATTGTTGGTTGCAGTCACTTTAACAGCAAGCGTTTTGGCGTGAATACAAATTACGAGTTTTGTTTTATGTTAGCGTCTGATATAGCTGATCTGTTTGCCAACGTTGACGACCTGAATGCCTACCTTGCCGCCCAGTACGCCGCCGGAACGCCTGTTCAAATTGCTTACAAGCTGAAAGAGCCTGTACCGTTTACCGCGGCAGGCGCACAGCCCATCCCTGCGTTAAGCGGCACAAACACCCTGCTTACCGACGCCGACAGCGTAAGTGTATCCGGCCGCGCCGACCTAATTCACATCATAAGAAAAATGCAAGAAAAATGAAAAGGAGAATAAAAATGGTACCAATCCGCGAAAATCTATTATCTTCTGCAAAATACAATTTGAAAGTGCCGGTGGAGTCCTGCGCAAAGGACATGAAGTACATTGTCGTCCACAACACGGCAAACGATGCTTCCGCCGCAA
>OLPU01001926.1_pt1 | contig 14612 bp, 11 predicted proteins | sample 1673111 | NCBI WGS metagenome assembly OLPU01 (sample SAMEA3136755, study PRJEB25190) | human gut metagenome | reverse complement strand
AACGTACAGCACCCGCTCGCAAAATACGAAATTTATCTCACTTTCTCGAAGTCTTTCAGCGTGTTATTATAAATTATTTTTCTTTTTTATTCCGACTAAAAATGAAAGTGAGACGATAAATGTGATTGCTTCGGCGACGGGGAATGCAAGCCATACGCCTGTCATTTTGAAGAGATATGAGAGCAAAAACACGCTTGCGATAATCACAACAAAGCCACGCATAATTGAAATGATAAAAGCCGGAGCCGCCTTGCTCATAGAGCTGAATGCAAGGGAAAGGAAAATATTAAGCCCTGCAAAAATGAAGCCTATAAAGTAAATTCTCAAACCTTTGACTGCATAATCGGTAAGTGCGGCAATGTGCTCGCTGTTGAAAACATTTGCGATTGGGGCAGCAAAAATATTTACCGTTACTATTATTATTCCTGCAAGGCAAAGGCATGTGATAATGCCGAGCTTGAGTATTTTTGAAACGTTTTCGTTTTCGCATTTAGCGTAATATTTGCTGATAAGCGGCTGCGAGCCTTGCGCAACACCGTTGAATACAGACACGGCAACGAGCGAAATATTAGCAACAACGCCGTAAGCCGCAACGCCGATATTGCCGACTAATTTTAATATAATCATATTAAACGCAACGGTGATTACACCTGAGGAAAATTCGCCTACAAAGGCTGAAACACCGAGCTTTGCACAGTTAAATAATTTAACGAAAGACGGCACGCAGGGCTTAAAGCTTATATTGTTTTTCTTTGAGAAAAAGTGAATACAGCAGATTGCACAGCCTACAACGGGACTTAAAGCCGTAGCCAAAGCCGCACCTGCCATACCCATTTTAAGCGGAAACATAAGCACCCAGTCCATAACAATATTGAAAAGACTGCTTATAACCGTAGCCGCCATTGCGATTGACGGTGCACCGTCATTTCTGACGAATGCATTGCAAATGTAATTCCACATAAAAAGCGGAGTAAAGCACATAAATATTTTTGTGTAAGGAGTGCCGACCTTTACAATCTCACTGCTTCCGCCTAAGATAGCAACGAGTTTATCGGGTATAAAAACACCGATTGCCATAAAAATCAAGGCGAAAAGCGTTGTGAAAAAAATTGCGTTGAAAAAATATCTGTTATTTTTTTCTCCCTGATTTTTAGCTATTGCAAATCGGATTGCCGAGCCTACGCCAATCATCGAGCCTATGGCAAATATTAAATTATATAAGGGTAATACAAGATTTAATGCGGTAATGCCGTTAGCACCGACTGCCTTTGATATGAAAAAGGTGTCAGCCAAAATGTAGCACGACATTCCAATCATGGCAAATACGTTTTGCGATACGTATTTTGCAAACTCTTTTGACGCACTTTTGCTTTTCATAATAGATTCCTTTACTTGTTTATATATTATGGCGATTTTAACATATATATATTTAATTGGCAAGTGTTATTTAAAATGTCGTGTTTTTATTTATTTAACATATTATTTAATAATGTTCATATTTATTTCACACGCAGTATATTTATGAATATTATAGTTGTAGTTGCAAAGGGAAAGGTGCTACTTCCCGATGCGTATAAAATATTTTTCATCCTTACCTCCTCTTTTTTATATTGATAAAAAGAATAGAAACACCGAGACGTAAAAGCCTCGGTGTTTTTATTTTGTTAATTATACAATTTAAAATTCGATTTTCGTTTGTTTATAATCCTTATCGTGGGCAGTTAATACCGCAACGCAGTTTTCGTTTTTATACATTTTATTAAGCCAACGAAGAGAAATTTTCATATTTTGAATATTATGTATCGGGCCGGAAAGAATAAGCTCGCTCCACGATTTTTCGCTTATTCCGTTGTCGCCGGCAATTACTGCCATTTTGCCGTTTTGCTTAATCACAACGCAAACAGAGCCTGCCGAATGACCGGGAGTATAAACAATTCTGACGCTTCCGTCGCCGAATAAATCGCAGCTTTGGCCGAAAGGTGCACGGGAGTCGTAATTCATTTCAATCGGCTCAATTTCAACACCCTGCCAAAGCGCTTTACGGTATCTTGGGTTTGGAAGAAGCGATATTTCAAGTTCTTCTTTTGTTGCATAAATATGCTTAGCATCCTTTAAATCCTTAAGCCCGCTTACGTGGTCGCAGTCAAGATGAGTTAAAATTACAGCATCAAGCTGCTTTGGAGTAATGCCGAGTGCGTCAAGCTGCCTTGCAACACTGTCGTTAAGAGTAACGGTAGGCTGACTTGAAAAGTAAAGAGCAAGCCCGAGATGATGACGTGGGTTTATGGCGCATTGCTCGCTCCAGCCGGTATCAACAAGAACGTTTTTGCCGTTTATTCTTATTAAAAATGCTTTGACGGGCACTTCGTTTCTGCCTTTTTTGCTTTGAAAAAGACCTGTATAAGCAAATTTTCCGCTCTTGCTGTCCCTGTTATGAACGGCACTTGATACAAGCATTTTGCCCGTTTGCAGTACGTCGATTTCAGCCATAAATTCATCCCTCTTTTGCCTACAATATAATAATATAATATCATATTCAGCTTATTCATTCAACAGAATTTATACTGATTCATATATTTGTAAAAAAGTTATTTTGAAAGTGACAATCTTGCTTTGTTTTGATATAATATAGAAAGCAAAAAGGAGTTGGTAGCGTGAAAAATATGCTTGATTATATAGAGGAATACGGTAATTATTCATTTAAAGAAAAGCCTTTTAATGAAATAGATAATCTTATATTTTCACAGCTTGCGTATACGGATTTTAAAAACATTGCAGATAAGCAGAGTGTGTCGCTGTTAAAGGGCGCAAAGCTGTTTTTTGCAATGTATACTCAGCAGGAGATTGACGAGCTTATTGCAATCAGTGCAAAAAGTGCCGATTTGCTCAGGCGTTGCAGTATGGCAAAGAGGTTTCAAAATATTATTTTATGTGATTATATTAATAATGTAAGCGACGATATCGACAAGCAATTTTCAGCAATCCATTTTCTTCTTGACGACGGGTGCGACGTTGTTGCATTCAGAGGAACCGACGTTACGGTTACGGGTGTTAAGGAGTCGGCAATGCTTTCCTATATGTTTCCCGTTCCTGCGCAAATCGAGGCTTTGTATTATTTTCAGGAAACGTGTATGCGCCATTCGGGCGATATAATTCTCTGCGGTCATTCAAAGGGCGGAAATCTTGCCGTTTTTGCCGCAGTTAATTGCTCAAATTCGCTCAAAAAAAGGCTTAAGGCAGTTTACGAGGACGATGCGCCGGGCTTTCCGAAATATTTTTTTGACAGATACGATTATTGTCAGATTAAAGATAAAATTCATTTCTTTACCCCGCAAGGCTCAATTATCGGCAGAATGCTTTTTCATGATACCGAGCCTGCCATTGTTCACAGTGAAAATTCGGGTCTTAAGCAGCATCAGGTCTCTTCTTGGGAGGTTGACGGTGACCGTTTTAAATATGAGGAAAAATATGATCGTACAAGCGATTTCGTAAGTGATTATATAAATGAGCTGATTGATTATATCTCCGACGAGGAGCTTGAACTTTTCTTTGATACACTTGAATATGTTGCCGAGAATATAGGCATTGAGGATTTTTATGATATCAAGGAGCTTGATATCATAAAAGTGTTCGGTTTGATTGACTCTATTACAACTCTTGATGACGAACATAAAACGAAATTTAAGCAAATTTTGAAAAAAGTCATAGCGGATTTCACAAAGGAGTATTTGTCTCAAAAAACCCAGACATATAAGAATATTTTAGAAAGCTTTTCGTTGAAGAAAAAAGAAAATACAGACGGCAATACGGATAAAAATGAGGTAATAGCAGACGGTAGGGAGAGATAACGTAATTTTTTGCTTTATTAGTATTGAAAAATGAAATTAACGTGCTATAATATTTTTTATAGTATTATTATAATTATAAATTTCATAGGCATTGGGTAAAAGTCTTTGCCGTAAATATAGGAGATGTTTAAAAATGCAAAAGAAAGATATTGATTGGTCAAGCCTTGGCTTTGGCTATGTTAAGACTGACAAACGTTTTGTAGCTCACTACAAGAACGGCAAGTGGGACGAAGGTCAGCTTGTTGAGGACGATACGATTACACTTAACGAATGTGCCGGTGTACTTCAGTATGCACAAACTTGCTTTGAGGGTCTTAAAGCATATACAACTAAGGACGGCAGAACTGTTTGCTTCCGCCCTGACCTTAATGCAAGCCGTATCGCAGATTCTTGCCGTGGACTTCAAATTCCGGTTATTCCTGAAGAAATGTTTTTAAGAGCTGTTAAAGAGGTTGTAAAGGCTAATGAGGCTTGGGTTCCTCCTTTTGGCAGCGGTGCTACTCTTTATATTCGTCCGTATGTTTTCGGCGTTAATCCTGTTATCGGTGTTAAACCTGCAGATGAGTATGAGTTTAGAATGTTCTGTACTCCGGTAGGTCCTTATTTCAAGGGCGGCGCAAAGCCTATCACTATCCGTGTATCTGACGTTGACCGTGCCGCACCTCACGGTACAGGTAATATTAAAGCAGGTCTTAACTATGCTATGTCACTTCATAACATTGTTGATGCTCATGAGCATGGCTTTGACGAAAATATGTATCTCGATCCTGCAACAAGAACAAAGGTTGAGGAAACAGGCGGCGCTAACTTCCTTTTTGTAACTAAGGACGGCACTGTTGTTACTCCTAAGTCGGATTCTATTTTACCGTCAATCACCCGTCGTTCACTTATGGTTGTTGCTGAGAAGTATCTTGGCCTTAAGGTTGAACAGAGAGAGGTTTATTTTGACGAGGTTAAGGATTTTGCAGAGTGCGGCCTTTGCGGTACTGCAGCTGTTATATCTCCTGTCGGCAAGATTGTAAACCACGGTGAGGAGATTTGCTTCCCATCGGGTATGGAGGAAATGGGCCCTGTAACCAAGAAGCTTTATGAAACCCTTACAGGTATCCAAATGGGTGAGATTGAAGCGCCTGAAGGCTGGATTTGCGAAATTAAATAAATTGTATAATAGTAGAGGCGAACAATGTTCGCCTCTTTTTTTATATTTTTAAATGTAAACTTTTTATAAATCTATTGAATATTATATAACTTTTATTTATAATAATGGCGAAATTTGAAAAGAGGTAATATCGTATATGAAATTTAAAAAGATATTGTCAATATTTTTGAGCCTTGTGCTTGTTTTGTCTGTTTTTGCAGGGCTTGAAATAAATGCTTATGCCGCAACAAGCGGAACATCAGGCGGTGTAAACTGGAATCTTGATAAATCAACGGGCGTTTTCACCATTACAAAAAACGGTAACGGCAGAGGTGCCGATTATTCAAAATATCAATTTTTTGGCGGAAACAATCAGCCTTGGTATAATGACCGTAAATCAATTAAAACGGTTAATGTTGAAGAGGGCGTCGTTCAAATCGGCTCATATTGGTTTTACGATTGTACTAATTTGACTACGGTTAATTTTAATTCTTCAACCCTTGATACCTTAGGTGATGACCTTTTCAGGGGTTGTACCTCACTTCAAAGTATTAATCTTCCTGAAAATGCGACTTACTATTATAGTGAACTTTTCCTTGACTGTACTTCGCTTAAGTATGTTTCACTCCCGTCAACCAATAATACCGATAACTATAAGGGCAAAATCCCCAACGGTACATTTAAGGGCTGTACTTCGTTAGAGCAGGTTTACGTCGGCAGCGGCCATACGGGTATGGACGTTAATGCTTTTAACGGCTGTTCAAAACTTAAGGGCATTGTTTGGACAAGCGGTAATCTCTCGTCTGTTGCAAGCTCAGCTCTTACAGGCGTTGCGTCAAGCTGTAAACTCGTTGGTGCAAGTTCTCTTGTTAATGCGACAAGTGCGCTTTCATTCCAAAATGTAAACGGCTTTTGCGGCACGGCTTTAAGCTATAAATATGATGCACAAAACAAGAAGTTAAGCGTTTTGGGCAGCGGCGATATGACCTCTAACCCTTGGAGCGTTTACTCCGCATTTATTACCGAACTTGATTTTTCCGGCACAAACGGTAATTTTACAATTATGAACGGTGCTTTTCAAAATTTGATTAATTCAACATTTTGGGTAAATATTCCGTCAAATTGCACTGAAATAGGAAGCAACGCTTTTTACAATGCAAACTTTAATTACAACAGATTTTTAGGCAATAAAATCACTATCGGTGATAATGCTTTCGGAAATGGCTCAGGCTCGTATGCACGCTTTTTCGGTATTGCAAATTCAGGCGTTCGTGATTATGTAAAAGAAGGTCAGGCTAAGGGTTACGATTGGCATTATTACTGCCTTGACGATAAGCATAATTATGTGACTAAAACAGTTGCGCCTACCTGCGTTGAAAAGGGTTATGATTTAACCTATTGTACTGATTGCGATACAGACGAGGTTAAGTCGAATTATACAGACGTTACAGGTCATAAGTATGAATATACCGGCACAAACGGTCCGAGCATTGTTTATAAATGCAGTGTCTGCGGTAAAACAAATCTTCAGCTTGACGCACTTACTCTTGTTTCAAGCTTTAAGGACGCAATAACAACAGACGATAAGGCTGCGGCTTATACTCAGTCAAATTATGACGGTAAATATGACCTTAACTATAACGGCTTTATCAATGCTAAGGATTACAGTATGCTTAGCAAGATAATTAATAATATTGATACAACAAATAAGCAAACAACTATCGATACTTCAACAACTTACCAAACAATTGAGGGCTTCGGCGCTTCTGCCGCTTGGTGGGCACAGTATGTCGGCGGCTGGGAAAATTTAGACGAGATTATGGAGCTTCTTTACAGCAAGGAAAAGGGCGCAGGTCTTGATATTTATCGCTATAACCTCGGTACAGGGTCGCAGGATGATACGCATATTACAGATGTTGACAGAAGAACGCAAGGCTTTTTGCAGAAGGACGGCACATACGATTGGAGCCGTGACGCTAATGCTCAAAAGGCGCTTGCCTCTGCTCAAAAGGCTAACAAGGATTTAAAGGTTACCCTTTTCTCTAACTCCGCTCCTGTTTGGCTTACGAAAAACGGCAAGGCATATTGCTCAAACGGCTCTAATTCTAACCTTGATTCAAGCAATTATGACGCATTTGCCCAATTCGTTGTTAAGTGTTCGGAGCATTTCATTGACGAGGGTTATAATGTAACAGAGGTTTCGCCTATTAACGAGCCTGAATGGGCTTGGGCAGCCGATACAAACGGTAACGCCGGACAGGAGGGTTCTCATTGGGAGGATACTGCGGCAAGAGATTTCTATAATAACGCAATGATTCCTGCCATTAAAAAAAGCGAAAAGCTTAACGGCAGAGTCGGCGTTGACGTTTGGGAATGTGCTCAGCTTAATCACTCAACATATTTCAACGGTTTTCTTAATAATATGTTCTCATCATCAAGTATTTTCCCTAACAATTACGGCAAAAATAACTCTAATATCAGAGATTACGTTGACTCTCTCGGCACACACTCCTATTGGGCATCAACAAGTGACAGGGAAAAGGTTGCAAGCACACTTGCAGGCAATGCGCTTACTAATAATTACACCGCTGTTAAAAAGGTACGTTGCACAGAATATTGCCAGATGACAAATGACGGCAATTCAGGTGTTTACGGTCTTATTCAAAAAGAGGGCACAACCAACGGTCTCGGTATCGAATACGGTCTTGCTCTTGCAGATATTATGCATCAGGATTTAACCATTCTCAACGCTGTTGAATGGGATTGGTGGGTAGCTGTCGGTCCGGGTGTATATCCCGACGCACTTATTTATGTTAATAAGGAAAATCACAACGATGTTCAAACCTCAAAGCGTCTTTGGGTAATGGGTAACTACGCAAGATTTATTGAGGACGGCGCAAAGAGAGTTTCTGTTTCAACAGGTTCAAACTTTGCCAAAAATCTTGTGACAAATACAACTTATTCTTGGAAAGACGGCAAAACAACACGCACCGATAAGAATAATTACATTGAGCAGACCGCTTATCAAAATCCTGACGGAACAGTTGTAGTAGTTTATATCAACAATTCGGACACAAACGAATATACAAAGTTCTCATCATCGGATTATAAGAAGTTTGAAACTTATGTAACAGATAAAAGCCGTGACCTTGAAAAATATCAAAGCGGCAACACAAATGTGGCTGTTTCAATTCCTGCAAAGAGTGTAACAACAGTAGTTCTTACACCGAATGCACAATAATAAAAAATAATAAAATTAACGGGCGAACACTGTTCGCCCCTACGGTTATCGTATAATTTGATTTTCGTAGGGGCGATCATCGATCGCCCGCTTTTTATTTTTCTATTTCTAATACTGTTAATTTATCCCCGTCAACCTTAAATTTCACGTTCATATTATCAAATGAAATGCCGTAAATTCTGTTAGAATCATTTTGGTAGGCAGGACGTGGGTCGCAACTTAAAATGCCTGTTAGTGCGTCAATTTTATCACTTGGTATAAGCGACTTTATATTGTCGCTTATTTCAATTTCAAGCCTGTCTGCTTCGTGCACGTCTGCAAAGCTGCTTTTTGCTTCGGGGCGGCAGTCGGCATTGCTTATTGCTTCAAGCGCACCGTTTACGGTATCATTGTCAAGCCCTTCTTCATAAAGTACAACATCGGGTTTTACCAAGCCGCCGCATTCGTCGCAATAGGGGATAGGGGTGTTGTTTTTGATATAGTCTGCATCAAAGAATTTTCTGCATTTTGTGCAATAATTTCTAAGCGTTGAGCCGTGAAGTTCGTATACTTTTTTGCTTCCTGCCGCTTGGTGCAAGCCATCAATATTTTGAGTCACAACTGCACTTAGTTTTCCTGCTTTTTCAAGCTCGGCAAGCTTTAGATGCGCCTTGTTCGGCTTGACGTTTTCAATCAGCATTTTATCCCTGTAAAATTTGAAAAAATCAATAGTGTGGCTGTAGAAAAACGTGTGCGAAAGTATCTCCTCGGGAGGATAGTCGTATTTTTGATTATAAAGCCCGTCAACACTTCTGAAATCGGGTATTCCGCTTTCCGTCGATACACCGGCGCCGCCGAAAAATACTATTTTATTACATTCGTCAATAATTTGCTGTAAATCCATAATAGCCCCTTATTCCGCAATGTCCGCAAGGTCAAATCTTATAACCTTTTTAAGTCCGTCAAGCGTAGTTTCGACTTGATAGCCGATTTTGCCGCCGCTGAACATTATTGTATCAAAATCCTTTGCACTTTCGTGAATTGTGGTTTTAAAAAATTTCTTCATTCCTATCGGTGAGCAACCGCCGTGAATATAGCCGGTGAGCGGTAAAAGTTCTTTTGATTTAATCATTTCAACCTTCTTTTCACCCACTGCTTTTGCCGCTTTTTTAAGGTTTAATTCCTTGTTTACGGGAACTAAAAATACATAGTGATTGCCTGTTTTGCCGACTGTTACAAGCGTTTTGAAAACCTTGTTTGCATCTTCGCCTAAAACTTCGGCAACCTCTTGCCCGCCTACAGCGTCGGTGTTTAAATACGTATACTCTGTATATTTGACCTTTTTTTGGTCAAGTATTCTCATTACATTAGTTTTTTCGTCCATAGTTTTGCCTCGATATATTAATTTATATTATAATTTTATCATAGAGAAATTGTCTTTTCAACATTGTTTTAAAAGTTTAAATATAGTATAATGTTTTTATTCTGAAAAAAGCTTCGGCTTTAATCACGATAATTTTTTGATATAGTGCATGGCGCAATGATTTTATTTGACGGAGTAGATAAAAATGTATAGTGCAAACGAAAAAAGATATGAAAAAGCAGAGTTTAATAAGTGCGGCGAAAGCGGTCTTTATCTTCCGAAAATTTCGCTTGGATTGTGGCAAAATTTCGGTGACAATGCCGATTATGACGAGATGAAGGATATTATTTTAACTGCCTTTGATATGGGTGTTACGCATTTTGATTTGGCTAATAATTACGGTCCGAAGCCCGGAGCGGCAGAGGTGAATTTCGGCAAAATCGTACGTGAAAATCTTATGCCGTACCGTGACGAACTTGTTATCAGCACAAAGGCGGGATACAGAATGTGGGACGGTCCTTACGGTATAGGTGGAAGCAGGAAATATCTTGTGTCCTCACTTGACCAAAGTCTTAAGCGCCTCGGTCTTGACTACGTTGATATTTTTTATCACCATTGTATGACGCCGGATACCGAGCTTAAGGAAACAGCGCTTGCACTTTCTGATATAACACGTCAGGGCAAGGCAATCTATGTCGGAATGAGCAACTATAACGGCAAGAAAATGCACAGAATGTACCACAGATGCGACGATTTAAACGTGCCGTTTATCATAAATCAAAATCGATATTCGATTTTTGACAGAACGGTTGAAAAGAATGATTTGAAAAAAGAGGCTAAGTCTAAGAAAAAAGGCTTGATTGCTTTTTCACCTCTTGCGCAAGGTCAGCTTACCGATAAGCTTGCTGGCGGCATCGTTGAAAATTCAAGGCTTTACAACAACGAGGTACTTCAAAAAAAGGTAGGCTACAGCGAGGGCAGGCAGGCGCAGATTGCTCAACTTTATAAAATGGCAAAGGATAGGGGACAAACACTTTCTCAGCTTGCAATTGAATGGCTTTTGCAATGGGGCGAAGTTACAAGTGTACTTATCGGCGTTCACTCGAAGGCACAGCTTTTGGAAAACTTAAAGGCGCTTGAATGTAAGCCGCTTTCAAAATCGGAAATAATGCAGATAAATGCGATAGCGGGCAAGTGATTTTACTTGACAGTATTAATAATATAATATATAATATAGTGATTAAAATTCTGAGAAGGAGACATTTTTATGGCAGCAAAAACTTTTAAGATGACATCGGAAGGTAAGGCTGAACTTGAAAAAGAACTCGATTACCTTAAAACCGAAGGCAGAATTGATATAGCAGAAAAACTTAAGGTTGCACGTTCTTACGGCGACCTTTCCGAAAACAGTGAATATGATGAAGCTAAGAGCGAGCAGGCAAAGATTGAGGCACGTATCAGCGAACTTGAATATCAGCTTGACAATGTTGAGATTGTTGACAGCGTAGATAAAGATGCAGTAAGCATGGGCTCTAAGCTTAAGGTTAAGAGAATATCTGACGGCGTTGAATTATCGTTTGAAATCGTAGGCTTTGCACAGTCAAATCCGGCAGAAGGTAAGATTTCTGACGAAAGCCCTATCGGTATGGCTCTTATGGGCAAGAAGCAGGGCGAAAAAGTTACTGTTGAAGCTCCTATCGGCAATCTTGATTATGAGATTTTGTCAATCAACTAATTTATTGAAACAAGAGGTATAAATATGGCAGGAAAGTTTGAAATCACCAAAGCAGGCGACGGTACTTTCTCATTTGAATTATTTATTGATGATAATGCAGTCGGTAAAAGCCCTGTTTTTGACAAGGAGGACGCTTGCAAGAGAGGTGTTAAGGCTGTTAAGAAGAACAGCAGAATGAAGGTTCAAAACACTCTTGCAAACGATGAGGAAAAGACTAATCCTAAATATCTTGTTGAAGCAGACGGCGATAAGGTGAAGTATACATTATTCCTTCAAACGGGTGCAGTTGCTCTTGAGGGCAGTGCCGATAATGAGGCAGAGGCTCTTGATATTATTGAAAAAATCGGCAACAATGCAAATGCCGCTCCCATGGCTATGGCAGAGGTTGTTCTTTCCGAGAATGAGCAAAAGCAGATTAGAATAGAAAAGCTTAAGGCTCTTCAAGATTCAGGACGTGACCCATTTGAAATTACACTTGCAAGCCAAACACACCATTCAGATGAGATTAAGGCAAGTTATGACGAGCTTGAGGGCAAGGACGTTATCATTGCCGGCAGAATTATGACATGGCGTGATATGGGCAAGGCTAACTTTATTGATATTCAGGACAGAAACGGCAGAATACAGGCTTATGTAAGAATGAACGATATCGGCGAGGACGCTTTCAAGGAATTTAAAACTTGGGATTTAGGCGATATTGTTGAAATTAAAGGCTTTGTGTTTAAGACAAAGACAGGCGAAATTTCAGTTCACGCTAAGGAAATCAGGCTTCTTTCAAAATCTCTTCTTCCGCTTCCTGAAAAATTCCACGGTCTTACAGATACGGATACACGCTACAGAAAGCGTTATCTTGATATGATTATGAACCCTGATGTTAAGGAAACTTTCATCAAACGCTCAAAAATCATTACTTCAATCAGAAATTATCTTGATAATCTCGGATTTATTGAGGTTGAAACTCCTATTCTTAATACTATTGCGGGCGGTGCGGCTGCAAGGCCTTTCATCACTCACCATAACACGCTTGATATGGATATGTATCTTCGTATTGCGACGGAGCTTTACTTAAAGCGCCTTATCGTCGGCGGTATGGAGCGTGTATATGAGATTGGCAGAAACTTCAGAAACGAGGGTATGGACGTTCGTCATAATCCGGAATTTACCTGCATTGAGCTATATCAGGCATTTACCGATTATCACGGAATGATGGATATTGCCGAGGCGCTTATCCGCAATGCCGCTAACGAGGTTTGCGACAGCCTTCATATCACATTTAACGGCACTGCAATTGACCTTGAAAGTCCGTTTAGACGTCTTACTATGATTGATGCTGTTAAGGAATACAGCGGTGTTGATTTTAAAGAATTTATGAGCGATAACGAAAAGGCAATTGCAATTGCAAAGGAAAAGGGTATCGAGATTGAAAACGGAAAGGCAACATGGGGCGATATTCTCAATTCATTCTTTGAAGAATTTGTTGAAGAAAATCTTACTCAGCCGACCTTTATTATGGACTATCCTGTTGAGGTAAGTCCGCTTACTAAGAGAAAGCCGGATTGCCCTGTTCTTACAGAGCGTTTTGAACTCTTTATTATGGGCGGCGAATACGGCAATGCTTATTCCGAGCTTAATGACCCAATTGACCAAATGTCACGTTTCGAGGCTCAAATGAAGCTTCGTGAGGCAGGCGACGACGAGGCTAATATGATTGACCACGATTTCGTAACTGCTCTTGAATACGGTATGCCTCCTACGGGCGGCCTCGGTATCGGTATTGACCGTCTTGTAATGCTTCTTACGGACAGCTATTCTATTCGTGACGTATTACTCTTCCCGACAATGAAACCGATTAACGAATAATTTTATATTTATATAAGTGGGCAATTCCAATCGGGATTGCCCATTTTTAAAACAAACAGAAATACAAATCGGAAGTTTTAAAGGAGGAATACCATGGGATTATTTGGTAAAAGCAAAAAAGAACGAGAAACAGAATACATGAGCAGATTAGATGTTCCATCGTGTTTAAAAGAAGATTTTGAATTGATTATTGATGATATATTTACAATTATGGGAGTTGGAACAGTTGCCACAGGAAACATATTAACAGGGATGTGCAGAGAAGGGGAAAATGCATGTATTTATAAAGCAAATGGAGATATCTTAGAAACCAGAATTACTACTGTCGATGTACATACAAAAGAACGAAAAGCAAATGGTTGTGGATATAAAACAGAGCATGTTGGACTTGGGTTACGAGGAATTTCCAAGGAACAATTAGAAAAAGGCGATAAAGTAATTGTAAAAAATGCCAATATGTATGGAATGTAATTACAAATTCCAGTTTATATGATTGAGCATCGAGAATGCCGCCCTCTATACATTTCGGGATATAAACAGTAAAAGGTGCAGCACTTCAAACGGGCTGCACCTCTTTGTATGCTTACTTTCTCAGCACTGACGCATCAGGCGGACATAAAACTCCACCGCACGGCCAACGGTCTCAACGCAGATGCGTTCGTTGTTTCCATGCAGGGTGCCGCGCTCCTCGGCGGTCAGATCCATGGCCGAGAAACGGTACACATGGTCGCTGATACGGCCGTAGTGGCGGCTGTCCGAGCATTGCACCATCAGATACGGTGCTACCAGACAGCCCTTCCAAGTGCCTGCCACAGCGCTGGCGACCTTATCCCATGCAGGGCAGTTCGTCTCGCTGATGCGGCTCGGGTTCATGCCCTCCAGCTTTGTGATCTCAACGGCAGGGTCATTGATGGTTTCCTTTAAGTAGGCAAGGGCACTGTCCATCGTGTCCTCAGGGTTCAGGCGCAGGTTACTGATAAAGGCTGCCTCCGGCGGGATAACATTGCGTCCCGCGCTGCCCTTAGCCTGCGTGAAGGCCACCGTTGTGCGCATCAGGGCGTTCAGCTCACCGCCGCTCTTGCGGCAGATGGAGTCCAGCACATCGCCGAACAGCCAGTGGTTGGCAAAGATCATACGGTAGGTAAAGTTGGAGTAGCGGCCCAGCGTATCAAACATCTCCGCAACCGGCTTGGTTACATGTGCCTTGAAGGGATGGTTTTCAATCTTGGTGCAGGCCTCACTCAGCGCCACCAGCGGGCTGTGCGGCTTGGGCGCGCTGGCATGGCCGCCGCCGGACTTGACCTTATACTCCACATTCAGCATACCCTTTTCCGCAATACCGATCAGGCCGCAGGGCTGCTTGACGCCGGGGAATACATCCTCCACGACCGCGCCGCCCTCGTCCACAACAAGCGCAGGCGTGATGTGGTTTGCCTCAAACCAATCAA
>OLPU01001922.1_pt1 | contig 14637 bp, 15 predicted proteins | sample 1673111 | NCBI WGS metagenome assembly OLPU01 (sample SAMEA3136755, study PRJEB25190) | human gut metagenome | reverse complement strand
TGGTCTGTGAAACGCCTGAAAACTTTTTACCCAATGCCCACACACTCCAGACATAGTTTGATGGCTTTGCTCAGCACCGTCGCTGCCTCGCCCCGCCATGCGCCCAGACACAGCATTGCGATGCCTGCTATCAGCAGCGCGGTCTGCGCCGCGGCCTTTTTTCCTTGGCTCAATTGTCATCACCCTTTTCATTTTCTGCCTATATCATAGCGCGCAGGGGCTAAAATCTTCGTTAAGAACGAAAACTTAGCGCAAACCTTATGCGTTTCTGGTATACTGTAAGCAATAGAAGGAAGCTTGAAAAGGAGAAATGCTATGCACCTTTTAGTTATTGAAGACGAGCGCGCATTGTGCGAGACCATCGTGCGCAGCCTGCGCCGCCTGGCCTACAGCGTGGACTGCTGTTACGACGGGGAAAAGGCGCTGGAGCTGATAGGCGTTGAAAAGTACGATCTGATACTGCTGGATCTGAACCTGCCGGGGAAGGACGGCATGACGGTGCTGCGCACGCTGCGGCAGACCGACCGGGAGACAAAGGTGTTGATACTCTCCGCGCGCGGCGAGGTGGAGGACAAGGTGGAGGGGCTGGACGCGGGGGCAAACGACTATCTGGCCAAGCCCTTTCATCTGGCCGAGCTGGAGGCGCGCATACGCAGCCTGACGCTGCGGCAGTTCACGCAGCAGGACGTGCTGCTGACCTGCGGAGAGCTGCGCTTTGACACCCGCTCCCGCACCGCCGCCGTAAACGGCCAGACGCTTACGCTTACCCGCAAGGAAACGGGCATTTTGGAATACCTTATGGTACATCAGGGGCGGCCGGTGAGCCAGGAGGAGCTGATAGACCACGTATGGGACAACAGCGTGGATAGTTTCAGCAACTCCATACGCGTGCACATATCCGCCCTGCGCAAAAAGCTCCGCGCCGCGCTGGGCTATGACCCCATACGCAACCGCATAGGCGAGGGCTATCTGATGGGAGGGGAGGAAGCATGAGAAAAATTTCCCTGCAATGGCGCATCACACTGATGACCGTTCTGCTCATCGGTGTCACCTGCGTCGCCATGAATCTGCTGCTCTGCTCGTCCGGTGTGTATTATATGGATACGATCGCAGACACGCTTCGGGGCGGGGGCACTGTTATTATAAATGACGAAGACATGGCGAGCTTTGACCCGCAACTCATAGCACCCAACGAGGAGTTGACCATCGTCGTCGATGGGGTGCAGGGGCGCTTCCGCACCACCAACTGGTACATCACGGCGGCGGTGACGCTGCTCAGCGGCATGCTTGCCTACTTCGTCAGCGGACGCGCTCTCAAGCCCCTGCGCAGCTTTACCTCGCAGGTGGAGCAGGTGCAGCTGAACAATCTTGCCGATATGAGGATCGATGAAGACGCTATTTCGGAGTTCCGGCAGCTGAGCCGCTCGTTCAACCAGATGCTGGAGCGGCTGAACAACGCCTTTTCCGCCCAGCGGCAGTTCACCGGCAACGCCGCCCACGAGCTGCGCACGCCATTGGCACTAATGCAGGCGCAGTTGGAGCTGTTTTCCGCGGAGCATCCTGATGTGCGGCCGGAGACGGCGGAGTTCCTCACGCTTTTGCGTGAGCAGACGGAACGGCTGATACAGATGACCAGGACGCTGCTGGAGATGAGCAATCTGCGGCAGGTGGCGCGGAACGAGCGGATCCAGCTCGCTCCCATGATCGAGGAGATCTTCACAGATCTTGCGCCGCTGGCGGAAAAGCGAAGCATCACGCTGACGGCGGAGGGCGACGGCATTATGACCGGCAGCGATGCACTGATCTACCGGCTGATCTTCAACCTGACGGAGAATGCTGTCAAGTACAACCGGCCGGGCGGTTCGGTGCGGGTTTCTGTCACTCAGGAGCCGGAAAAGCTCCTGCTCCGCGTCTCCGACACCGGCTGCGGCATCCCGGAGAAGTATCAGCAGAGCATCTTCCAGCCATTCTTCCGCGTGGACAAGTCCCGCAGCCGGGAGTACGGCGGCGCGGGACTGGGGCTTTCTCTGGTGTGGGAGATCGCCGATCTCCACGGCGGCTCCGTTTGGGTGGAAAAAAGCTCGGACAAGGGCACGACCATCGCGGTGGAGCTGCCAACGCAACAATCAACGAAGCCCTAAAACCCTTTTATTCGTTTTTCGCCGCTTCGCTTGCCGCCCTGCGGCGTTCCTCTCTATATGGGGCGGTCAGCCTGTTTTGGAGGTCGGTGTTGTGGGTGCGGATGAAGATGGTGGGGTCTTTCTCGTCAAAAAAGAAAAATCCTGAAAAACGCTATATTGCAAACGCTTTTCAGGATTCAGAAAACACTAAATATTTATTCCCACTCTATCGCATCCACGTTGACGAGGTACTCCTCGGAGAAGTCCAGATAGTCCTCGGCAAGGCGCATGGCATACATCTTGTAGTTTGGGTATTTATTTTGAAGGGCGGCGATGAGCATCTCGTATACGTCGTCGTCCTCGTAATCGTCGTCCTCCGAAAGCTTGGCCAGATAGGCCTGATCCACGGACATCATCTCGTCCACCAGTTCCTCCATAAGGCCTTCCTTGAGAAAATCGAAATCGCCCTCGTTCTTGAACTTATTGAGTATGTACGCTTTCATTTCATTAAGATCAACATCGTATGTCATGTATATATCTCCTTTATAATTATACGTTGGTTTGTATTATTTGAGCTGGCCCAGCAGCTTTTCCAGCTCGTCCACGCTGTTGCCGAACTCCTTCAGCGCATTGCTTACTACCTCGGGCTTCTCCAGATCGACGCCTGCTATGCGCAGCTCCTTTATGGGGTAGTCGCTGCCGCCCGTGGTCAGGAAGCGGAGGTAATCCGAGGCGTCGCCGGTGGCGAGTATCCTGTCGGCGATGGCCACCGCGGCAGAATAACCCGTGGCGTACTGGTATACGTAGAAGGCGTTGTAAAAATGGGGTATGCGGGCCCACTCGATATCCTGAAGATCATCAACCACCGCGCCGGCATAGTACAGCTCGTTGAGCCGCCTGTAAAGTGCGTTCATGCTGTCGGCAGTCAGGGGCTGGCCGGACTGGGCCATGGCATGAGTCTCCTTCTCGAATTCCGCGAACAGGGTCTGGCGGAAAAGGGTGGTGCGGAAGCCCTCAATAAAGTGGTTCAGCAGGTACGCCCTGCGCTTCTTGTCGGTCTCGTTGGATATGAGGTACTTCAGCAGCAGCACTTCGTTTACGGTGGAGGCCACCTCCGCCGCCATTATGGAATAATCGTGGTTGGCGAAAGCCTGGGCATGGTCGGACTTATATGAGTGCATGGCATGGCCCAGCTCATGGGCAAGGGTGAACACGTCGTCCAGCTCGTTGGTGAAGTTGAGCAGCACATAGGGGTGTACGCCGTAAACGCCGCAGGAGAATGCGCCGGTGGTCTTTCCCTTGTTCTCGTATACGTCTATCCAGCCCTCGCTGAAGGCCCTTTCAAGAAGCCCGCCGTATTCCTCGCCCAGAGGGGCAAGGGCCTTCTTTACTATGTCCTTTGCTTCCTCGAAGGTGAACTTCATTCCCGCGTCCTCTACCATAGGATTGTAGAGGTCGTACATATGCAGCTCCTCAAGGCCCAGCGCCTTCTTGCGGAGGGCTATATACCTGCCCATGGCGGGCAGCGCCTCATGCACCGCCTCAATAAGGCTGTCATACACCGCCACCGGCACGTCGTTGCCGTAAAGCTCGGCGGAAAGGGCGCTCTCGTGGCCCCTTACGTCAGCGAAGTAATTGTCGAACTTCACGCTACCGCCGTACATGGCCGCAAAGGTGTTTATGTACTTCTTGAATTCGCCGAAATACTGTTCGAATGCGGCTTGGCGCACCCGGCGGTCGGCGCTCTCGCGGTACACGCCGAAGCTGCCGTGGGTGAGCTGCACTTCCTCGCCATTTTCGTCCCTTATGGTGGGAAAGGTCATATCCACGCTCTCCAGCATGGTAAAGCTGTTGTCCGGGGTCTGAGCCGCATCCGCCAGCATGGAGAGCATCTTTTCCTGTTCAGGGGAGAGCACATGCTTGCGCACGCGGATTATATCCGCTATTTGGTGGCGGTACAGCTCCAGCTCCGGGGCATGAAGGTAGGCTTGCAGGGTCTCTGTGGGGAGCGTAGCAAGCTCGGGGGTTATGTAGCTTGCGGCCGTGTTCAGCTGCACCAGCAGCATCATGGCCCGCTCGTTCATGGCCTGGTACTCCGGGTCGCCGTTGTCACCCGACTTGTTGAGTTCCGCATAAAGATACATGAGCATGGACTTGTAAACCAGGTCGTAAAAGCCGTCCAGCGCCGCCTTTGCCCCAGCCGGGGTACCCATGGTGCCGGAGTACCTGCCCACCTCAGGAATCCTGGCCTGCAGCTCCACAAATGCCTTCTCCCAGTCCTCGTTGGTCTTGTATATCTGTGTAAGATCCCACATATACCTTTTGTCCATATCCTTACGTGCCTTGAGCTCAGCCGCCATATATTTGTCTCCTTTGCGCTTTAAATCTATTTTGCCATATTGCTTTAATTTTATTATACCATCAGTTGACAAGGACACACAAGGTTTTAGGAGCCAAACAGCACGGCATAACTGTGTCGTCCTCATTTGAAATACAACCAGTATTTCTGCACTCGTCCTCCTTGTTCTGCCATACTCTTTGGCTTCTAAAACTCGAAGACCCTAAAGAGCTTGTTTTGAGGGCGATCCAAGGCCGAGGAGCGCAGTACTACTGGATGTAATACAAGCGACGAGAACGCAGGAGCACCCCAAAACAAGCCTTTCGGGCTTGTGTGCTCTTATCAACTGATGGTATCATAAAAAATGACCGGCGCTCCGGTCATTTGTGAACTATTACTGCCCTATTATATCAAATTCCACATTGGGGAGCCGCCTTTGCAGCCGGGTCACTATTGTTTCGTGGTCCAATTTTACGGGGCTTGATCCCATGATTATCATGTCTATTCCGTTCTTTTCGGCGTATTCCACCAGCGCGTCGTCCACGTTGTCCGCCCGTAGGAGTATAAGCTCCGCCCCTGCCAGCTGCGCCGCAGTAAAGAGATACTCCACCGCATCCCCTTCGAAGGGGGTACCCATAAAATTACGACCGGTTTCCACGCAGTGTACCACGTGTATCTCGGCATCGGCGCTTCTTTCCATGCCCCGGGCGATAAGCTTATCGCAGGTCCTGGGCCCTGTGACGCATACCATTATGTTGTGTTTCATCTATCGTCCCGTTTCTCCAGCCGCAAAGCGAATGGCGTCAGCAAGCTTATCCGGTATATCCGGCCGCTCTTTGTTAAGTGCAAGCTGGACCGCTTCTTCAGGCGTTCCCGCTACGGAGAAAATATCCAGACAGGGAGCCGCCGTAAAGCCCTCATTCACGCATTCCCTCAGCTGCGCAATGAGGTCCGAATAGTATCCCTTTGTATTCAATATTACCACAGGCGCGGTTATATAACCAAGCTGGTTCAGCGTCAGCACCTCCATGAGCTCCTCCAGCGTGCCGTATCCGCCCGGGAGGGCTATAAAACCGTCGCTCAGTTCCTCCATCCTGGCCTTTCGTGTATGCATATCCGGCGTTACTATCAGCTGGCCGCAGAATGGGTACGCAACTCCGGGTCTGTTCAGCTTTTCCGGTATTACGCCGGTAATCCTGCCGCCGCCGTCATGTACGCCGCGGGCAGCCGCGCCCATAAGGCCGGTATTGCCGCCGCCAAAAACAAGGCCCATGCCCCGCTGTGCCATCACCTGACCCAGCGTATAGGCCGCGTTAAGAAACTCACTGTCTATATTTGAGCAGGAAGCACCGAAAACGCAAAGATTCTTCACGAAAATCACCCGCCCTTTCTCACATGCCGGCGGCTAATTATACCATTTGATTTTTGATAAATAAATAGCTTTCCATGAAAATTCACTTTTAATACACTTATTGCAGCAAAACAAATCAGTTTTGCCCTACACGTCTGTTTTCCTGTCCTTTTTCTCCTTTTGTACCAGCGCTACGGCAACGCTCATGTCGTCATTTATTTTTCCTTCTCCTGACGAAAGCGCTATGAGCTCCTCCGCCATCTTTTCGGGATCTTTACATTCGTAAAGCGCCGCGATACGCTCCGCCATGGATTCCCCAAGGGCGTCCGTCACGCCGTCGGTAGCCATTATTATCCTGTCCCCTTCAGACAGTTCCAGCTCCTGCCTGGCGGGCGCAGCCCCCTTTATTATGCCTATGGGCAGCGTCTCCGCCCTCAGCTCTATCACCTCGCCCCGGCGAAGTATATAGCTGGGCGGCGCGCCCAGCTTCAAAAACCGCCCCATGCCGCTCTCGCAGTCAAAGGTGAAGGCATCTATGGTTGCGTACATGTCGTATTCGCTCTTGTACATAAGCAGCCTGTTCACGCAGTCCAGCGCGTCCAGCTCATTCACCCCTATGCTCATCAGATCCCCCGCAAGCCCGGCAGCCGTCTGGCTTTCACGGCGGGCTACCGGGCCGCTGCCCATGCCGTCCGATAGTATTACCAGCTTCCCCTTGCCGGTATCGCGGATGGCTATGCTGTCCCCCGCCTCCCGTACACCCTGCTTGGGCCTTACGGCAGTTCCGCAGAACAGCGTATACCGCCGCTCCCCCTCATCCGGTATGTTGACCATTGCCTCGCTCATGCAGCGGAGCTGCCTTCCCGCAAACAGCTCCAGCTCGCTTTCCGGGCTGGCCTCAAACAGACTGGACACCCTGTCCAATACCTCCGCCGTCTCCTTCACCCGGCTTTTAAGGCTGTCCAGCCGCCTTTCCGCCTCCTGCTCCTGCATTTCGAATAAGTCTGCTAACTGCTTGAGCTTTTTATTTGGTATCATAACATACAGTATGGTGGCTATCGTAGCTTCTATGCCATGGGTCAGCTCGCAGTCGCCAAAATATGCGCACACCAGGCACACGCCTAAGAAGCCGCAGCACACGCCCATCTTTTTGCCCTTGCGCAATGCCGAGGCGCTGAGCGCCCCTATGACCACCGCCCCCGCGAAGGCCACGCTTCCCCCGCCTATTGCAGCTCCGGCTCCCGCTACCGCAGCGCACGCTACGGCGTATATGCCAACGCTGCCGCTCAGTATGAGGGCAGTAAACGCCGCCAATATGCCGCCCAGGCTGACGCCCCGCATACAGTATGGCGCCGCCGCGGCACAGCAGGCCCCCGCCGTAAGGAACAGCGCAGTCATGTCCCGCTCGCCTATGCCCCTTCCCAAGTGGGCCCGGTTCAAGGCCACCGCCGCCCTGTAAAACACCGCGGAAAAGAAAAGGCTTGCAGAAAGCTGTCCCAGGCCCGTCATGGCGGCGTCAAGCGAATCTATATAAAATATGGGCGTTATGAGCACGCCTGCGGATATGAGCAGCACCGGCTTGTCCCTGCGCCTTTTTCTCATTGGCCCGCCCCATATGAGGCAGAGTGCGGCAAACACCAGACTGTGGGCAAGGCCCGCCCAGCGGTATGCGGCAGCGCTGCCTATCACCGCCCCCAGAAATGCCCGACTTCCCATACCTGTGAGCATTCCCGCGCATATGGCCGCAGGGCCAAATGGCGCGAAGCTTCCGGTGCCGCAGGAGGAGAGCAGGGCGCACAGCAGGGCCCATAGGATATCCGCGGCATTTATATCCACCCCCGCCGCGTATTTTTTTATCATCTGTGCAGGCCGCGCCATGCCCCCTTCACCTCCCTGCATGGATGGGTTATTTCACGCATATAATAACCGTTGGGCGTTGTACTATGCTGTCGGTTTTGGGGCGCGTAAAGTGTCGTAACAAAACAAGTTATGTTTTGCCCCGCCTTCCCTTGAATAAAGGGGGGTTGTATGGTAGAATTTCGGTATCTACAATAATATATACCGAAAAGGAGTATGTCCCGATGACAAACGTATACGATATACTGGCTGAACGTGGCTTTCTCAAGCAGTGCTCCCACCCCGAAGAGCTCCGCGAGCTCCTGGGCAGGGAAAAGGTAGCCTTTTATATCGGCTATGACCCTACTGCCGACAGCCTGCATATCGGTCACTATGTAGCACTGATGACAATGGCCCACATGCAGCGTGCAGGCCATCTCCCCATAGTCCTCCTGGGCGGCGGCACCGCCTGCATCGGCGACCCCTCCGGCAAGAGCGATATGCGCCGGATGATGACCACCGAGGAGATAGACCACAACGCCGCCTGTTTTCAGAAGCAGATGGCCCGCCTTATAGACTTCTCTGACGGCAAGGCCATAATCGCCAACAACGCCGACTGGCTCCGCAGCCTCAACTTCCTCGATTTCATGCGGGACATAGGCACCCAATATTCCGTAAACCGCATGCTCACCTTCGAGTGCTACAAGCAGCGCATGGAAAAAGGTCTCACCTTCTTCGAGATGGGCTATATGCTGCTTCAGGGCTACGACTTCCTCGAGCTCAACCGCAAGTACGGCTGCGTGCTGCAGATGGGCGGCGACGACCAGTGGAGCAACATGCTGGGCGGCGTAGAGCTTATCCGCAAGAAGGAGCAGAAGCCCGCATACTGCCTCACCACCTCCCTCCTCACCACCAGCGAGGGAAAGAAGATGGGTAAGACCGAGAAGGGCGCCCTGTGGCTCGACCCCAACAAGACCAGCGTATACGATTTCTATCAGTACTGGCGCAATATAGACGACGCGGACGTGGAAAAGTGCCTGCGCCTGCTCACCTTCATACCCATGGACGAGATACGCTCTCTTTGCGCCGAGGGCGGCGCTGCGCTGAACAACGCCAAGAAGGTATTGGCATATACCCTTACCGCTCAGGTACACGGCGAGGAGGAGGCCGGCAAGGCCAGTCAGGCTGCGGAAGCGCTCTTCGGCGGCGGCGGCGACCTTTCCAATATCCCCACCATCGCCCTTACCCCCGCGGACATAGAGGCTACCGGCCTGAAGGTAACCGACCTGCTGGTAATGGGCAAGCTTTCCAAGAGCAAGTCCGATGCGCGCCGGCTTATCGAGGCGGGCTCGGTGCTCATCGGCGACGAAAAGGTAACAGACGTTTACGCCACCGTAAACGAGGGGGACCTCTCCGAGGGCGTAGTCATAAAGAAGGGCAAGAAGGGCTTTGTCCGGGTAGTCAAGGCGTAATTTTAATTAATGAAGCCCTACAAAAGCGTAAAACAATGCTCAGAAGCTGAGTACACAGTAAACCGTTCAAGGTTCATAGGCCGCTGCTTCCCCGTGGATAGCGAGGAGGCAGCGCTTTGTCTGCTGGGCGATATAAGAAAAAAGCACTGGGACGCCACCCACAACTGCTTTGCCTACCGCATAGGCGAGAACGCCGCCGCAAGGTTCTCGGACGACGGCGAGCCGGGCGGTACCGCGGGCAAGCCCATAATGGACGTTCTGACCGGCAGGGGGCTAACTAACGTGCTCTGCGTCGTCACACGCTATTTCGGCGGCATACTGTTGGGGGCGGGGGGGCTCGTCAGGGCGTATTCCAAGTCCGCCGCGGACGCCGTGACCAAGGCCGGCGTAGTAAGCTACCTGCCCGGCACCATACTGGATATACCTATGGACTATTCCCGCTACGGCACGTTGGAGGGCTTTATACGGGCCAATGCGGAGGTACGGAACGTTGCCTTCGCTCAGAACGTGGTGGTCACCGTTGCGGTGGAGGACACAAATCTCCTTAAATTTATGAAGGAAGTGACCGAACGGTCCGACGGCCGCTGCACCCCCGTGACAATCGGCACAGGCTATATGAAGAAAGAAGAAATATGAATTTTCGTCGGTAATACTGGCGTATAAAAGGATTGTATTATATAATTAGGGTGAGTGTGTATACTCACTCTTTTGTTATGAATTTTTACACGGGAGTTATTTACGGAATATGAAGCTTGAAATGCGCTGTCTGAAATTTCAAAAGCTGCTTACGGCGGTGTTATGCCTTATGCTGCTTACCATATTCAGTCCGGCCTACGCGGCGGAGGTCTCCGCCTCCGTACTGCCCGTCTCCATGATATCCGCGGGCGACGGCACCATAACCATTACCCTGAAAAACACAAACGAGCCGGCGGAGGACGGCTCCGGCACGGCCATAACGGATATATCCATAACCCCCTCCATACCCGACGTATACTTTGACACGGCGGGCGCGTCCATAGCCCCCGGCGAAAGCAAGTCCTTCTCCGCCGCCTGCTATTTTTCCGAGGAGATGCTAAACACCTCCCTCTCCTTCACCGTAAGCTACACCGAGGGGACGAGAGCCCGCAGCAAGGACGTATCGGTCAAGGTGCTCGCCGCCAAGACCTCCTCCGTCACCCTTACCCGTTCCGCCAGCACAAAGCAGGCGTCGCCGGGGGAGGAGATAACCCTTACCTACAGGATATCCAATACCGGCGATGCACCCATCACCGTCACCTCCCTGGTGGATAGGGAGATAGGCGGCAAGGACTCCATGCTGAAGGAAAAGCAGACCATAGAGGCCGGCGCCTCCGCCGAGGTGCAGTATGTATACAAGATGGGCAAAAGCACCGTGACCTCCGAGCCGAAGGTCACATACAAGGATACCGTCACCAAGGAAGAGGGAACCGCCTCAGCCGCAGCCATAACCCTTGGCATGGTAAATTCCAGAATATCCGTCGAGGTGATACAGGGTGAGGCTACCGCCGCAGGCGTCACCTTCACCCTCAACCTTACCAACAACGGCAACCAGAAGATAAGCGACATAAAGATAACCGACGATCAGGGCAACCGCGTCAATGGGGATTCCTTCGCCCTCGCCATAGGAGAGAACCGCCAGCTCACCTATAACGTGGTCACCGAGGAGGAGCGCTACGTCACCTTCAGCATAACCGGCGTTACCACCTCCGGCGACAAGTACGAGGACAAGACCAAGAGCTACGTGGTGCGCAAGTATATCGACCCCGACCTTCTTGGCATACAGTTCACCGCCGCCGTGACGGAGACGCTGAACTCCGCCGGCTCCATAGGCGTGCGTTTCGATATAAACAATACCGGCTCCATGACCATGACAAACCTCGTAATATCCATGGAGGAAGCCTATACCGACGAGAACGGCACGGAACAGACCAAGCTCAACGAAATATACCGTACCGACGTGGTGCCTACCGGCAGCTTTGAAACTACCCAGACCGTATACGTGGGCGAACCCCGTGACCTTACCTTTGCAGTACAGATGAACGACCCTGCGGGCAACCCATACACCTATACCGCCCACATCAAGGCGGAGGTGCTGGGCGTGCGCAACGTGCAGGAGACCGACGACGCTCAGCAGTCCGCCATAAGCACCCTTGGGGCAACGGTAGGGGACTCCATAAGCAGGGCCCTCACCATAGCGCTCATAGTGCTTGCGGTGCTGACGGTGATATCCGTGATCGCCATGGCAGTGCTCTCTGCCCTCGAAAAGAAGCAGCGCCGTGAGGCCGCCCGCCGCCGCGCCGCCCGTGAGCGGCAGATGCGCCGGGAGCAGAGGAACCGTGACAGCTTGAGCTGAAACCAAAAACGCAAAAAAAGAGCTTCGATCAGACCGAAGCTCTTTTTTTGATCCTCAGTTATCAATGGCATCGTATATCAAGACGCCGTTCATATACATAATCAGTGTGTTTTCTTTATTCTGATCGTTTAGCAGGTTGACATATACGATAGTATCTCCAAAACCGCTGTCCTTTACCAATTTATATACAGCTTCAGAAAAACTTTGCATTCCCTTTTTCATCTCTCGCCATTCCGTGAACTTATCTTGGCTATTTGCCAGAATAGCCTCCAGCGCTATTCCGCTCTCCGCAACATTGACGCTTATGCTTGTTTCGTCTCCTTTGACATCCACATATTCAAAATTCCCTGCGACCTTGTCATATAAAATCTGTTTAACATCCTCTATGCTTACCTTGGCTACCTCCACTGGAGCAAGGCTGACGTCGGGTATATTATTTGGCGTTGCTGTCGGCTCCGGCGTTTGCGTTTCCTCCGGCATTGCGGCCTTTTCGGCGGAGCTTATGGCTTCGTAAACTGCCGCCGCATGTTTTTCTCTTGTCTTATCGTTTTCTGTTTCGATGGACGCGCATAGCACCATCAGCACAAGTGACGCGGCAAGGCATATCAGGGGTAATTTTTTAGGCTGCTTTCGTATCCATTGAATTATTAGCCAAGCAGCACATACAGCCGACCCCAACATTCCTATAATTCCAAAAAAAGTAGTCATTTTTTCTTCTCCTTGCAGATATGCTACTTGAACTATATCTCATTTGTAATGTCGTGTCAATACTCATGTATGCTATATAGTTTTCAGCTGAGTCATATAATATAATCAAGAGGTGTAGTATTTTGGACACAAAAGCACGCATAACCGAGCTTATGATACGTCATGGATGGAGTGAATACCGGCTTGCAAAGGAATCCGGCCTTTCTCAATCCACCATTTCCAATATGTTCAGCCGAAATACCATGCCCAGCATATCTACCCTGGAGGTGATATGCGACGCCTTCGGCCTCACCCTCGCCCAGTTCTTTTCGGAGGGCGAGCAGGCGGAGCTCACCGATGAACAGCGTCTTCTCTTTTCCAAGTGGCGCACGCTCACGGCGGAGCAAAAGGAGCTGCTGCTGAAGCTCATGGATAATTTAAAATAAAAAAAGGGGGCCATACCCCCTTTTTTACTTTCCGTACTCCCCCGCCGCGCCTTCCATTATGACGGTGAGGGTGTCGTCGCTTTCGCCCTCGCCGTATTCCAGCAGCAGCTTGGCGGCGGATATTCTGTCTGAATCCTTGCCTCCGTTGGCGCATATGTCCCGGAGACAATTCAGTGCTTCGTTCCTGTCCTTCTGTGAAGTATCCTGCTTTTTATCTTCTCCCATATTGGCTCCTTTCCGTGATATTTGTTAATTTTTCTGGTATGCGTTGAAGCGCGCTCCGTTTTTGTGTTATCCTGAATTGTAAATCAGTATCATCGAGGAGACGTACACATGCGTAAAGCCCTTTTCGCAATAATATCCCCCGTCCTCGCAGCGGCCCTGCTTTTTTCCGCCTGCGCAAAGCCGGCGGAACAGCCTGTAATAGACGTTACCGCCACGGAAGCCCCCGCACCTGAGGAAACCGCCGCCATTTGCGGCGACGGCTATACCGTGGAAGTAAAGACCGTATACTACCCCGAGGGTTCGGATAAGGATACGGCAAAGTTTATGCTGGCATTACAGCTCCCGGTGTTCGAAAACACCGCCATGAATGAGGCCATAACCGAATACGAGGACGAGCTGAACACCAGGATAACCTCCGAACAGCTGCCGCTATCTGAGCGAACGGACAGCTTTATACCCAATACGAAAGTCGAGCTTTCGGTATTCAGGGCGGAGCTTCCTCAAGGAGAATATACAAACATTATGTTTACCGAGACCGTGTCCTTCCTTGAGGACGGCGAATCCGAGCACGCCCGCCATCTTATCGTCATGGACTCCGACGGCAATGAGCAGAGCCTTGCCTCCGTATCCGGCCTTTACTCCCCGGAGGATACCGTAGCCCAGCAGATATGGAACATAATCGCCGATGACGGAAGCTATTACAGCGACCTTACCCAGGAGGACATAGAGGAGCACCTGGACCTGTACAACGGCTTTTCCGTGGGGGACGAGGGCTATACCGTATACCTTCCTGCCGGCGCTGTAGCCGACGAATCCATGGGGGAGCAGGAATTCAGCTTTGGCAAGAGCGCCCTTTACCCGGGTTTTGTAGGCGACGTCATAACCGCCGATGAGTACACCCAGATACTGCCCATGCTCAACGCCGCAGCCGCCGCCTGCGGCCCCGACTTCACCAGCCTCAGCTCCGTACCGACAGGAGATCAGAGTGTGGCTTATTGCAGGGAATACTGGCTTCAGGGCCGGGATTCCCGCACCGTCACCCAGGAGGAATTCCGCTCCGCATATAAGTTCCCCCTCTCATCATCTCTGCCGCCAGAGGAAGGCCCCGGTGTGGAGCTTAAGGATGACGGCACCGTGGAGCTCTCCCGCGTCACCCCCTTCTATGGCTTCCAGCCTGAGGACGCCATGCTCAAGGAGGACGGCACGCTCACCGTAACCGGCGTGCTTATGAGCGGCGCTCCCGGCACAGCCGACGCCGCGGCCGCCGCCTCTGCCGCCGCAAGCTCAAGTGCACTGTAGGAAGCCGAGGTAAGAGTCATTCCGCTCGCGGCTACCGTTCCGGCAAAAACGGGAATATAACCCTTCATAAAATCAGCCGTCAGCGCAATCGACGATGCCGCAGACGAAAGGGTGCTCGCAAGAGGCACCGACAAAGCAGAAACTATCAGAAAAGAGCATACCGTACCGACCGAATATTTTTCTGCGGTTTTTGATGGAGCGAAGCTTCCGACTACTGCCGCGACAACCGCTATTGACAGTACAATACCGAGCGTCTTTACGGGTTCTTTCAGCTTACCCTTTGCAATATCTATGATGCAGGTTATTATTTTTCTCGGTGAAGCGCTTATAAGCGAGTCATAATCTATGTTTTCAATGCCCATTGACTCAAGAATTTTGCTTGTCTCGTCGCTTATTTCCACGGCAAAGTCATCTGAAGTGATTTTTTCATCACCCGTATCTGCGGCACTCGCGGCAATCGGAAGCAAAAATATTACAAGCATTAAAAATGTA
>OLPU01001916.1_pt1 | contig 14657 bp, 12 predicted proteins | sample 1673111 | NCBI WGS metagenome assembly OLPU01 (sample SAMEA3136755, study PRJEB25190) | human gut metagenome | reverse complement strand
AACTATATCAAGAATTTGCAGTAAAAACATTTAGAATTTATCTGTCGCTTATGACTGTTACTTGTCTGGTTAAAATGACAGCAGTATTCTTCCAATCTATTGGAAAATCTAAATATGCAGTTATGGCATCTGTTATACGTGATATAGTTTGTTTCACACCATTAGCAATAATATTACCTTCTGTTTTAGAAGGAGCAGAGGTTGGAACAGGAATTAATGGAATTTTATATGCAGCACCGATTTCGGATTTAGTTGCTATTGTTGTGATTCTTATACTAACAATTTCGTTCTTCCATAAATTAAATAAGGAAACAGAAGTGGAAGTAGAAAAACAGGAAGAATTAGTTGTATAAGCATCTTATTAGTAGATGATTATACTGATTCTAGGAACATAAAATACTTTTATAGTTATCAATCTATATTTTAAAAGTTTATAAAATATAGATTGATAAAAAAATATGACTTAAGCATAACATAAAAAATGTTATGCTTTTTTTGTCTGATTAGAGGGATGCAACCTCTTTTTATATTTAAATTTTAAACAGAATTCCTTTCTATCAACTGTATAGAAACTTCTGTTTTTGAATAAAATGGGCTAGCCTCGTTTATATTGTCTATAAGTCTTTTTACTGATAATTTTGCCATATGTTGACGGGGAATGTTAATTGTAGTTAATCCAGGATCAATAACTGATGATTCTGATATATTATCAAATCCAACGATAGCTATATCATCGGGAACTGTATAATTACGAGCCTTTAGGGCCTGTATAGCGCCTATAGCAATTAAATCATTATCAGCAAAATAACATTTAGCTAAGGGCTTACCAGAATCAATAATTTCTAGCATATCAGAATAAGCTACATCTATAGATGGAGATAAGGAATGTATTATACTAAGCGATGGAGATAAACCATTATCTCTTAAGGCTTGGGTAAATCCATCATTCCTTTCTTTAAAATTTCTTAAAGGATAAGAAGATTTTAAGTGTCCAGGCTGTGATTGTATTTTTCTTATTAAATGGGTTGTTGCAATATAAGCACCTTGTCGATTATTAATCAATACATAATTACAATTAAGTGATTCAAAATATGAATCTAGAATTACTATTGGTATATGCAATGTTAAAATTTTTTCTGTAGCTGACTTTTCAAGTTCTGTTCCAAGAACAATAAGTCCTAAACAATCAGAAACCCTCAACTCATCAATAACTATTTGTAAATTCTCTATTTTATCATAATGGTGTATAAAGTTTACTTTGTATCCTTGATTAGAACATTCATCCTGTATACCTTCCATTAATTCATTAAAAATAGGTGAATAAGAGGTAATAACATTTCCTGAACGATACCATAAAACATAGATGGAACCAGATTTATTTTTCCTAGATGTTAATTTAGAAAAATCATATCCATATTTTTCAGCTGCATCAATAATTCGATTTTTTGTTTTTGTACTAACTCCAGGTTTATTATTTAATGCCATGGATACAGCAGTGGCACTAATATTTAATTTTTTTGCAAGTTCTTTGGCTGTTATATTAGGCATAGTATGTCTCCTTTAAAATATATTTATTATAAAAATAAAGTAAATATATAGATAAAAATAAAGTGAAAATTTACACTTATTACTAATTATTATAACGAATAAATAGTAAATAATAACAAAAAATACAAAATAAAGTAAAAATAAAGTAAAAATCACTTTATTTTAAATTGAAATAAAGTAATTGCGATGATACTATTACAGTAAATAATTAATAAAAAATGAAAGGTAGGAATCTAAAGGTATGGCAGACAAAGATTATAGTAAATTGGCTAGAGATATTGTTAAATGTGTTGGGGGAACTGATAATATAGACAGTTTAAAACACTGTATGACAAGATTACGTTTTTCTTTAAAAGATACTTCAAAGGCTGATAGAGAACGTGTAAAAAATTTAAAAGGTGTAATCTCATTAGTAGAGAGTGGGGGACAATTCCAAGTAGTTATAGGAACACATGTATCACAAGTATATAAAGCAGTATTAGATATAACTGGGAATTTAGGCAATAAAGAAGGTAAAATAAAAGAAAATAATACTGGACAAAATGATAAAAAAAATATTGGGACGATACTAATTGATACAATAACAGGTATTTTTACACCAGTACTTACAGCATTAGCAGCATCAGGGATGTTAAAAGGTATTTTAATTGTGCTTTCAACAATTGGAGTTATGTCAGATACTAGTGGCACTTATCGTATACTTTATGCAACTGCAAATGGAACATTCGTATTTCTTCCTATATTTTTAGCATTTACATCAGCAGAAAAGTTTAACGCTAATAAATTTATTTCAATTTCTATAGCAGCAGCACTATTGTATCCAGATTTAGCAACAGCTTATCAAAATGGTGAAGCTCTTTCTTTCTTAAGTATTCCAGTAACATTAATTAGTTATCAGTCAACAGTATTACCAATTATAGTGGCAGTATATGCACAATCTAAAATTGAACATGTTATGAAAACGATTTTGCCGAATGCTGTTAGAGATTTATTCTATCCATTAATTTCATTATTAGTTGTTGTTCCTTCAACAGTATTAGTTATTGGACCACTTACAGATATAATTGGTACATCAGTAGCTAATGCTACATCAGCAGCTATTGCAATAGCACCAATTCCAGTAGGATTTATATTCTGTGCATTATGGCCACTTACAATAATGTTTGGTATTCATTGGGGATTTATACCGATAGGAATGAACCAATTTGCATTAACAGGTAGGGAAACATTAATTTCACTAACAGGACCACTTAATTTTGCACAAGCAGGTGCTACATTAGGTGTATTTTTAAAAACAAAAGATACTGGATTAAAGGATATATCAGGACAAGCATTTATTGCAGCGTTTTTAGCAGGAGTTACAGAGCCAGCTATGTATGGAGTAACATTAAAGTACAAGAAACCATTCAAATTTGTTATGTTTTTTAGTGGAGTAGCTGGTGCAATAATGGCAGCTGCCGGGTGTGGTTCAATATCAGCAGGTGTAAGCTTAAGTATACTTACTTGGGGAGGATATATAGGTAAAGGCTTCTCAGCGTTTGTAATAGGATCTTTAATAGCATTCTTTGGCCCACTTGTTTGTACATACTTATTTGGATTTAACGATAAAATGATTCAAGAAAATAATGATTTCGAGGATGAAATGATTGAAGAAGTCAACTAGACTAAATATATATAAGAATGTAGAGAGGGAATTAATATGTCATATTTAAGTATATCAAAAAATAAATTAGGATTTGAAAAGCAAGGAAAACCTTTTTTATACTTTGCTGATACAATATGGAGTGCTTTTACAAATGTAACAGAACAAGAATGGGAATATTACTTAAAAAAAAGAAAACAACAACAATTTAATACACTACAAATTAATATACTTCCACAGTGGGATCGCTGTTGGGTACCTTGTGAGTTATTTCCATTTAAATCTAAAGATGGTAGCAAGTTTGATTTTGAAGAGGGTATGATTGCTGAGTATTTTGAACATGCAAAAAATATGTGTGAAAAAGCTGTAGATAAAGGATTCCAACTTGCTTTAGTTGTTCTATGGAGTAATTTTGTACCTAATACATGGGCATCAAATATTATTTCAGACAATATTATGCCAAAAAAATTAATACCAGAATATTGTAAGATGGTATCAGAAACATTCGATAAATTTAATCCAATTTATATTATTAGTGGTGATACTGATTTAGAAACAAAAGAGACAATAGAATATTATGAAATTGCTTTAGATGAATTAACTAAATTAAGTCCAAATACATTAAAGACAATGCATATTAAGGGAAGATATACTTATTTACCACAACAATTAGCAGAAAAGCTGGACTTTTATATGTATCAAACTGGACATAATAATCAATTCCCTGAAAAACCATATACAATGCCAAAGGAATTTAGAGAAAAATATCCATTAAAACCATTAATTAATTCGGAACCATGTTATGAACAAATTAGTTATAGTGGTGGACAATATGGAGTATATGATACTTATGATATAAGAAAAGTAGCGTGGACTAGTATATTATCAGGTGCTAATGCTGGAATTACATATGGTGCACAAGGCGTATGGGGATGGCAAAAAGTAGGCATGCCATCCAATCCGGCAATTGGAGAAGGATTTGAAGAGGCAAAACCATGGGAAGAAGCATTAAACTTTACAGGTGCATGGGATTATGCATATATAGTTACTTTCTTAAAGGATAGAAATATAACTGAATTAAAAATAGATAATAGACTTTTAGAAAAATCAGAAGCTATTAGAATGGCAACAACTCCAAACGGAAAAGTAAGTTTAATTTATGCTCCATATAGTAAAAAGATTAAGTTAAATGAAGACTGTACATATGCAAAGATACAAACTATAGAACTTTCAAGTAGATTTATTGCTCAACCAGAAGTTAATGTTAAAGATGGTATTACCACAATAGAGCAATGTTCGTTCGTAAAGGATATTTTAATTGTTATAGAAAGATAGGAAGAAGAAAATGAAAAATTATAAAACTTTTACAACTATGACTGATTATGGGCCATTTATAACAAAGCTTATTTTACAATTACCATGTGAGGTCACAAAAAATGATCTTAGTATAGATTCTTTTAATGTATATGCAGAATGTAGAGATTTATATACAGGAAAAATATTAATGAAAAAGGATAAAAAAACAGGGATAAAAAGATTGTTAAAAGGATATCCAGTGATATCTAATGTGTATCCATGTTGTTCATACGGAAATGAACAACATAAATCAAATTATGTTGCATTGCAATTAAAAGAAGAGTATCTAAATAAAAGGATTATTGGAGATGTATTTGCGAGTGAATGGTTAACTAACTATTATAGAATTACCCAACTTAAAAATTTTTCTGATGATAATAGTACTAATGGATTGTTTTTTGATAATTGTATAGAGGATATATGTCCTCAGCTTACAGGATGGAGTGAAGATATTAGTAAGCATGAAGTACTACCCCTAAGATATGGATATTATACTCCAAATATAGACTTCGAATATAAATGTGATTTAAATAATTCTTATAAAAAAGATAAGCAGTTTTCAAGGAAAATTCCTATTGTAATCTGGTTACATGGAGCTGGAGAAGGTGGAACAACTACAAAAGTAGCATATACAGGAAATAAAGTAAATAATATATCTTCAAAAGAAATTCAAAAAAAATTAGGCGGTGAAGCGTGGGTACTTGTTCCCCAATGTCCCACAGTTTGGATGGATGATGGAAAAGAAAAATTGGGAAGATCTAATGAAAGTATATATGTAGAACCTCTGATGACACTAATAGAAGAATTTATTGAAAATCATAAACAGTATATAGATAAAAATCGCATCTATATAGGAGGGGTATCTAATGGTGGATTTATGTCTATAAAATTATTAAAAGAATATCCAAAATTCTTTGCTGCAGCGATTGCAGTATGTGCACCGTATTTTAATGAAAATGTAACTAATAAAATGATTGATGATTTAAAAAATATTCCTATTTGGTTTGTTCATGCAAAAGGGGATGAGTTAGTAGATGTTGATGAAACATCGTTATATCTCTACAACAAATTAAAAGAGGCTAAAGCAGAAAATGTACATTTTAGTTTATTTAATAAAGTAATAGATCTTACAGGTAAATATAAAGAACAGGATGGTAGTCCGAAAAAATATTTTAATCATGGAGTTTGGATTCATGCGTTTAATGATGACTGTTATACAGAATTAGATGGAACAAATGTAATTTATGATGGAAAAGCAGTAACACTATGGGAATGGCTTGGAAAACAAAATAATAGGTAAAGGTAAGGGAGAAAAAATGTCATTATTTAATAAAATCTTCAAGGGTCAAGAACAAGATAAAAAATATGATTGTGAATTAGTATATGCACCAATAACAGGTGAATATATTTCATTAGAAAAAATTCCAGATCCAGTTTTTTCATCAGGAGTTTTAGGAGATGGATGTGGAATAATTCCGCATAGAGGTGAGGTGACTTCACCAGTTGATGGAAAGGTTATGATAGTATCTGATACAAAACATTCGGTTTCGATTGAGGCTCATGATGGAAGACAATTTTTAATACATATAGGTATTGATACAGTTAATATGAATGGTAATGGATTTGATGTTTTGGTGAAAGTTGGAGACGATGTTAAAGTAGGTCAAAATATTATGAAATGCGATTTAGATAAAATTATAGAATCAGGATATCAAACTACAAGTGCATTTCTTTTGGTAAATTCAAGTGAATATAAAGAAATTAATTTTAAAATAGATGAGCAAATAAATTTAGGTGAAATAGTAGGAAATATTAGATAGGAGATAAAGAGGTATGGATGGATTCAGAAAAGATTTTTTATGGGGCGGTGCTACTGCTGCAAATCAGTATGAGGGTGCATGGAATGTAGATGGAAAAGGTCCATCTGTATCAGATATGTGTACTAATGGTACACATACAACACCTAAAAGAATTACACAGGTATTTGAAACAGGAACTTTGTATCCTAGTCATGAAGCAACAGATTTTTATCATCATTATAAAGAAGATATTGCATTGTTTGCTGAAATGGGATTTAAAATATTTCGTATGTCAATTGCATGGACTAGAATATTTCCGACAGGAATAGAAAATGAACCAAATGAGGCAGGACTTGAGTTTTATAATAATGTATTTGATGAATGTAGAAAATATGGTATTGAACCATTAGTTACTATATCTCATTATGAAATGCCATATGCATTAGTAGAAAAATTCAATGGATGGGAAAGTAGAGAATGTATTGATTATTATATGAATTACTGCAAAGCTATATTTGAAAAATATAAAGATAAGGTAAAATACTGGCTTACATTTAATGAAATTAATGCTGGAACAATGCCTATGGGAAGTGTATTATCTCTTGGAACAATTAGGGGATATTCGGGACCAATAAATGAAGTAGAGGATAATAAACAAGAAAGATTTCAAGGATTACATCATCAATTAGTTGCAAGTGCGAAAGCTGTGAAATATGCACACGATAATTATCCCCACTTTGTAATGGGGAATATGAGTTTATTTGGCACTTTTTATCCCTATACATGTAATCCAGATGATATAATAGCAACTCAAAAAAGAATGCAGATATTTAACTGGTTTTGCTCAGATGTACAGGTTAGAGGGGAATATCCAGGATATATTAAACGATATTTTAAAGAAAATAATATAGATTTAAGGATGGAAGCAGATGATGTAGAAGTTTTAAAACAAGGAACAGTAGATTTTTATACATGTAGTTATTATATGAGTAATTGCATATCATCAGATCCAGAACTTAATTCTACTGCAGGTGGAAATTTAATGAATGGGATTAAAAATCCATACTTAAAATCTAGTGAGTGGGGATGGCAGATAGATCCTAAAGGATTAAGATTTAGTCTAAATGAAATATATGATAGATATGGTTTGCCAATTATGGTTGTTGAAAATGGTTTAGGCGCAGTAGATAAATTAGAAGCTGATGGAAGTATTCATGATACATATCGCATAGAGTATTTACGTGAACATATTAATCAAATGAAAGAGGCTGTAAAAGATGGAGTAAACCTTATAGGATATACTCCATGGGGATGTATTGACCTTGTATCAGCATCAACAGGTGAAATGGCAAAACGCTACGGTATGATTTATGTTGATAAATATGATGATGGAACAGGCGATTTAAAGCGTCGCAAGAAAGATTCTTTTGAATGGTATAAAAAGGTTATTACAACAAATGGTGAATATTTAGACTAACTTAAGGGGGAGTAATATGGTAAAAATAAAGCTAGGGTATGCTCCAACAAGAAGGAGTATATTTAGTGCAGCAGATGCAAGTAAATATAGAGATTTGATAGCAGAAAAACTTAAAGAACTAGATATAGATTTTGTAGATATAGATGATATAAATGAAGAAGGACTTCTTTATGATGATAATGACGTAAAGAAAATTGCTGAAAAGTTTAAAAAAGAAGGTATAGATGGACTGTTTTTGCCTCACTGCAACTTTGGAACAGAATATGTATGCGCAAGGCTTGCAAAAGAATTAAATGTTCCTGTGGTATTATGGGGTCCATTAGATGAAAGACCAGACAAGAATGGTATTAGACTTAGAGATACACAATGTGGTTTATTTGCAACAGGAAAAATTCTTAGAAGGTTCCGAATACCATTTACATATTTAACAAATTGTAGATTAGACGACCCTGTATTTGAAAGAGGATTAAGAGATTTTATTTCAGTTTGTAATGTTGTAAAAGTATTTAAAAATATGAGAATTCTTCAAATTTCTACGAGACCTTTTGATTTTTGGACTACTATGTGCAATGAGGGTGAATTACTAGAAAAATTTAATATTCAACTTGCTCCAATACCAATGACAGAGCTTATAGAAGAAGTTAAATATGTGAAAACAGATGAGAATAAGTTAAAAGACATGATTTCATATATAAATAACAATATGGATGTTATGGTAAAAGAAAATGAAGTAGAGAATGTAGCAGCGTTAACTATAGCTATGGAAAATTTAATTGAGAAATATGGATGTCAGGCAGGTGCGATTCAATGTTGGAATGCGCTTCAAAAAGAACTAGGTATTATGCCATGTGCTTCTAATGCTATATTAAATGAAAAAGGAATTCCTATAGTTTGTGAAACTGATATACATGGGGCAATTACAGCGTTAATGGTAGAAGCAGCAGGAATGGATGAAGCAAGAGGATTTTTTGCCGATTGGACTATACGTCATCCAGATATTAAAAATGGTGAATTATTGCAACATTGTGGTCCATGGCCAATATCAGTAGCAAATGAAAAACCTAAACTAACTTACCCGTTAGCATTTGACTATCCAGGTAGCTTAACAGCAGAAGCAAAACATGGTGATATTACATTATGTCGTTTTGATGGAGATAATGGAGAGTACTCATTATTGCTAGGAAATGCAAAAGGTGTAGATGGACCAAAGGGGATGGGAACATATCTTTGGATTGAGGTTGATAATATTAAACGCCTTGAGGCAAAGATTGTTGAAGGACCTTATATTCATCACTGCGTAGGAATACATAAAAATATTGTTCCAGTCTTATATGAAGCATGTAAGTACATAGGTATAAAACCAGATTTATATGATCCAATAGAGGATGATATAAAGGCATATTTGAGGGGAGAATAAATATGAGAAATTTAAAAACATTGGCATATGAGTTAAGAGAAGATGTTCTAGATATGATTGTTGAAGGAAAAGCGGGTCATATAGGTGGAGATATGAGTGTTATGGAGATTTTAACAGTAATATATTTTGAACAAATGAATATTAGCCCAGAAAATATAAATAGTCCTGATAGAGATAGATTTGTGCTAAGTAAAGGGCATGCAGCGGAGGCGTATTATGCAGTACTAGCAAGAAAAGGGTTCTTAGATATTGAAGATATTATTAAAAACTTTAGTAAATTTAAATCTCCGTATATAGGGCATCCAAATAATAAACTTCCAGGAATTGAAATGAACTCAGGTTCACTTGGGCATGGCCTTCCTGTATGTGTGGGAATGGCATTGGCAGCAAAAATGAATCAACAAAATTATAGAGTTTATACTGTTATGGGAGATGGAGAATTAGCAGAAGGATCTGTTTGGGAAGGGGTTATGGCTGCTAGTCAATACAAACTAGATAATATATGTGCTGTAGTTGATAGAAATAGATTACAGATTTCAGGGAACACAGAAGATGTTATGGGGCATGATAATTTACATGAGAGGTTTAGAAGTTTTGGTTGGAGCGTAATTGATGTAGAAGATGGTAATGATATTGATCAATTGAGTGATGCATTTGAAATAGCAAAAAATACAAAAGGTAGACCTACAGTATTAATTGCAAATACAATCAAGGGAAAAGGGGCATCTATTATGGAAAATAAAGCGAATTGGCATCATAAAGTACCTACAGCGGAAGAATTAACACAAATAAAAAAAGAGTTTTCACAAAGAAAAGAGGTGTTAGCTTGTGTCTAGTATAGCTAATAAGCAAGTTATATGTGATGTATTGCTAGAAAGGGCAGCAAAAGATAAAGATATTATTGCATTATGTAGTGATTCTAGAGGGAGTGCATCATTTACAAAGTTTGCAGAAGAATTACCAAAACAATTTGTAGAAATAGGGATAGCAGAACAAAACTTAGTTAGTATATCAGCAGGTTTAGCTAAGTGTGGTAAAAAACCTTATGCTGCATCACCAGCATGTTTCTTATCAACTAGAAGTTATGAACAGTGTAAAGTTGATGTTGCATATTCAGATACTAATGTTAAATTAATTGGAATTAGTGGAGGGATAAGTTATGGAGCATTAGGGATGAGTCATCACTCAGTTCAAGATATTGCAGCTATGTCAGCAATACCTAATATGAGGGTATACATACCAAGTGATAGATTGCAAACGGAGTGTTTAATGAGAGAACTAGTAACAGATGAAAAGCCAGCATATATTAGAGTTGGCAGAAATGCTGTGGATGATGTTTATGAAGAAGGCAATGTACCATTTGAAATGGATAAAGCTGTAGTAATTAATGAAGGAAGCGATATAGCAATAATTGCGTGTGGTGAAATGGTAAAGCCAGCCAAAGATGCTGCAGAAATATTAAATAAAAAAGGTATTAGTGTTGCAGTTATAGATATGTACTGTATTAAGCCTCTAGATGAAAAAACACTATTAAAAGTAGCATATGATGTAAATATAATAATAACAATAGAGGAACATGCTCCATTTGGAGGTCTAGGTTCTATGGTAAGTCAAGTAATAAGTAGAGAATGTCCTAAAACAGTAATAAATATGTCATTACCGGATTCTCCTGTTGTGACAGGAACATCATCAGAAGTTTTTGAATACTACGGTCTTACAGCAAATGGAATAGTGGCAAAAGTAGATGCAATAATGAAATCAAGATAATTAAGGACGGAGTAAAAATATGGGAAAATGTATCATTAGTATTGATCAAAGTACACAAGGAACAAAGGCTGTATTATTTGATGAAAAAGGAAAGTTAATTAATAGAAAAGATTTATCACATTTGCAAATTATTAATGATAAAGGTTGGGTATCACATAATCCAGAAGAAATTTATAAAAATACAGTTAGTTTAGTAAAAAATTTAGTAATAGAATCTGGGATTAATAAAAATGATGTAGTTGGAATTGGTATTAGCAATCAAAGAGAAACCTCTTTAATATGGGATAGATTTGATAGGAAACCTCTTGCTAATGCTATTGTATGGCAATGTAATAGAGCAAAAGATATTTGTGAAAATCCAAAAATCAAAGATGCATCAGAAATTATAAAAGAACGCACAGGTTTGCAGCTATCTCCTTACTTTCCAGCATCAAAATTATCTTGGTTACTAAAAAATGTAACAGGGGCATCTGATATGGCTGAAAGTAATCGTTTGTGTATGGGAACAATTGATACATGGTTGATATATTGCTTGACAGAAGGTAAATCATATAAAACTGACTACTCAAATGCATCGAGAACACAACTATTTAATATACATACTCTTGAATGGGATAAAGATATATGTGAACTTTTTGGAGTTCATACTAAATGGTTACCAGAAGTTTGTGATTCAAATAGCTATTTTGGAGATACAAATTTTGAGGGATTTTTTAATAAACCAATACCTATTCATAGTAATATGGGAGATTCTCATAGTGCTTTGTTTGGACAGGGATGTTTACAAACAGGCATGATAAAGGCTACTTATGGAACTGGTTCATCTATTATGATGAATATAGGCGAAAATTTAGTTATGAGTAAGCATGGCGTGGTGACATCATTGGGATGGAGAATGAATGGAAAAACTACATATGTTCTAGAAGGAAATATTAATTATACAGGGGCAGTTATTTCATGGCTAAAAGATAATGTGGGATTAATAAATAAACCTAATGAAACAGAGGAATTATGTTATAACGCTAAAGATAATGATGAATTATATTTTATACCCGCATTCACAGGTTTAGGAGCACCATATTGGAATAGTAATATAAAAGGTAGTTTAGTTGGAATTACAAGGAATACAAGTAAAAATGAGATTGTGCGTGCAGGAATAGAGTGTATTGCATATCAGATTATAGATATAATACGTGCTATGGAAGAGGATACGCAAGTAATGGTTAAGGAATTAAGAGTAGATGGTGGGCCAACAAAAAATAATTATTTGATGCAATTTCAAAGTGATATTTTAAGTGGAAGTGTTTTAGTTCCAAATACAGAAGAATTATCTGCTATAGGAGCAGCATATGCAGCTGGATTATCTTTGGGTATTTATAATGAAAGTATATTTGGTAATATAGAAAGAAAAGTTTATAACCCACAAATGAGTAATAATATACAAGAAAAAAAATATAATGGTTGGAAAGATGCAATAAAAACTTTTATGGACAATGTTGAAAAATAATTAGAGTTTAAGGAGAATTTAATTATGAAAACTTATTTAGTAACTGGTGGAGCTGGATTTATAGGCTCAAACTTCGTATTATATATGTTAAAAAAATATGAGGATATAAGAATAATAAATTTAGATAAGTTAACTTATGCAGGAAACTTAGAAAATTTAAAATCAATTCAAGATGATCCAAGACATATATTTGTACATGGAGACATTTGTGATAATGAATTAGTTAAGTCTTTATTTGAAAAATATGAAATAGATTATGTTGCTCACTTTGCAGCAGAATCTCATGTTGACAGAAGTATAAGAGAACCAGAAGTATTTGCTAAGACAAATGTTATGGGAACAGTTAACTTATTAAACTGTGCTAAAGCAGCATGGGAAAATGAAGATGGAACATGGAAAGAAGGAGTTAAGTTCTTACATGTTTCAACAGATGAAGTATATGGTTCATTAGGAGAAACAGGATACTTCATGGAAACAACTCCATTAGATCCTCATAGCCCATACTCATCAAGTAAAGCTGGATCAGATTTAATGGTTAAGGCTTACCATGATACTTACAAAATGCCAATGAACATAACAAGATGTTCAAATAACTATGGACCATTCCAATTCCCAGAAAAGTTAATACCTTTATTAATTAATAATTGTTTAGAGCATAAGAATTTACCAGTTTACGGTGATGGAATGAACATAAGAGATTGGTTATTTGTTGAAGATCATGCTAAAGCTATTGATATGGTTATAAACAATGGTAGAGTTGGAGAAGTTTATAACGTTGGTGGGCACAATGAAAGAACCAATATTACAATAGTTAAGACTGTAATAGCCTATTTAAATGAAAATGTCGATAAAGCAGTTACTGAAAGCTTAATTAAGTATGTTGAAGATAGAAAAGGTCATGATAGAAGATATGGAATCGACCCAACTAAGATTAAGGATGAATTAGGATGGTATCCTGAAACTACATTTGAAGTTGGAATTAAGAAGACTATTCAATGGTATTTAGATAATCAAGAATGGATGAAAAATGTTACTTCAGGGGAATATAAAAATTATTACAATAAGGTGTATGAGAATAAGTAAGGAATGAAAAGTATGGAATTAATAAGTTTAGTAATTATTAATTATAATAATAAGTCTTATTTGAAAAGATGTATGAATTCGATATTTGATCAAACCTATAAAAATCTTGAGATAATTTTTATTGATAATGAATCAAAAGATGGCTCATTTGAGTATATGAAAGAAGAATATCATGATAATGGTATTCTTCTAATTAGAAATAAGATTAACAATGGATATGCTGGTGCTGCGAATCAAGGGATAAAATTGTCAAAAGGTAAATATGTTATGATTTTGAATCCAGACATTATTATGGAGAGTGATTTCATAGAGAAGATGATTGTGTTTATCGAATCTGATGAAACAATAGGAGCCTTATCCGGAAAATTACTTAAATATGATTTTGAAAGAAATAAAAAGCTTAATTATATAGATAGTGCAGGAATAATAATGTTTAAAAACACTAGATGTATTGATAGGGGGCAAAATGAAGAGGATTTAGGTCAATATGATAAGACAGAGCAGGTTTTTGGAGTATGTGGAGCTGCCCCATTATATAGACGTAGTTGTTTAGAAAAAGTATCAATAGATGGTGAATATTTTGATGAGGATTTTTTTGCATATAAAGAAGATGTTGATCTATCATGGAGACTGAATTTGGCAGGATTTAAAAATATGTATTATCCTAAAGCTATTGCTTATCATGGAAGAGGATTAGGGGGAAGTAATGGCGGCGTAATAGATTTTATTAAAAATAGAAAAACACAATCAAAGTTTTTAAGAGGAATATCTTATAGGAATCATTTAATGATGTTATTTAAAAATAATGTAAACAATACTTTAGACAAATATAAATTAGATATTATATTAAGGGAATTGAAGTTTACATTATATTCTATTATATTTGAAGCTTTTAACTTTAAATATTTTATGGAAGCAATTAAGTTAAGAGATAAAATGAGAATTAAACGAGAAAAAATAGAGAAAATAACAAAAATAAATGATATTACACTAGAATCTGTTAAGCTGATATGAAAAAATAGCTTGATTTTTCATAGAATTGCTCGCTCTTTGAAAATTAT
>OLPU01001905.1_pt1 | contig 14702 bp, 9 predicted proteins | sample 1673111 | NCBI WGS metagenome assembly OLPU01 (sample SAMEA3136755, study PRJEB25190) | human gut metagenome | reverse complement strand
GAAGTGCTATGCAGCTTTCAAGATACATTCATTGCATCGAGAAAATAATTAAAACTGGGGGCTAGTCCTGATGATGGGGCTAGCCCTTTTTTTTAAACGAATAATTAGATGAATTAAAGCAACCCTGCTGTCAGTAATAATGTCAATATGAGCTTAGCTACTCTTAAATTTAGTGCCCTTACGCATATATCATTCATTCAACTATTAATCTTTATTAAATTATTAATACTGTCGCACCATTTTACGCCATAATGATGTATATTTGCAGTCAGAATGATTATTAATTAAACATGTTAGGCTTATGGCACAGACAGCAATGACAGTCCGTATGGACAACCAGCAGAAAGCACAGTTTGATAAACTCTGCGAACAGTTCGGTATGAGTGCGAATACCGCCATTAACATCTTTGTTAAGGCAGTAATTCGCAGTAAGAGCATTCCATTCTCCATTCAGGCAAAGAATGAAGAAGAAGATGAAGTGACTGCGAAAGCAAAGGCTGCGTTTCAATACATGTGTGACACAGCAAGAGAGAATAACATTGATATGTCACTTGATGAGATCAATGAAGAAATCAGAGAAGTCAGACGATTAAGAAAAGAACGCAATGGTATATGCAGTCATTGATACGAACATTATCGTGTCCTCGTTTATAACTAAGAACCCTTCGTCAGCAACAAGAAGGGTCATCAACAGTATGCTCAGTGGTAAAATTAAGCCATTGTATAATGACGAAATCTTGGATGAGTACTTTGATGTACTAAATAGGTCAAAATTTCATCTAAGTGAAATCAGAATCCATGAGTTATTGAACTTTTTTAAGGAAAACGGAATTGATTCTTCTCGTTTCCCTTATGATGGAGAAATGCCAGATGAGGACGACCGAGTCTTCTACGAAGTCTGCCTGAGCAAGGAAGACTCCTTCTTAGTAACAGGAAATCTCAAACACTTTCCAAAAGAACCGCAAGTGATTACTGCAGCAGAAATGATGGAAATCCTAGACAACGAACTATAAGATGTCTATATATTTATTTCACTTGCTTTCTTCGTCTTTCTGTCCCAAAAAATATGATTTTATGTCCAAAACTCTTCTTCGCCAGTGGGTTGCATCTTGCCCCCGCACTTTGGGCAAGTATGCATATCCCACCTGTGAATCCTGTCAGAACCACATCTTAGACATAGCCTTCCTACAAGAGAACAATTCAATACCCAACTTGCATTGGATATCTTGCCAATCTATACCATCATCGACATGATAGAGACTGCAGAATAACCCATAATATAATGAAAGAGAGTCTGTAAAAAACCGGACTCTCTTTTAATACTGAGCTCCTTTAAACCAGTCCGCTTAAATCAATGGAATATTTGGTAGGAAGTTTCTGCTCCTTCTTGATAAACATCAGCATGTAAATAGGAAGATAAGTGATTTTTCCTACCTTCTTCACATTATCATTACACAGCACATAGGCTTTAGAAATCTGATAAGTTGTTGAGTTCACCACATTCGTAAGCGCTTTATGACGCTCATAATCCTTGCCCGATTTAACCTCTATCGGCAACACCTCACCATTTTGCTCTATCACAAAATCCAGTTCACCCTGGCGCTTGTTGTTATAATAATACAACTGGAAACCGTGCGCCCAGAGCTCTTGTGCTACGGCATTCTCATATACCGAACCAAAGTTGATGGACGGTTCGTTATCCAAAATCTTCAGTTGAATGCCATCCGCATAAAGACTTGCCAAAAGACCAATATCTGCCATAAACAGCTTGAATAAGTTTCTGCTGCTCGACAAAATCAACGGCACAGTAGGCTCCTCAACATTATATACCGGCAAAGCTACACCGGCATCCTTCAACCACAAGAAACTGTTCTGATAACGTGCAAACTTGATGTTTTCATTCAGGTTCTTCAATATGAAACGTTTGTTCTTGGCATCAAGCTCAGCAGGGATCCTGTCAAAGATTTCCTGAATATACAATTTATGGTCAGGGTCATATTTCGCTATATCCTGCTTATAGAGACGTATGATAGCCTGCTGCTCTGCCATTACATCTTGCAGATTATTGGTAGCCAGATATTTATCAACAGCTGCAGGCATTCCACCTACTATAAGATAAAGGCGGAATACCTCCATCATCTTTTCATGGATGAATTCATCTACAGCAGTCCCTTCCGTAAAATGTTTCCTCAAAGCATCTATAATTCTATCGTTGATACCAACTGCTGTAGCAAACTCCTCCAAATCAAGAGGATACATATCTTTCACATCCATATATCCCACTGGTGCAGAACGGAGATTCTTGATCTCCACGCCCAATAGGCTACCGCTTAAAACATAGCGATAGCTCCCCTCTTCCACCAGAAATTTGATGGCAGTTACGATTTCCGGGCATTCCTGCACTTCATCAAAGAACACAAGGGTACTGCCCTTGATTAAATCCTGGCTGGTCACAGTGGAGAGACGCAACAAGATGTCTTGACTATTCTTCGCCTTGCTGAAGACCTTTACCAAGCCTGGATTTTCGATGAAGTTGATTTCTATGAATCTTTCAAAATGTTCATGACCGAAACGACGGATAGAATATGTTTTTCCTATCTGTCTTGCTCCTGTCAACATCAAAGCTTTCTTATTCGCTTCGAAGAAATCAGCTAAATATCTGTCTATCTTACGTTTAATCATATCCTTGTCCCCTTTTCTAATATTAAACGGACGTATTTTGTCCGCTTTTCCATGGCAAATATACGATAATTTGTCCGTTTTTCCAAGGTATTTACGCATCTTTTTGTCCGTTTTTCCAAATTTTAACAGTTACTACCATACTTCTACCCCTATAGGTTCTTTACCAGTACGTTCCAGACAGCTTTTGCGAACCAAGTTCTCCAGTTTCTCCACCATTTTACGTTTGTTTTCCTTAGAAGCATTCCAACGGCGTAGAGCCTCTTCTCTTGTTAACTTTGTTGTATCCAAAGGCAGCCATCAATCATGTGCTTGATGATGTGTGTGCGTAAACAGGTTGCATAAAGTATGCAAACGTTTGCACAAAGAAATGTAGCCTTTTTGAAACTTTTTCTTGCTTCGTATTGGATTTTCTCTTAAATTTGCAGCCGAAAAAAGATACCAACTGGCGAACGAAGGCTAAGTTTAATATAACGAAACCAAATATAAAAGTAAAGATATGATGAAGCAAACATTCATAAAATCAGCAATGTTGCTGCTGCTGATCCTTTCAACGGCAACGACGCGAGCGCAGGAGGTCGCTCTGAAGACCAACTTACTGGGATGGGCTTCTACATCTGCCAACGCCGGCATCGAAATCGGCACGGGCAAGAAAACAACCTTCCAACTCTTCGGAACCCTGAACCCCTGGAAGTTCTCGGGCGACAAGAAGATGAGATTCTGGAATGTTATGCCAGAATACAGATGGTACACCTGCCAGAAGTTTGGAGGCCATTTCTTCGGAATCCATGCCTTAGGCGGTGAATACAACATTAAAAACATTGACATGCCCTTCGGCATCCTGCCGAAAACTCTGGAGGGCAGGCATTATGAAGGCTGGTATGTAGGTGGAGGCCTTACCTACGGCTATCAGTGGTTGCTTAATAAGCACCTCAATTTCGAAGGGTCTATCGGTTTGGGATATGCCTACAGTCCTTACAAGCTTTACGGACGATGCGAAAAATGTCTCGACAAAGACCACCGCAACTATGTGGGCCCTACAAAAGCCGCACTATCTCTCATATACGTGTTCTAAGAATTTAATTTAACTGTTGTTTTAACTGACAATAAAAACACGTAATAACTAGACAGAATACAAAAAATTTAGGGAAATCATAATATGGATAAAATGAAGCTTTATGCGGTCATTTCGCCTCTCTGCATACTCTTTTCTCAGGGTATCATGCCTGCTCAGGCTCAACAGCTGGCAGGGGGTAAAATTCAGGTAGACAGTGTCTTGGCACGCAAGAACGGCAACCGGATGGACGTTGCCTTCCGTATGAATCTGAACGATTTGAAGATGAAATCAGAGCAGCAGATTGTTTTCACACCGGTAATGGAAGGAACTGATACTATCGCTCTCAACCCTATCATCATCCAGGGTAGAAACCAGGTTGTAAGATACCGCCGACTTGCCGAAAGCAAGAAGAATCCGCAGGCGCAGGTTCTTACCCGCAAGAACAAGACCAGTCAGCAGTTTTACTTCGCCCAGTCTGTTCCTTATCAGAAATGGATGAAGAAGTTCAAACTCTCGGTGAAAGAAGATCTCTGCGGATGCGGCAACCTGATAGAACAGGACAATACGCCGATTGCGGATATCGACCGTACACCGAAGATTACGAAGGATTTCTTCGTGCAGCCGAAGGCGGAAGCCAAGAAGGTAAGAGCCGAAAAGGGTGAAGCTTATCTCAGCTTTGTGGTTAACAAGAGTAATATTCTTGCCAACTTCCGTGAGAATGCTACTGAGCTGAAGAAGATTACTTCCACCATCGACCTGGTGAAGAACGATAAGAACGTTGAAATCACCGATATTGATATCCACGGATATGCTTCGCCTGATGGTTCGTATGCCAACAACAAGCGCCTTGCCAACGAGCGTGCAGCTGCCCTCCGCAACTATGTGAGCAGCCTCTACACCTTAAACAGCAAACTCTTTACCTATCAGGCTACACCGGAAGACTGGGAAGGATTCAAGAAGAAGATCCAGGCTAGTAATCTGGCTGATAAGGAAGCGATACTCGAGATAGCCAACTCCTCGCTGGCTCCCGACAATAAGGACCTGAAGATCAGAAAGCTCCATCCGGCTAGTTACCGCTACATCCTGGATCATATCTATCCTCGTCTCCGTCATAGCGACTATACGGTAACCTACACGGTTCGTCCGTTCAGCATCGAAGAGGCAAAGGAGATATTGAAGACCAAGCCTCAGCAGCTTTCTCTGCAGGAGATGTTCCTGGTGGCACAGACTTACGAGCCGGGTTCGCCAGAGTTTAACGAGGTATTCGACATTGCCGTCCGCCTCTTCCCAGATGATGAGACAGCGAATCTCAACGCCGCCTGCACCGATTTGCAGAAAGGCGATCTTACTTCTGCCGAAAAGCATCTTGCCAAGGCAGGCAACTCGAAAGAGGCAGAGCGTGTAAGAGATGTCTTCAAGCAGATAAAGGAATTGGAATAACAGAAAATTAGAGAATAACGATTATAAACAAGCTTAACTTTCAAAAATTATGAAGATTAAACATTTATTTGGCTTGGCTGTCATCGCAGCTATGACAGCAAGCTGTTCAAGCAATGAGGATCTGGGAACTGCAGGTCCAGGTACTGGTACTAATGAAGCAGGTGTTGGTTATGCAACTTTCACCATCAACTTGCCTTCTACAAGTGGTTCTACTTCTGGTACAAGAGGTACTCGTGCAGGTGAAATTACCTTCGAAAAGGGTGACCAAAAAGAGTATGATGTTAACAATGCAACCTTGCTCATCTTCAAGGAAGCTGGAACATCTGAGAATGATTACACCTTTGTGGAAAGCGTAAGCTTGGGTTCAATGGCTCCTTGGAAGGATCCATCTGAAGAAGGAGTTACAACTCATGCCAAGATTACCGCAAAGTTGAACAAAGTAAATACTACAAATAAGTTCTATGCATTGGTTCTTCTGAACAATGGAACTGAGAGCAGCAAAAAAGTGGAGCTTCCTTCCGATGGTCAGACTTTTTCTGCATGGAATGAAGCAACAGCAAATGTAACTGACAAAATCGCTAAGACTGATGATGGTTTCTACATGGCAAATGCCCCTTTGTACAAGGGAGGCAAGGTTACAACATTGGTTCCTATCGAAAGCTCGAAGATTTATCCTACCGAGACACAGGCTGCTTCTAATCCTTCTACAGACATCTACGTTGAGCGTGGACTTGCTAAGGTAACTGTAACTGAGGCTTCAGGCACCGAAAAGACTATTGCAGATGGTACATATAAGGATGACAAGGTAACCATTCAAAAATGGGGCTTGGACGTAACCAACAAGAAGAGTTACCCTGTTCACAAAACTGATGGTACTGGCTATGATGATATTTGGTCTAACACGGCAACCTCTGAAGGTACTGCTAACCATGCAACAACTTTACGCTTCGTAGACAATAATACTACAACAGTTGCTAAGCGTGTATATTGGGGTGTAGACCCTAATTACGACATCGCTGCATTGAATGCTGAGACCGCTGATGGCGAGACTGCGAGAACAAAGAATTTCAACTACGTCAATAAGGATCAGTTGACAGCAACCACTTCCGATGCTCAGTACTGTCTTGAGAACACATTCAACCTTGACAATATGATGCAGGGGCAGACCACTCGTGTTGTCTTCAAGGCTAAGTATGTACCAAACGGTTTCACACCGGGCGAAACATTCTATATGGTAGGTAAGAATACCGCCATTTGGACTGAGGCTAATCTCAAGGATGAAATTAAGGCTGCCGTTACTAAAGTCGTATCATCAGCAACAACGACTAATACAACCGTCGAGTTGACAGATGCAGAAGGAGGAAAAGACATCACAAAGGCAGGCAATCATTTGTTGGCATTGGGTAACATCAAAGTAACAGGTGTAACGCTCGTCCAGGACGACATCGATGCCATCAACGCGAAATTAGGTCTCAAGAAAGGCGAAGGAATCAGCACCTACCAGGATGCAGAGGCTTATTATATAGCTCGTGTAAAGCACTTTGGAGTCCTCACTCCTTGGGCAGCTGGACAAAATTATGGAGATGACAACCTAAGTTTCCTAGGACGTTATGGCGTTCTCCGCAACAACTGGTATGAATTGGACGTTGACAAAGTAAGCGGTCCAGGCTATCCTAATGTTCCAGATGTTAAGCCAAACGTTCCAGATGATGAAAACTCCACGTACATCAGCGTCAGCGTAAAGATCCTTTCTTGGGCTAAGCGTTCAGACAAAGTCGATTTGTAATCCATTACACATTATTATATATAGCTCAGCCGCTCTAGCGCTAAGGAGCGGCTGGCTATATCGGAAGAATAAGAATCAATTTATACACTTTACTTTTTCATAAAACAGATAAGCATCATGGCAAACAAGAAGTTTAACAGTTGGATCAAGAATATATGCATGGGATGGGGATTCATCATGGCGGGCAGTATGCTCAGCAGCTGCAACGACTTGATGCACGACGACCTGCCTCCTTGTGACATGGGTGTTGACTTGCAGTTCAAGTACGACTACAACGTGCAGCGTGCCGACATGTTCAATGATCATGTGGGCGGACTCAGCGTATTCGTATACGACGAGCAGGGCAACTTCATTGCTCGCCATGATGCTTATAACGATGCGACATCACAGCCGCTCAAGGACCCTAACTATGCCATGCGAATCAATCTGGAACCGGGCAAATACAGATTCGCAACCTTCGCCTTCCAAAAGAAATACGAAGATGCACTCGCGCAGCCAGGTGCCAAATTCCAGATAGCTCTGCCACAGCAGGGTGACAACATCACCGCCCTCCATGCACGACTCGACCGCGAACAGGGCAAGGTGAACAACCAGAGCCAACCGCTCGATACACTCTGGCAAGGACTCAGCAACGAACTGGTTGAAGTAAAAGACCTGCAGGTTACACGCCATACCATCGGTCTGGTTCGTGATACCAAGCAGCTCACCATCAGCCTGCATCAGACCGACGAGCCTGCCAACATCAATGCCGATGACTTCAGTTATCAGATAACCAATGCCAACGGCGATATCAGTTACGACAACTCTCTCCTCCCCGACGAGGAGTTGACATATACCCCATACTACACCTGGACCACTGAGTTTAAGGATACCGAGGGCAATGTAAAGGAGCGCACCGCTCATGCCGCCCTCATGTTCTCCCGACTCATCTGGCATCCGGCAGCAGAAAACGACAAGAACGCCATCCTCACCATCACGAACAAGACTACTGGCGAAGAGGTGGCACGCATCAATCTTGCTGACTGTCTGGCTCAAGGCCGTGGTGCTTTCGAAGCCCAGCATTATTCAGAGCAGGAATTCCTGGACCGTGAGTACGACTACAAGCTCGACTTCTTCCTCCAAGGCAACCAGTGGAAATATATGCAGCTCAGCATTTCCATCCTGCATTGGAGCAAGCGCATCCAGCGTGTCGATTTCTAACCGTTTCAGTTGTCAGAGCCCCTTCCGGGCATTTAGCTCATAAGAGTATTTGACTTTAAAAATTAGGAACAATGAAAATACGAGATTTCATTTTAAGTTTAGTTAGTTGGTTTATATTGTTGGTTACAGTAAGTTGCTCTGACGAACTTGGAGGCGAGCGCGCTCCCATTTCGTCAGAAAGCAACTTGCATGTACTCGTGCCAACCGTGCTCAGCAGCCGCGGTACCCGTGCCGACGATGCTTCCGGCCTTCCTACCTATAATGCTACGGTAGATGAATGCCAGATCAACGACCTGACCCTCTATGCTTTCCCTACAGGAAATGGAAATGATGGCAAGCTCCTGGTAGAGACGCTCCCTGCCCCACTGGCTACAATGATGGTAGAGCCGCATGTAGCTAACTATCAGCTCAATATCGAGCCGGGCACTTACCATATCTATGTGGTTGCCAATATGAACAAGGTGTTGAGCGGTAAGACTATCCAAACTGAAGATGAACTCAAAAATATAGTACTGGGTTATGGCGTTGGAACAGAACCGGGAATGCCTGTTTCTACAAATATCCCGATGATTTATGAGCCAAAGGATGTAAACGGTAATATCATCGATACAAAAATAGAAAAAAGTGGTAAGAAATATACCGAGGTGGCAGCTAACCTGAAATATACATGCGTAAAGGTTAAGCTGAATCTTATCTTCGATCCTACTGCTGAAGGTTCTGCATTCAATGGTAATAGCTATATCATCAAGGATATTCTGGCTCAAAAGCTTTCTCCTAGCACCACGCTGAGTTGGGATGGAGCATTTAGCAAGCCAGCCTCTAGTGTTAGCCAAGATTATGCCAATGGTTTTGAAAATAAAGTTTATGCAACTTCTTCTGAGGCAAGCAATAAGGGTGGTTATTATAAGGCGGGAGACTGGACAGAGGATGCAACCAATGCCAATGTGAATAATAAGGACATCATCACCCTTGTTCAGGGTGCTACTCCTAAAGCTGCTCCACAGAATGCCGCCGATAAGTGGCTTTTTCAAGGCACTTACTATCTGCCTGAGCGTTATATCGCCGAAGCCTCTCAGCAGTCTACCCTCAAAGTTACTGGCTCTGTGAATGGTAACATTGAGAACTACTATAAGATTAAGCTGGGACATCGTCAGGATGAGAGCCCAACTTCCACCGAAGTTCCAACCTTCCCTCGTGGCACCTATTATGAGATTATCGGCAAGATCAAGAGTCTGGGAAACATGACTCTCAACTGTAATGTGAGCGTAGAGGACTGGACTCCTGTAACGATAGATGCAGACTTCAGCCATACCACACTGTGGGTAAACAAGACAAGCGCTCAAATAACCTCCATAGAGGAAGACTCTATTTCCTACAAGTCAAATTGGGTGAATGTGGAGTTTGGTTGCGATGCGATTGTTGATGGTAAGCCCCTCGTCGTTGTAGATAAAAGAGATGAGGTCAATCATATTATCACCTTTAGGATTAATCCCGAGATTCCCATGAGTGCTTATGGAAATGGGGAAGGTCAATTTCCTCCGAAAGGAAAGACCAAGATATGGCTGAAGGCTAACAACCTGAAGAAATATCTGGATGTAGACTACAATGTAGAACCTCTGTTTGAGGTTGATCCATTGGAGGTAATCATCTATTATGAGGCAAGTGCAAAAACCAACACAAAGGTATTCACTTGGGTTACAAACTTGGGAGGTATCGTGCTTCCTGACGAGCAGACTTCCACCATTGGTAGCTCAACTATCAATATATCGAAGCCATCCGATGAAAACGCTCCCAAGGGAACATTCCAGGTGGAGGCTACAACCGACCCTGGAACAACTACAGTGCATACATTCCGAGTACACTCGAAAGACTCGTATAATAGCAACTATAAGTACAGAGATATTAAAGTAACAGTAAGACCTCCGGTTGACAATTACCGTATCTATTTCCGTGCCATTAATGACAGGTCGTCAAATAAAGACAAGTTTAATACTAACCAATTCCAAGGTATTTTGGATGAATACTATGGAACAGGTGATAACAATAACAACTGGAACGATTCTTGGAGAGGAGAAGGTTGGGACAATAAGATACAAGAAAGTAGACATAATGTATATATTTATTCTCAAAAGGGTGAAACGACAGGAACAGCAATACCTAAAGAAAATGTGTGGTATTTTAATAATAAATATAATGAGCCAAGCGGTATGACTGGGGACACGAATAATCCAGGATGGTACTACAAGGACATGGATTTTAATGCTAAAGGATATAGATGGGATAAAGGCGACGGTAAAGAAACTACACCGATCAAGCCTGGCGAGACATTGATGATATTCTACAGCTTCAACAACGATGGTGCGGACCTTCACCGCTGCCCTCAGCACATGGCGCCTGGTATCCCCCTTTTTAACTATGAGGATAGAGAAGGTTGGATACTTTACGACCCGACAACAGACCCTTATTATCGTATTTTCGATGAGAAACCGATAGTTAAGGATATCAATTATGTTGTCTATACCAAGGATAAAGTATTAGGCTGGGCGTTTAAGTTCGGTGTCGCAACAGACAATCCGACATCCTCAGGAAGTAATGACCAATATATACATTGGGACAACACTTGGGATGGTCACAGCGCCAAGAGTTTTAAAAGCGAACAAGTAGGAAGCTGGTGGAAGACAACGATAAGGTTAAAAGCGGTTGACGGCTATCATGAGAAGGGTATAGTCCTTCAGTTTGAAAAGGATGTCTATGATGAGAAATATACCCTTTTCAGAGGTAGAAGTTATGAGAAGTATAACGATACAGGATATTATGACAATAATAGCTGGCATCCAGGTATACCATCAGGTGTATAAACAAGTAAAGTAAGTAAGGAAATGAAAAAGATAATATCTCTTTTAGTGGCACTGCTGACATTGGCAGCATGTAGCGACACTTTGAACGAAGGTTCCAACCCAAGCAACAAGAATGGGGTGGAAGATGGGGGCATCACGCTCACCATCAACCTTCCCGACTTTTCAAAAGAGGAACTGACAAGGGCTGGCGAGAAGGGATTGACAAGTCTGAACGCCGTGGCTTACGATAATGACAAGAACTGCCTTCTCAACCAAAAAATCACAAGCTGGGAGGTTGTTTCTGATGGTTATAAAGTGAAAGTGCCAGTCACGGACAAGACTACAATGATTCATCTGGTTGCCAATGCCGGCGATTTGTCAGATGCTCAATGTCAGAGTGGTTTGGACAAGGCTGCCATTTCGGGAACAATCAACACAGAGAATCCTGTCTGCTGGGGAATGATCAGCGTGTCAGACTTGATGAAGGAAAATCCGAAAATCAGTCTGCTGCGCCAGTTTGCCAAGGTAAACGTCAAGTATGAGAAGACTACATCCAGTGATTTTAACGACGACAATACGTTTGAATTGGAAAGCTTCCAGTTGTATGAAGCTGCAGACAAGGGAACCATAGCTCCCAAGGATTTTAACTATAATGCAGCAGCAGTCAATGTGCCAGATGATGCAAGCAAAGCTAATAGCGGATGGCAGACAGGCGAAACACCTTTCTATGAGACTGCCGCCGGTCAAGCCTATCTCATCGTGAAGGGTAAATATAATAGTGTGGAGTCTTTCTATAAGGTGGCTTTCCTCGACAACAAAACAAAGGATGCCATGCCGTTGCTCCGCAACCATGCCTATACAGTAAAAATCACTCACGTGAACACCTATGGCTGGCCCACAGAAGCAGAGGCTATTAAAGACCCATATCCCGAGAACCGAATGATGGTAGACGTGAAAGATGATAATCCTTTGGTTAACGATATGATAGCCTGCAAGGACTACCATCTGGGAGTAAGCGACCAAGTAAGCGGCGCATGGGATGATGAGAATATTATCGCCACTGTCGTTACAACTATCAAGAACAATGAGAAGCCGACTTTCTCTAAGTCCGATGACTGGATAAAAGGTGTCACGGTCAGTGAGACTATCACCGTGCCGGATACTGACGGTCCAAACTCTACTACAGGTAAGAAATATAAGATTTCGATTGCGGTAGATAAAAATGAATACTCTGAGGAACCACGCACAGGAACGGTAATCGTGAAGTCGGGCGACTTGACCCGCACCATAACCGTGACCCAGAAAGGTAAGGACTTCAAGCGTTTTGACAGACACGTAAAGCTTGTGACATTAAGCAATGTGGGCACATCGGAAGAATATAATGACTATTTCAACAAATTCCTGCCAGGTACTCAAGGTATCAGCCCGAAGGATATGCAGAACGATATTGTCAGAAACGATGGTCTGCACTTCGGGGTGGGAACTAACGAGTTCAGTTATTTGATTCCAAAGAAAACGGGTGATGATGTGACTTATGGCGCAAACAGCAACTTGTTTAAGGTAACGGATAATGGAGACGGCAACTGGAAAGTGACGCTGAACAGCGGTGCTGACAACTATGACATCTGGATCGGCGACTTCACCATCACCTATCAGGAGAATGGACACGACATTGCTATCACGTATCCCGTTTATCATTGTGGACTCTTCCACAAGATAGATGCCAGCAACCAGCAACCGCCTGTTGATCAATCTCGTGTCAGCGGCCGTTTCTACTACGGTGTAGTGAAGGTGAAAGGAAAGAGTAAAACATACGTCATGCTCGACCGCAACCTCGGAGCCTCCAGCGACAGATGCTATGCTCCGGGCACCAAGGCGTTGGAAGCTAACAAGGGTGCTATTGGCGGATACTTCCATATTGCTAAAGCGAAACAGGATCAGGCAAATGCAGGTAATCTTATCGGCAATCTGCCTCAAGGTTTCACTATTCCCGAGAATAGTGTGTTCCAAGACATCATAGACGGCGGTAATCTGAAAGAGGAGACCCGCTACACCTTGTCGGGCGAGGCGTACAACAGTGTTGAGATAACAACAGACAATTCGGAGCTGCCCGTAATCTATTTGCCAGCCACAGGATATGTGGAGGGTGAGGCTTTCAGAAATGTCACCCATGTCAGCCTATGGACCCGCACGCTACTCTCAGGAAATCAGGGTTTCGACACCACCAGTCCTGAGTATGGCTTCTGGTATCGCTATTTAGATGTGTATGGTAAGATTTGCACCATGTCGAATCTCCGCTTCGTCAGCGGTAATGCAGGTAAAAACACCGGGACTTACAGGGCCATGCCAATCCGCCTGGTACATGTCCTGTAATAAACATAAGATAAGTGATAAATATTATAACATCTTTTACTTATATATAATTAAAGTATAAAAGCAGCTGTTTTACAAAGAAGAGGGTGTGTCATAAGCCACACCCTCTTCCTTGATTCTAAACTTCCTTCCAATCAACCAGTCCTTTACCAGAATCATCCAGTTCTATAGCAATAGCTATTACCTTGCGCTTATCCGCCTTGAATGGTTCGGCATATTGTCTAGCCTTAATTTGCTCCGCTGCCGCATCAATGCCTCCATTGTTGCTCAGCTTCAGTTCCAGAACGTAGATGAAGTTATTGGTTTCCAACACCATATCTATCCTACCAGTAGAAATCATCTTCTCAACTTCCACCCTGCAGCCGATAGCATTGAAGATGGTACTCAAGATAAGACGGTACCTCTCTTCCATATCCATGCTGGCAAGTTTCTTATTGCTGTATGGCACATCCGCAATAAGCGCCTTCAGACATTTCATGGCTTCAGGCAAATCGCCAATTTTTAGAGAATACAGCAACATATTCTGTGTAGATATCACTATCGCATTTGATTTCAGTGTCAAGGCTGGCAAGACTATCTTGTATAGAGCCTTGCGTACTTCATAGTTTGGAATGCCCAGCAAATAAATTCCTTCCATATATCCCTTTATCGTGAGATAACCAGACTGATAGAGGAAAAGTTCAGCTCCACCACCTGTCACATCAGAAGTCTCCAAGGTATCGCTGTCTATCGGACATTTCTCGAAATCCTTCAATCTAATTTCCATATCATCTACAAACTTAGGAAGCAAAGAGGTTGCTCCAGATGAAGCCCAGTAATTCTTTAGACTGGAGTCAGCGAGGGCATTGATAAGACTGAATGGATTGAATATATCAACCATATTTTCATGACTGAAATGATAACCATCGTAGAATGCCGTCAACTGTACCACGGCTTCATCAAAAGTCCATCCTTTCTTTGTAGCCAACCTGTTAATCTCCGATTTAAAATCTGAGAGGAGTTCATCTTTCGTGATACCGCAAAGAGCTGCATACTCAGAATCAAAGCTGATATTACTCAAATTGTTGAGTACAGAGAAAAGAGAAATCTGCGTAAACTTGGTAATACCGGTAATGAAAACAAACTTCTCGTATTTATCATCAGCTTTGAGAATGGCAAAAACCTCTCTATAGATATCCGTACATGCTTCATGATGTGGAGTCTTCCAGGAATGCTGCAATGGAGAGTCGTATTCATCGATGAGGATGGCAACCTGTTGTCCAGTTTGCTCATATGACGTTTGGATAATGCCGTCAAAACGGTCGGCAAGTTTGGCGGTTGGCTTAGGTGT
>OLPU01001903.1_pt1 | contig 14715 bp, 10 predicted proteins | sample 1673111 | NCBI WGS metagenome assembly OLPU01 (sample SAMEA3136755, study PRJEB25190) | human gut metagenome | reverse complement strand
TTAATAACAACTGTTCAATTTAATAATTAAACCTCATTTATTATCATTATTCTTTTGTCTACGATATCCAACAATCAATAATAAAACACAAATAATTAATGCAATTATACCATAAACAAAAGTATTAGCATCAATTTGTTTATTAACATTTTTATCAATTTCATATGCTTTTGAATCATCCGCAGCACTTGATTGTTGAGCATTATTACTATCTTGTATTCCTACATTACTGCTAGCTTGAGATGCAACATTATTATTACTGGAACCTACTAAAGCATTTTGAAGTTGTGCATTTTGATTATTTGAATTAATAGCATCAGATTCTCCACCACTGTTTGTACTTTCAGAAGGTGTAGGTGTATTATCATCACTTCCACTATTTGAATCTGAATTACTTGAGTCTCCTTGATTTTCAGAACTATCTGGAACAGAATCTGGTGAAAATGGATCAAATGGATTTACAGGACCTACAGGATTATCTGGGCCAACTGGACTTACAGGACCTACAGGACCAATAGGACCAATAGGGCCTACAGGACCAACTGGCACATCAGGACTGTCCGGACCAGTAGGCACATTAGGACGATCCGGAGTAATTGGATCAGGTTTTACAGGATCAGGAGTTGGATCTACAGGATCAGGAGTTGGATCTACAGGATCAGGAACAATTGGGCTTGGAGGATTAACTGGGTCTGGATTACTTTGTTTTGAAACATAGAAATATGCATTGGTTTTAAAAGAATTATAATTACTATCTCCATAATAAGAGATAAGAACACTTTTTGAACCAACTGACAAACCAGAAAATGATCTTTTAGCCACTCCATCAACTATTTTAGTTTCACCGCCACTACCTGAAATAACAATAGAAATGCTTCTTTCTAAATCAGAAGGAAGATTACTTACAGTAACTACTTCCACTTGGCCAACATTAATATCATAAACATTAATTAAAGGAGCCAAATTAGCTTTAGCTACATTAAATGTTTTAATTAAATTAGCATCATTATAGAAATAAGTAGTATCTTCATAAGTAGCATTTAAATTATGTTCACCTGCAGATACTTTACTGACTTGTAAAGTTCCTTTACCATCAATAAGAGTTAAATTATAATAAATACCACCAATGTTAATTTTAACAATACCAGATACGGAATTTCCATTTTCATCAACAACAGATGAATTAATATTTAAAATATCTCCATAAGTAATATCATCAACATCAACATCAAGAGTATAATTTTTTAATATAATATATTCAACCGTAAAATTGAAAATATTAAGTGGAACATCATAATTTGACCCTATTACAATAGAACCGGCACCACTTTTAATAGGTAAAAAATCTATTTGAGCAGGTATGTTGTCTTTAAATGTAATTTGTGATTGATTCAATTTAATTTTTGAATTGGAAGCAATATTTACATTAAATACAGGTAATTTATCAGTATTACCTGACAAATAAGCAAAAACATGAGTATAATTTGCTATTGATAAATTATTATAATCAATATTATTTTCTCCAACAATATGTAATTGAATATTATTAATAGGAGTGGAACCTATAACTTTATTGGATGCATCATTGGTTCCAAAGTAATTATTTGAAATAACCGCTGATTTGTGAGAATTGATAACTACACCGTTATTCTTATTATTCCCAATGAAAACATTACTATCAATATAACTGTCCTCTCTAACATAATCAATTACAGCATTTTTAACATCATTATCCATGAACAATGTACTAACTAATTTAAAATTAGCCATAGTTGGGGAAATTAAAGAATCCCTTTTGTTGTTCATGAAAGTACATGAATCAACAATAAATTCATTAACACTTTGAACTTGTATAATAGGCATAAATGCACCAGTATTATTTTCAAAAACAGAATTATAGACTGAAATATATCTGGATGTATCTGAATATATTGCAGCAATATGAACATTATTTTTAAAAATAGAATCAGATACGTACAATTTTGCATTAAATGTATCAGTACATATTACTGAACCAAATACCGTCATATCTTTAGCATCCATATCCCTAAATGTGGAATTTTGTACAATAGCAGTACCTGAATTATATATTGCAGACCCTAAAAATGCTTTAGAATTAACAAAAGTAACATTAGTAACAGTCAGTTTACCAGTAGAAGTAACATAAATAACTCCTCCCATATCAGAACCGCTTACATGACCATTATTAATCTCAAGATTTTTTAAAGTCAAATTACCCGATACATAAAAAGCTCTTGAACTTTCAGACTGAAACACTGAAAGTAAATTTATTTTATGATTATTACCTTCAATAGTTACAGATTTATCAATAACAATACCATTATCATGATTATGATCCTGATAACTTGCCTGTATATCTCCACTTAAAGACACTTGTCCATCATCACTATTTTTAATAGCATTATCTAAATCACTTAAGTTCCCACCGCTTACATCAGTAGCAGAAACACTTGAAATCGACAATATGCAAATAAATGAAAGAATAATTATAATCAACAACAAAACTCTGTTATTTTTCATTTTATTACCCCAATATTTATTAATACATATTTTACATCATATATACAATTTTAAAATGTAAAAAACTATATACACTATTTAATATAATAAACATATTATATAAATGTGTTTATTCACTATAAAAAGTGTGGGAAACATGAAAGGAAGCTACTGTCTAATAATCAACATTAAAAAAGATACTGAAATTAAAATCGGCAAAAAATTAGGATTTATCAACTTTAAAAAAGGATGTTATGTTTATGTCGGTTCAGCTATGAACTGCCTTGAATCCAGAGTTAAAAGACACCTGTCAGACAATAAGAAAAAGCACTGGCATATTGATTACCTTTTACTAAACAAAAACTCAAAAATCGAAAAAGTATATACAAAAGAGTCCGGTGAAAAACTGGAATGTGAAATAGCTAAAAAAATAATTGAAAATGAGGAATCAATAGCTGATTTCGGCTGCAGTGACTGCAAATGCCACTCCCATTTAATTTATTTTAAAAACTCAAAATTGGCTAATTTAAAAGTTTCATCCGTTCTCGATAGCTTTGATTAATTTATGTGCCTCTCTTTCAACTTTTTTACGGTTAAATGCTTTAGCTATTCTTTTTATTGCATCTAAATTTTTAACATAGCTATCTAACCATGAAAATATATCTCCGGGATAGACCTGTATCTGATACTTTCTAAACAGTTTGTTTGATATATCAATCGGATCTTTTCCTTTAAGCCTTTCATTTATTATTACTTCAGATATTCCTTTCTGCAGGCAGGCACAAAATGGTCTGTCTTCACATTTGCATTTTAAGAAATCTGATTGAATATTAATTAGAGCATCCTGAAATTTCTTGTCCAGTTTGCCGATTGCTTCACCTGATGAAATAATATCCAGTGTTGACTCTGCAAAAAGCCTTGTTGAAAATTTAATTTTTAAAGCATTTGCTATTTGATTATGAACAACTGAAGATAAATATGCATTTTCAAACATTTCCAGCTGCAGTCCAATAGCTAATATTTTTACTCTTAATTTATTGAATTTGTCTTTTTTCTTATAATACGGAGATTTTCTTAAATAGACTTTTAAATATCCTCTGTCGTCAATTGATTTTTTAATATAGCAGGCATCATCAAGTGATAAAAATGATACTGATACAGCACGGCCATATTTTGTTATATTTAATTTATTTCCTACAATATCTATTAATCCCAAATCTTCCATTTCATTAATAGCTGTTTTAATATCTACAGGAATATTTATATTTCTATAGAATTTATTTAACTCGTCAATCGTTTTTATTGATCTTGAGGAAATATCCGCCAATATCTGTTCATATGAGCTTTCCTCATCATATTCTATAAATACATCTTCGCTGTCGCTTTCAAGTAAATCCAGGGCTTTTGCCTCTTCACTTTCACCGTCAAAGTCATGCCCTACTTCAGGCAAGAGATAAACTATTCCTCTGTCATGATAGCTTGGTCTTCCTGCACGTCCAAGCATTTGTGAAAATTCATTTGGACCAATCCATTTGTTTCCCATGACCAATGAGTCAAATATAACCTGAGATGCTGGAAAATCAACTCCTGCTGCCAGTGCTGCTGTAGTTACAACAACTGATATTTTTCCCTGGTCAAAGTCCTTTTCTATTTTTTCCTTTTTATAATATGACAATCCTGCATGATAAGCAGCTGCATTAACTTTTTTATTTTGCAGGAAATTAGCTATTTTATGAGTTTTTCGCCTTGAATTGGTAAAAATTATAGTTTGTCCTCTGTAACCTTTTTTAGATTTGGTATTGTATTCCCTTTTAGCCAGTTTTTGCATTATATGATGTTTTGATGATTCTGATCTGATATAAACCAAATGACGCTCCAATGGAACAGGCCTTTGAGAATATTCAACTAATTTCATATTAAATTCATCAGCCAAGAAATCAGGATTTTTAACAGTAGCAGATAATCCTATAATTTGTGATTTGGGATATAAATGCTTGATACGTTTTATTAATCCGTTAAGTCTTGTTCCCCTGTCTTCATCATCAATCATATGAATTTCATCAATTAAAACTACACCTAAATTAGACAATAAAGCTGAGTTCCCGTTTCTTAAAAGATAATCCAGACCTTCATATGTTCCAACAATTATATCTGCATCTTTAACATCACTGTCAGGTAATTTTAATTCACCTTTAGCTTTAACTCTATTCCTACCAACTTTAATAGCTACCTTTAAGCCTAATTTTTTATATCTTCTTTTAAAATCACGGTATTTCTGATTAGCCAGTGCCACTAAAGGTGTCAGAAATATAAATTTTTGGCCTTTCAGTGCTTTAGTTATTCCTGCAAGCTCACCAACTAAAGTTTTTCCGCTTCCTGTTGCACTTACAACCAGCAAATCCTGATTTTTTAAAAGACCTTCCTTAATGGCCAGATACTGAACAGGCAATAACTTTTCATTTCCATTTTTAATTAAAATATCCCTGAACTTATGAGGTATTTTAAGCCTTTTCATTGATACATCAGGTATTTTATACTTGGATTTTGTATTTACCCTGTCAAATAATGTTAAATTTCTGTTAGAAAGGGGATCAAACTTAGGTGATAAGACAGATAATGTTTTTTCCAGGTTTCCTGTTTTATCTAAAATATCTTTAAGGTTTCTGAATATTTTTTTATCAAAACCCTGAAGTTTAATTTCTCTTTTTATTGTTTCATATGCGCACTGCTCACATATTAACTGATTATTATGTTTATATGAAAATTCAGAGTTTACAATTGTAATATTTCCTTCAAATGCACAAAAATCACAAACTCTAGTGTGTCTTACCTTAATATTCAGTGATTTAAGATAATTCTCAACTTCTTCATCCTTACTTGCTAAAAAAACAGCCTGACTCCTTAAAAGTTTAATTACTTCCTGAGGCGGAATCAGTTTCTCAGACAAATTAGATGAATCAGAATAATTATAGTCAGCTACAAATCTGGAAATAGCTATTGAACCATCATATTTTTTAAATTTAACAGTTCCAACATATTCAGGTTCTCGTTTATTGTTTAATGCACCTTTTGGAGAACCGATTGGGTATAATTTCCACTGTTTTTTTATTTTTTTAAGAATTATCATTATATAATATTATGTTGTTAAAGTTAATAATACTTTAAAAAAAAGTAGAAATTTATTCGATATAATCGAATTTAGTTTCCATAACAACAATTATAACAAATCCAATAACCGCCAGGATAATACAAGGCAGTAATGCAGTAAATGTAAGTGGAGTCGTATTTACAATATTTACAAAAGGAAGTTTCAGTGTACCGATCATGACACCAATAAGAAATGCCATTGTAATACCTTCATGATGTTCAAGCAAATAATTTAAGATTTTGGAAAATCCTAAAATACCAATAAGGGCACCTGCACAAAATACAACAATTTCACTTAAACTCATGGTCTTTAAAGCATTTAACATATACTCATACTGACCTAATAATAAAAGCAAAAATGATCCGGAAATACCCGGTAAAATCATTGCACAGATAGCTATTAAACCTGACATGAACAGTATCGGCAAAGTGTGATTCATAGCTATTGGATTTAAACTTACAAAAATATATGCCAAAACAGCTCCAATAATAGTAAATACTAAATGTTTAAGAGTAAGTTCATCCATTTGTCTGTATAACACATATGATGAAGCTATAATTAATCCTAAAAAGAAGGAATAGGTTAAAGCAGTGTATACATCCATACAATAGGATATAACATTAGCTAATGTCAACATTGCAAGTCCAATACCGCATAATAACGGTATGAAAAATTTAAAGTCAATTTCATAGAATAATCTTTCTTTAAAACCCTTTAAATCTCCTTTAAGTAATGGTTTTATGAAAGTAAAATTAATTGTACTGATTGAATGTACCAAACGTTCGTAAATACCTGTGATTAATGCTATTGTTCCTCCGGAAATTCCCGGAACAATATCTGCAGAACCCATAAGTATTCCCCGAATAAAAATTGAGAAAAAATCCATAAATTTCAAAATATTTCACCTTAAATATTAGTTACTTCTAAAAAAGTGAACTTAAAATTAATATGTTATAACTTTATTAAATACTTTGTTGAAAAGAGAAAATTTATTTGCTCATTTTCTCTTTAACAAGCTGTTTGGCATAAGGCGTGATGTTTTCACTAAGGATTTTTTGTAAGAACTCACCAGTATATGTTCCTGATTTAGCTATTTCTTCAGGAGTTCCGGTAGCTATTACTTTTCCACCACCGTCTCCACCTTCAGGACCTAAATCAATAATATAATCAGCTGTTTTAATAACATCCAAATTATGTTCAATAACAACAACTGAATTACCGGCATCAGTTAATCTGGCAAGTACTGATAATAATCTTTTAATATCTGCAAAATGAAGACCTGTTGTAGGTTCATCTAAAATATATAATGTATTCCCAGTATTTGACCTTGAAAGCTCTTTAGCTAATTTGATTCTTTGAGCTTCACCACCAGATAAGGTAGTGGCTGGCTGACCTATTTTCATATATCCTAAACCTACATCAAGCAAGGTTTTAAGTTTCTTATGTATTTTAGGGATATGTTCAAAAAATTCCAATGCTTCTTCAACAGTCATTTCCAAAACTTCATAGATATTTTTACCTTTGTAACGAATATCCAAAGTTTCCTCATTGTACCTTTTACCTCCACATACTTCACATGGAACAAATACATCAGCTAAAAAGTGCATTTCAATTTGTACAATTCCATCACCTGAACATGCTTCGCATCTTCCTCCTTTTACATTGAAACTAAATCTGCCAGGTTTATATCCTCTGGCTTTAGCTTCAGGAGTTTCTGCAAATAAATCACGAATATCCGTGAAAACTCCAGTATAAGTTGCAGGATTTGATCTTGGAGTACGTCCTATCGGTTTTTGGTCAATAGCTATGATTTTGTCAATGTTACTTACACCCTCAATTTTATCATAATCCCCTGCAAAAGTGAATTTGTTGTTTAATTTTCCGCTTAACCCTTTATATAGAATTTCATTGATTAAACTACTTTTACCAGATCCGCTTACTCCAGTAACACATGTAAACTTACCTAAAGGTATTTCAACATCAATATTTTTAAGATTGTTTTGTCTAGCTCCTCTGATTATAAGTGATTCACCATTCCCTGACCTGCGTGTTTGTGGAATTGGTATTGTTTCACGTCTTGAAATATACTGACCTGTAACAGATTCATGAGACTCCATAATCTCTTCCGGAGTTCCGCAAGCAACTACTTTTCCACCGTGTTCTCCTGCTCCAGGACCTATATCTACAACATAATCTGCAGACAATATTGTTTCTTCATCGTGTTCTACAACAATTAAAGTATTTCCCAAGTTTTTAAGTTTCTTTAGTGTTTCAATAAGTTTTACATTATCCCTTTGATGAAGACCAATACTTGGTTCATCTAAAATATATAGAACACCAACTAATCCGGAGCCTATTTGAGTAGCTAATCTGATTCTTTGAGCTTCACCACCAGATAATGTACCTGATGAACGTGCCATTGATAAATAGTCAAGTCCAACATCTACAAGGAATTTAAGTCTTTGTCTGATTTCTTTTAAAACCTCTTTAGCTATGAACTGTTCTCTGTCAGTAAGTTCCAAATTCAAGAAGAACTGGTATGAATCCTTAATTGACATTTCCACTACGTCAGCTATTGATTTTCCGCCAACAGTTACAGCCAGTACCTCAGGACGAAGTCTTTTTCCATGACATACATGACATTTTCTGTCACTCATGAATTTGGAAATGTATTTCCTGCTGTAATTTGATTTAGTTTCAATGTATAAACGTTCCATTCTCGGAATAACTCCTTCAAATTGACGATTAACCTGATAAGATTTATTTCTACGTTTAAATGAAAATGGTATTTTATCATCACAGCCATATAATATCATATCCTGCTGTTCTTTAGTTAATTCATTAAATGGAGTATCCATACTAAAGTTAAAATGCTTTGATACTGCTTCCAGCATCTGATGATAATAATTTTCCCTTTTATTTGATTTTGCCCATGGAGTAACTGCTCCGTCATTTAATGAGAGATTTTTATTTGGAATAATCAAATCAGGATCAATTTCCATTTTAACTCCAATACCGTTACATTCAGGACATGCTCCCTGAGGCGCATTAAATGAAAACATTCTTGGAGTAAGCTCCTCAAAGTTTATTCCGCAATCTACACAGGCAAAATGTTCTGAATATTTTTTCTCATAATCTCCATCATCATCTGAGAACAATACATTTATTAATCCGTCTGCAAACTCTGAAGCGGTTTCAAGTGAGTCAACCAATCTTCTTTTAAAGTCAACATCCTTTCTTATTTTAAGTCTGTCTACAACTACTTCAATGCTGTGTCTGTAGGTTTTTGGAAGGTCAATATCCTCTTCCAAATCTCTAATTTCATCATCTATTCTTGCCCTTACAAAACCTTTATTTCTCAAATCATTTAAAACATCTTTATGCTGGCCTTTTTTATCTCTAACAACAGGAGCCAGAATATGTATTTTTTTACCTTCCCCTTCTTCTATTATACTATCTCCAATTTGGCCTAATGTCTGGTGAGATATTTCCTTTCCACATTTTGGACAATGGGGAGTTCCTATTCTTGCAAATAATAATCTAAGATAGTCATAAATTTCAGTAATAGTTCCTACTGTTGATCTTGGGTTTTCTTTTGTGGTTTTTTGGTCTATTGAAATAGCAGGAGACAAACCTTCAATATATTCCATTTCAGGTTTTTTCATTTGCCCTAAAAATTGCCTTGCATAAGCTGATAGAGATTCAACATATCTACGCTGTCCTTCAGCATAAATTGTATCAAATGCAAGTGAAGACTTACCAGATCCGCTTAATCCTGTTATTACAATAAATTCATCACGGGGAATAGCTAAATCTATATTTTGCAAATTATGTTCTTTAGCTCCTTTAATAATAATCTGTTTTTTAGAGTCTTTTGTCATAATAACCTCCTAGTAATAATTATCCAATACTCCATTATTAAATATTAATCTAAGAGCATTTGAAAAATAAAACATTCGTAATGTATCAAACAAATATTATATGTTTTTATATATAAATATATCTAATCATTTTTCCACTTAATATTTTGGAATTGTATCCGCGCCACTATTATAAAAACTATTAAAATATTGATTTAAAAGTGTTAAATTTACTCAAAACTGTTTTATTTAAGTTATTTACAACTTAACAACTTATATAGTGGTCAATACAAAGTATTAGTGTATTTTATCAAATCGATTTATAGAATACTAAACAATTAAGGAGAGAAAAAATGATTTATCAAAAACAGGATAAATTAATAAAAGGATTAGCAAAATATTATGGTCAAGACCTCTTTGATTATTTAGAAGCATTAGAAAAAGAAACAGATGAAATACATGAACCATTGCCTTGTACAAAAATTAAAAAGGTATATTCTACAGAATTAATAACACCTAATTTTAAGGGTTTATTAATGGATTTTGTATATGAAATGGTTGATGATTCATATATCCATTATGAACATTACAGCGGTAACTTAACTCATGGTAATCTTACCCATACTGGACGTTACGACATGGAATTACACGAAGAAACTGGAAAACCCATAAATACGATTATAATATCTACAGGCAATCCAAACAAATCAGAAACAGAATGCTGGATTGGAAAAGTAAATAAATATACACCAATAAGAATAATTTTTCTAAAAAAATATCCCGGAGACCAAAGATTAAAGAATGTTAAAATCAAAATAGAAAATAACAAAAAACTAACAGCTTTTGACATATTAGATTTAATCTTCATACCATTTTTAAACACAACCAAAAATTCTGAAGAAATAGTTAAAGAAATCTGCGGTTATGTTAGCAAAATTACCAAAATAACAACCAAACAAACTAAAATATTAACATGGGGACTTTGGCTAACAACAGAAATATTCATAAAAAACCCAGAAACATTAGAAAAGGTGAGAACAATGAGTATTCTAAAAGGACAAAGCATAAACGAAAAACTACACAACAGAGAAATAGAACTTAGACAAGAAGGAATAAAAGAAGGAAAACAAGAAGGAATAAAAGAAGGAAAACAAGAAGGAATAAAAGAAGAAAAAACAAATATGAAAAACACAATAAAAACTCTTGAAAACGAAGGAAAAACCTCCGACGAAATATTAAAAACACTAAAAACAACTTTCTAAAAAAAATAAGTTCTAGCTGTCCATTAAATAAAATGCAAAAATTAAAATTAATGGACAGTTCCCATTTTAAATTATTCTATGAAGAATCTTTTTTTAAACCTTTTAAAGTAGCTATTTGATCTCTTAAACTAGCTGCTCTTTCAAAATCAAGTTTAGATGCTGCTTCTTTCATATCATTTTCTAAATCACTGATAAGTAAACGTAATTCATCTTTAGGTATTTTACTAATATCAGTTCCTTCAATATCCAAATCCTCAGCTACTTTTTTATCCTTAAGTGCCCTTTTAGTAGTTTTAGGAACAATACCATGTTTTTTATTATACTTAATCTGGATTTTTCTTCTTTTATTCGTAATAGCTGTTGCATTTTTAACAGAATCCGTCATTTCATCAACATACATTATTACCTGACCGTTAATATTTCTTGCAGCTCTTCCAATAGTCTGAATTAATGAAGTTTCATTTCTTAAAAATCCTTCTTTATCTGCATCTAAAATAGCTACCAGAGAAACTTCAGGTAAATCAAGCCCTTCCCTAAGTAAATTTACACCAACCAGCACATCAAATGTTCCTCTTCTTAAGTCATCTACAATGTCAATTCTCTCTAAAGTGTCAATTTCAGAGTGCATATATCTGACTTTAACGCCTATTTTTGCATAGTAATCAGTTAAATCTTCAGCCATTTTCTTAGTTAAAGTTGTAACTAATACCCTTTCATCTTTTTTAGCTCTTTTTTTAACTTCTCCAAGCAAATCTTCAACCTGACCTTTAACCGGACGGATAATTATTTCAGGATCAACCAAACCTGTTGGACGAATAATCTGCTCAACAACATTACCTGATCTTGATAATTCATAAGCTCCGGGAGTAGCTGAAACATAAATGATTTGATTTATAGATGACTCAAATTCATCAAATCTCAATGGCCGATTTTCCTTTGCAGAAGGTAATCTGAATCCGTGCTCCACTAAAGTTTCTTTACGTGCCCTATCTCCATTATACATTCCGCGAATTTGAGGCAGTGTAACATGAGACTCATCAATAATAGTCAGATAATCTTCAGGGAAGTATTTCAATAAGGAGTAAGGTTTTTCACCCCATTTTCTTCCAGACAGATGCATAGAATAGTTTTCCACACCGGGACAGTAACCCATTTCCTGAAGCATTTCAATATCAAAACGTGTTCTTTGTTCCAATCTTTGAGCTTCAAGAAGCTTATTTGATAAATTAAACTCATTTAATCTTTCATCCAACTCATCAGAAATATTTCTAATTGCAGTATCCATCTTATCCTGACCAACAACAAAATGCTTTGCCGGAAAAATCATGTACCTTTTTAAACTTTCTGTTTTTTTACCTGTAACCTTATCAATTAAACTGATTGCATCTATTTCATCACCAAAAAGCTCAACTCGTACAGGTGGAGTACCATGAACAGGATTTATTTCAATTACATCTCCACGTACTCTAAATTGCCCCCTTCCAAATTCAATATCATTTCGTTCATATTGCATAAAAACAAGTCTGCGAATAATGTCTGAACGGTCATAATTATCTCCTACAGCTATTCCAAATGCAAATTCACCGTAATCTTCAGGAGAACCTACACCATAAATACAGCTAACACTGCTAACTACAATTACATCATCACGGGATAACAAAGATTGAGTAGCAGAATGTCTCATTATATCTATTTCTTCATTAACTGAGGATTCCTTATCAATAAAAGTATCAGTTCTTGGAACATATGCTTCAGGCTGATAATAATCATAGTAACTGACAAAATATTCAACTGCATTATCAGGAAAAAACTCTTTAAATTCCTCATAAAGTTGCGCAGCTAATGTTTTGTTATGGGAAATAACAAGGGTGGGTTTTTGAACTTTTTCAATGACATTAGCCATTGTAAATGTTTTACCGGAACCGGTAACTCCTAAAAGAGTTTGTTCCTTTACACCCTTATTTATTCCATCAACTAATGAATTAATGGCTTTTGGCTGGTCACCTAATGGCTGGTAAGGTGAGTTTAGTTTAAATTTTTTCATGATTATTCTAAATTATTTCATCAACATTTATGTGAAAACTAACATGGAAATATGGTACAGAACAGCATGGAGTAACTTTACTGCTTCTTATGCTAATTCTACCATAGTCCTCAAAACTGTTTTCCAAAGCTTTTTCAATATTTTTAACATTCATCTCATTATAAACTCTTAAAGACCCTAAAAAAATAACATGACCTTTTGTATTCATAACAGATATAGATTCAACAACATCGTTTTCATCATATCTCTTTAAAATGATATTAGATCCTTCAATAATTTCTTTTTTAATAGCATCCTTATCAAACATTTTAATCCCTCAAAACATTTGCTATACTTTTTGCAAGAGAAACACGAGAACTGTCTGCAGATAAACTATTGGTAGATATTACACTATTAGCACCAGCTGAATAAATTCTCATAGTAGCTCCATTTACCAAAATCGGATGAACACAGCAAACATCAACTGATTTGGCACCATATTCTTTTAATATCTTAACTGCATTAACAATAGTTCCGCCGGTAGCTATAATATCATCAATGATAAATGCTTTTTTATCTTTAACTGAATCTACATTAACTGTTTCATCAGAACTGCCCTCAACATCAACAATTCTGGTTTCTACCTTATCCGGTCCAAGACGAACTTTAGATAAATAAGTGCATTCACACTCAAGAATTCCGGCTATTTCCTGAGCAAAAGGATACGCCCCTTTATCTGGAGCAACAATTAAAGGTTTTTCATCAATTTTTTTATCAATATATTCAGCTATTGCACCCATAGCAGAAATATTTGTAGTTGGAATATCAAAAAAGTCTAAAACACATTTTTCATGAATATTAAATGTAATAAATTCATCAGCACCAGCAGCTTGAATTAAATTAGCTACAATTTTTGCAGAAACTGCTTCTCCATCATGGAAACGTTTTTCCTGTCTTGCATAACCCATATACGGAACAACAACCCTAACTTTTTTTGCCCCAAGGTCTTTAAGATTAGCTATTAAAAACAGCAATTCCATTAAATTTTCATCCTGAGGATATCCTGTAGATTGGATAACCGTAACTTCTTCATCAATATTTCCATCAACACGTAAATATCTTTCGCCATCTGGAAATTTTTTAGTTTCTACATAACATAAATCATCATTTAATTCTTCTGCTACATGAGCAGCTAAATCTTGAGATGCTGAACCGCCAATAATCACATTATCACCAAAAATTAATATAATAATTAATATTTGATTTTAACATAAAAAAAGTTAACTATATTAATGCTAAAAACAATTGTAAATCATGAAAATTGGAAGAATTATTTTTGCAGTTATAATACTTGCTGTCATTGTTGTAGTAGGAATAGCTGCAACTTCTAGTGTGTTAATAATAGCTGAAGACGAAAGTGAAGGAGGTATTCCCGGTGTTGACATGGGGGCAACATGGAATTTAAGTAGTGGATTTACCTGGATTTACCCAGGAAGTTCATTTAATGCACAGCACCAAACTCTGCATAATATTCACTTAGATGATCCTGACGACCCTTATGGAGCAGCTAAAGAAATAATGGAATACACTTATCATATATCTCCAAATATTATTATAACAGTAAACAATAATGCATCTGAAAAAATATTTGGTGGAGATATCATATCCGATATTCGCCAATACGACTGGGGTGATGGAATGGATCGTGGAGATGCTGCTGATAAAGCAATGAGCGATTTCCATATGAATTATCTGGCAATTCCAGAATGTTTATTAACTGGAGATATGAAAATACATTTTGTTTAAATTAAAAAAAAGTATTGTTTTTTAAAAACAATACTTAAAAAGGGAGTGTCCTAAAACTCTCAAATTTTTTTCTTTTTTTATTTTAATTCAAACTTT
>OLPU01001900.1_pt1 | contig 14735 bp, 13 predicted proteins | sample 1673111 | NCBI WGS metagenome assembly OLPU01 (sample SAMEA3136755, study PRJEB25190) | human gut metagenome | reverse complement strand
AGCCGGCAGAAGCGCGACCCTCATCGGTAAATCGCATCTCAAAGCGCGAGGGCAGATTGCCCTCGGCAGGCACAAACGCCAGCTTCAGCTCGCCATCAACGGTTGTGGTAAACGCGTCGTCGACACCGTCAACAACAATATCAAAGCAAGTATCACCGGCAACCTGCAACGAGCCCTCCCCCACACGCACCGAGACATAATGGCGCTCGAAACGCCCGCCAGCTCGGTCACATCTTTCATCTTTACCACGCGCGCCGCCCCTGTCATTGAAATCGCTTTCACCGTGATACCCGTGCGATCGCATGACGTAGCGTTTACACGGCAGAGATACACGTAGAAACCAATGGGCCACTTAAGGCATATCTATTGATAGTTACTTCGCAGCCAGTAAAGCTAAACAAAACAGCAGCATCCCTATCGTTACGCATGCCAGGGAAACAATCATCCAGTCGCCGTCGCCAGTCTTAGGGAGCGCGGCGGGTTGCGTTGTTGCAGGCTTGGTCTTTTTGGTAGTCTTGGTCGCGGGCATCTTGGTAGACGCGGGCGTGGGCTTTGCGTCATGCTCGTGAGACGGATCAGGCGCAAGTGCGGGACCCTCGCTGGGCTTGTTCTCGTCGCTAGGCTTTCCTTCGCTGCCGGGCTTTTTACTGCAGCCGACTGCGGCAAAACCAGGTCGCTCTTTTAGACGATAGAATGATTGTTACCTGATGAAAACCCTACACTCTCTACTCCGTCGGCAACGTTGCAGGCGGCTCTACCGCCGATGCAATCTTCTTAATTGCATCAAAAGCTGCATCTGGAATAGTGGCGCCATCAGCAGATACACTAGTGGAGCCAGGATCAGACGAAAACTCAATGCCATCCAAAAGTTTATTGATATCAAATTTCTGGGATACGCCAGCTTGCGCCGTTTCGGAAACGCCGGGGATACTTGATGCCGCCGGCGCCGGAACAGCGCCATTGTCGCCAGCAGCGCTATAGTTTGAATTGGAGTGCGCAATAGAGTTTGAGTGGGACGTATGCGAGCCATGGCTCTCGTGCGAATCGTGCGATGAGTGCGACCCGTGATTACCGTGAGATCTCACATAAGATGTCGAGGCATGAGATTGATGCGAGGCATGAGATCGATGCACAGCGAACGCCTCGCGAGAAAGCATAGCGGTCAGCACGATCATCATTGCGCCAATCACAACCACCTTTTGGGCAGGAATGCTGCCTTCTTCATCCTCGATGAACGCCGAGATAGAACGGCTCAGTACTGGGAAGCTCGCCTCTTCGCCCATTACTCAATCACCTTTACGCACTTTCCGTTTTCCCAAATAGTTTTATACGATTTCGCATCATTCTGGTACCAGGTACATTCGCCATTTGGCATACCATTTTCAAATGTGCCAACTAATCTGCTTCCCGTAGAGCCCGGAGCGTAGCAGTACTCACCCCGTCCATTCATAACGTCATCGCTCCATTCGCCGTCATAAGAAGCCCCGTCGCTCCATGTCATGGTTCCCTTTCCAGATTTGACGCCCCCTGCAAATGAACCCACATATTTATTGCCCGAAGCGTCCGTCAAGGTTCCGCTTCCGTCAAGGCCCTTGTCAGAATAGCCGCCGGTATAGCTGGTCCCATCAACAAAACTAGCTTCAAGCTTATTGATCTCAGAATTGTCGACCGTGAACCTGTATTCACCTTCATCGTCAGTTATCGTCAAGCTGCCATCTGTTATAAACTTTTCTCCAAAATCTCCCTCAAAGGAATATTCGCGCCTTTTTGCTTCATCGCGCACACTAATCTTCGAAGGACCGCCATCCTTGTATTCAATCTCAATCGCTCGGCTCTCGTCTTCCAGTTTGATGACACCGGATTCATACTTATTGCCTGCAAACTCTCCCTTTATGCTCAAGCCGGAAGCAAATCTGTACGTGCCTTTGCCATCCATTTCATCGGAATCCCATTCACCGGTATATGAGTCTCCGTTATCCCAGGTAAATGTTCCCGTCCCGTCTCGATGACCGTTTTTATAATCTCCCTTATATGTGCCAACAGACGGATATTGAAAAGCGCCGATACCGTCCATAACGCCGGCCTTCCAAGCGCCCTTGTACACTTCCCCACTATTAAAAAGGAATGTGCCTTGGCCTAAAAATTGCCAATTATCCATCTCGCCGTGGTAGACGCCAGCAGATGTCTTGTACTCACCGGAAATTAGATAGCTAATACGTTGAAGAATGGATCCAGAGGAGACAAGAAAAAACACGATAAGACATGACGCAGTGAGAACCGCTGCAGCCATCGTCCTTCTACCGCGTAAGAATTTTTTCCTAGGCCTCGTCTCACTTTCTTCCGAGGAATTCTTCTCGACTTCAGTCATGCAAACATCATCGGCATCTGCGCCAGAATCAGAGGCCACGCCATCTTCATATCCTTCGGCACAAGCTTGGGCAGATGCACCCGATGCTTCCTGTGACTCAATGTCATCCTTGGAAGAATCCTCTGTCGGAGTTGTACTGGTCGGAGACGTGGCCTCCTCCGACTTCACAGCACCTGAGCAGAAGAGCTTCCCGCTGAGATCCCTCATATTCGCAATGGACTCCTCTATTCTGCCTTTCAAATGAGCATTTTTATGCATGCCATGACTCCATAATCGCTCGCTGTTCTTCATTCGCATTTAAAAAGGTCGAGAACAGAACGCCGAAAACGCCTTTTGCCAGCCCACACCGGTAACCTTGAGAATTCTTAGAACGTAAATCGCCTTCGAGTGCATAATTTACAACAGGACAAGAACCGCAGTAAGGCTGAAACACACAATCGCAGCAAGCAGGGTTTGACTCAAGCACGCTCGCTAGCGCAACTGAACGCGCAACAGAAGACGAGACGAGATCTACAAAAGCGCTCTCACGCACGTTTCCAAGCTTAAAGGCATCGTCGCCCATCTGATAGAGCATCCTACCCTCGTCGCACGTATACACGCCACCATCAGGGTAGTACGCCATCTGCCCAAATGCACCACCGCACGGAGAGCGATACTCCATGTGGTTGACGGGATACCCATGCAAAGCCTTGGCGAAAAACACCGAAGCCGTCCCCTCCTGGACAGACACGCCTTCTTCGCACAGCTGAATAACCCTCTCTAATGCCTTTTTGTAAAAGGCAGTATATTCCTCTGGCGTGTACCCAATTTCATCCCAACGTACACCGGCGCAACCCAAAGGAGTCAAAGGTCGTATAGAAATACTATTTACGCCGGTAGCAACCAAGGCATCGATAATCTCCACGGGATGGGCAAGGCTCTCTTTAGTCGTCGTCTCAATTACGCCCACATTTAATCCGGCTTTCCTCACCCTAGACAGGCTATCCATCACAAGCGAGTAGCTTCCCCCACCAGCCCTAAATGGCCTATTTAAGTTATGGAGAGCCTGAAAGCCATCAATCGAAGTCGAAAGACCAAACTTATGCTGAACAAGGAACTCAAGAATCTCGTCGGACACAAGTGTTAGGTTTGACACTAAAGAAAACTCAACGGTTTTGCTGCCCTTATGCTCCTCAACATATCGAACAACATGTTCTATTGTCTCAAAGTTTGTTAACGGTTCGCCTCCCTGGAACTCAATAGTGATGCGATCGGACGGAGAATCGAGAGCAATGCGAACAGCATCCTCAGCCACATCAGCTTTCATGTAAAGATCCGTGCTCTTTACATCCGTGCTCTTTACCCCAGCATTAGCCTGGCAGTACACGCACGCAAGATTACATGCCGTTGACATCACTAGAATATGCAGCCCCGTGCTTGCGAAGACGTAGTTCTTAGCATCGCGATATCCATTTTCGTATCTTAGGGAAAAGCCTTCAGGAGACCCATCGAAAACAAACCCTTTCTCGATGAGCTCCTTGCGAAGCGAAGGTTTAATCGACGCATCATCATCGAGCAGTTGAGAGAGATCGTCCTGGGCAAGATATGCGAAACGTCCAAAATCATTAGTTAAAAGGAAACCGTCTTCGAACCGCTGGAAATTAAAATAGTTCAGCATAAGCAACCTCCTAAATCGGACGAACATCTTTTGCTGCGAATCGGTAAGTGCCAGCGAAGATGCCGCCACAGGCATCTTTCTCGCCGCACGTTTCACAAACGTCGGCAAAGCGCACCTTGTAGCTTGTAATGCCTTGAGCACACAGCAAGCGAAAGGCTTCGTCAACAGAGCAAAGCGGAAATCCGTACAGGCCGACCTCTATCCCGGCAGTAATTAAATGAAGAATCGCCTTCCTTGAAGCAGCAAACGCATCTGCATACGGAAGCCAAACATCATCTGAATTAATGGCAGCGTTGCCAAGCATCTCTAGACCTATAATGCGCACACGGCTTATCCCGGGCATTTCTTTTGTAATAAAATCGGCAATTTTATCTATGTAACCAGCCGTAAGCCTACTTACAACTATTCTTATCTCAATGTTTACACCATAGCGCAGGAGCTTCTTGACTCCCGTTACAGTCTGATTAAAGCTACCGGCAGCCCTTGTAACGTAATCATGGCTTGCAGAGTCATAACCATGAAGCGGGATGCCGAGTATCATTCCGCGAGGAGCACTGGCAGCAAATGCCTCCGAATATCCCTGAAGAGAAAAGCCCTGCCATTGGTCAAAAATAGAAACTTAGTATGTGTAAACTTATTTTTCATCGACTCGAGAAGGATAAAGACATCTCTTCCGAGAAGCATGGGCTCTCCGCCGGTAATGGTCAGGTGCTCAGCGTATTCTGGAATATGATTGACGGTCAAAAGCAATTTGTCGAGAGCAGCAATCTCCGCATGACGCCTTCCCACCTCCGGAGAAGGGCACATAATGCAATTTGAGTTGCAAGCACCCGTTATCATTATGACATTATCCGGGGACTCGTTACTGTAACAACGATACACACTCCCATCATCCCCGAGCTCAAAGACGTCGTAATTCTCCGACTCCTTGAAATGGCTGAGCAGTTTCCGCTCCTGGCAAAGTACAACATTATCGGGAAGCAAAACCGCCTTCGATTCGCTAAGCGCGATAACATCGAGTCCATTTTTCAACAGATCTTCGGCAACTGTACGTGTTTTAGCCAGGGAAGCAATTCTGTTTCCGCTGAAATAGTTGTTCACATGAAATAGCATCGCTGAATCATCCCAAGTAAAGTCGCCGCAACAAAACCAGTATCCATGAACAGCGCAAAGGGCACTTTTCGGACAATGTCAACAACGACACCTCGACCTTTTCCTGCCCCCCAAGTGCATAGACCCTCTGCCCGAAACTCGTCCAGACGATCAAAGGGACCTTCTTTCGAAATACGCAAATCTAGTTTTGGAAGCTTGACGGACAACATGATCGATGACGCCGTCGACAAAATGTCGCCCTTTTTTATCTCCGAGCAGGGCACCTGAATGTAGCACGCCCTTGAGGCGATGACTTTAGATGCCCCCATGGCGAATATGATAACCACGCTCGCCGGACTAGCCAAAATGGGGGTCGCATGGCAGACAGTGCCAAATAGTAAGAGCAAAATAAAACCAGCCAAAAGACAGCGGAAAGACCTAAGCACTTCAATGGTTAAGACGCAAACTGATGCGATGACGCTAAAAAGACCTGTGATAAACGGAAATTGCATAAACAACGTCGGAGCAATTAGCAGACAAAGGAAGCGCAGCAAGTTCATCAGCAATAGACAGGTCAGCCAGTAACGAAGCACGTGTAAAAAAGCCCCGCAAACGTCAGTAGCTAAAAAATATGCTCCCTGTTTAACCGTAGCATGCAAACCCATCCATACAATTTGAACGTAGCCCAAGATGAACGCAACTATCAATATGGGAATTGACCCAAGCAAGCACTCACCAATCATCAAGTAGTCAGCAGCAGGCAGCAAGAGAGAAAGGACAACGAACAGCTTGCAGTCTCCTCCTGCCCATACATTTGCCATGTACAAAAATATTGAGACAACTATCGCGATAACAGCATTCGTCAAAAATGTAATGCCTAGCCATGGAGCGATAAGAATATAGGCGCACGCATCAAGGATCACTGCGGCGGTAAAGCCGACGAGCATGAGCCTATTCTCAACAATTCCTCTTGTTGCATCTGAGTGGGCCGTAAAAATGCATAGAGCAAACCCGCAGAGCAAAAGTGCGCAATCAACTATCACCATTTGACCCGCCAACCGAAAGATCAATCAAATAGTTTTCAAACTCACGTTCAGTTGTCACTCGATCAAAACGGCAATCACTAAATAGGATTTTCCAGTAGCGACCATCCCGTTCGACATCAACCACAGCAACGCATCGATAGTCAGAAGCCGCACGCCTTATATCAGCCTGATCAATTAACTCGACAGGAATAAAGAGGGCCATTTATTCATCAAACCAATCAGACAGGAGACTTGTCTCTTCTTCCATATCACCAAAAGTAGGATCGGGAGGCTCAATGGTCGCCCGAGGAGCGCCAATCACACTCGAAGCCATTGCTCGCGCTACGAGCAGTTCACGTACGGTCTTCGTTCGCTCGTATACGACTTCCCGCGTCGCTTGGAGCAACATTTCATTATCGAACTCGTCACAATCGGGGGCAGGAAATCCCTCCTTGGGCCTTAATTCCACAATCCAACCGGAATCATCGGAATCCAAATGCACGTACGCCCTACTTGTAAATGAAAAGGCCGCCTTAAGAAGCGCCGCCTTGGAATATAGCTCCTTGGAATAATGCATAAGCCGCCCCAAATAATAGCAAGCCAACTCATCCGGCTGACAGTCATGACATGTACACGTATTTCAGTATCCAAAAAGGGTGACCCAAAATCCAGAACTTTTCGAGATGAATTGAACTGCGGCCCATGGGCCTTAATTTATGATTTGAATTTACTCGAGGGTCAATCTCTTGAACCCTCTAACGCCGAACTCTAGATGCCACGTTCTATGTAACCTCCAGTGAGGCCGTACTCAATTAAGCAACCGAAAAGGGCCGCTCCAAAACTAAACGAGTATTGTTATCGCATTCGAGCCACGGCTTTCAAGAATAGCAATCTGCTCGCCTATAGATTTAAATGGTTTATCCATTTGGACCCCTTAAACGCGAAAACCGCCTTTCGGCGGTTCCCACGGACCAAGCCGGACGTACCGTCGCAAGGCCTCATCACAACGATTACTTTAAGCGAGAACTCGGGGTCCATCAATCCGATATCACCAATCTGAGCGAGACCGACATACGCCAGCGCTGCGAGGTCAGCCGATAGCAACAAATAGGCACCAAAATCGGTGCAGGTCAATCAGACGCCGCAACAAAAAAGCACCGAGGTCCGCAGAGATAAGCATCGTTAAATCATCCAGCCTCAAGCGTAATCACAAGTAAGATTTATCGATATAGAAGCTGAAGTGCCAGTTTTTAAGTCGCGTATCAGCATCCCCGTTGTCATCAACAAACTCAGAGAGCATATCCGCACCGTCAGTAATTGGGCAGCGATTGCCCTCGTATTTCATAAAAGGAAAAGCACCATCTCTGGAACCGGCAGCAAACACAAAACCTGATGGGTTGATTGCCCAACAGGCGTATGCGTCCTTTCCGCGAGAAAGCAACAACGACCCATTGCAGCCTTTAGGCAAGAAGCAGTTAAACGCTTCATCCAAAGACGAATAGGCACCGGATTCCATCCAACTCCGATTCTCCAAGCTTGCAATTGTCCAAAGAAAGGACTTCATCTCTTCCAGATATGTCCAGTCAAGCCATATCCCATCTTCATCAAACCCGATACTCCCCTTACCCGATTCGAACCGTTTAACCTTAGCGTTGGCGTTAGCGGCGACCGTGTCGATTTCGCGCTTAAAAGTGCCCAAATAGCAAGCTTTTCCAGACGGGTTTAAACACTCTAGATACTCATGGACATTCCATCCGTTGAAATGCCTGATGTATCGAAAGTTTGGAAGCAACGCCATTGCAATCTTAATAAACTCCTTTGTAGGCAGGTTCTCTTCCGCAACTTTAATCCGCATGGCCATCGATTCAAGCGAGGCATAATAAGCAAGGGCCAGAACATAAGGCGTGATAAATACCGGGTACCAAATTGAAAGAAATAGCGAGCTTAATTCATCGCCCCAGTCCATAGAAAACCAAGTATTTGAGAGCAGAAACGTTGCTGCAACAATAACTATGATGCCCAAAACAGCTCTCGCGTTTTCAAACAGGCGTAGATTGGATAGATCACGCTTGGATGAAAATAGAGCATAACCGATACCCAAAAACAAAATGGCTAGTTGAAGAACAACCTCAACCAGAATCGGGAAACACACCAAGTTGATATAGAAAGACGTTAGCGCGCCAAAGCCGACCTCGGGCACAATCAATTCGTTTTTAATAGAAGTGACCGATGTTGCCTTAGATGCAATTAACATGGAAGGAAACCCAACAAATACGACCTCAAGAATCGTATCCAGCAAGATACCTGTATTCCAAAACCCGCATTCATACGCACCGTATATCAAAAACAAGGAGTACGCCACAAGAATGAGCGCAGGAATCAGAATTTTAGGATTCAGCGCAAGTTTGATAACATCAGCAAACGATTTAATAACACTTAACAACTTGCCCCTAGTCAGAAGGTAAATCGCTAAAAGACCTATCAATATAACTGACGCATATTCACGGTTATCCATTTGCCCGACGAGAGTTGCGAGCACCCATTGGACTCCACTGAAGATCAATCAAGCCCCTCCTTAGCCATTTTGAATCTAGACTCAAAATATGAGTTATCGCCTTTATTAGGGGATTAACTATAGAAGGCGGTCAGATCGCTCTCTAACCGCCTTATTATTCCCTACAACGGGCATAGTAATTCTCAATAGAAAGCCTGGGATTCTCAAGGACATGACCCTTATTCGGCAAACTGATACCGAACCTTGAGGCTATTCAACTGGCTATATGGCAGATACCCATCTTTTTGCAAACGACCCACTACAATTCCCGGGGCAATTCCTATCTCATTGGCAAAAGACGCAACGGAACTACGTGTCTTGCTTCCATCAACGAGCTGAGCATATGCCTCTGGAGGAATCAAGGTATCACGCGCGAAAGCATCCGCCGCGCGCTCCTCCTCTTCGGTAGTCCCAGTGGTCCGTCCAATATGCCCATTAATAACATGCGCCAATTCATGGAAGAGACTGAACCAGAATTTGTCGGCATCGGCCCCTCGCAGCGTAAGCGCGAGCACAATCTTTGATCCGTCATAGAACGTCGCACCATTGAGAAACGTGTGCTCAAGATGGGGCAAAAAGACCGTTGCAATCCCACATTCAGCCAACATAGACACAAGGAGTGCCTGAAAATCTGTAGGATCCATAGTCGTAAGCTCCCTGAGCCTGGAAATACGCTCCTCAAGCTTTCCAACATTAATTTTACCGGTCGTTATCTCTCGCGCATCGATCTTAGCCTTCTGGGCCCAAGCCAAAAGTGCATATTCGGATTCAGCGGTTTCCTTCTGGCGACGATAAGCGATTCCCGGAGCAAGTCGGTCTTCATTCAGCAGCGCAAGCCTAACAACCTCAAAGAATTTTCTAAGCTCGACCACTTTAACAGCCACGGAGCGCGTCGACTCGACCCATCCCAGTTTGGCCATTTGTGCATAAGGAAACTTCCTGGCTATCTGCTTATCCTCTTCGATAGAATTTTCGTCCTCGACCTGCAGCAACTTCTCACGATAACGCGCCTCAAGATTCATCCAAAATGCTGAGGGAACGCCCAGCACCATCTCGAGCCTATGTGCAGTATTTGGAGTAAGCTCAACTTGCCCATTTATAAGCTGGCTTATGAACTTCTCGGAGTAATCCATGCGCCTAGCAAACTCGCGCTGGCTCATACCGCGATACTCAAGCTGCTCCTTTATGGTAGCCCCTGGTGGTGTTGCGACATAAGTCTTGCTCCTTGCCATGACCTCTCACCTCTTAAGCATTCTCCTATTTACAAACCTCATGCTAGTGGTAGTCAACGATTCCTTGAATTTCCGCTATCTGAATCTGATCTCTAATAACTTCAAAAACCAATCGCAGGGGATGTTCCAAGTCCATCGCAAAATGGCCTTTACGGTCGCCAACGAGCTGGTGACATCGCCCGATCCTAAACTGAACGAGCATCTCAACGGAATCAGCAGCAGCAATCTCATCTATACGCTGGTGAATAAGTCCCGCAGTACGTTTACCGAAACTCTTTGTAGCAACGGAAGCGTTTGTGCAGATCTTTTCGATGTGACGGTTCTTGTACCTGACCTGCATAACCACCTCCTACAAAAGTTTTACCCCTGCGGTAAAACTACTATAGCAGCTAAATAGGGCAAGAACAATATCAGCAGGAATAGCATGCCAATCACACCGGAATGACACAGTGCATCTACCTGCGATTCTTGTACGCGAAAAACTGTTGCGCTCGGAGGTTTCTAATTTTCCTGCACTTCCGAAAACGGCGATAAAAACCCACTGCCCCAAAGCGAAAACGAGACAAATACCCTTTGGAAAACAGCCCCTTAAACGCGAAAACCGCCTTTCGGCGGTTCCCGCGGACCAAGCTGGACGTACCGTCGCAAGGCCTCATCACAGCTATTACTTTAAGGGAAAACTCGGAGCCATCAATCCAATGCCACGAAGCTTCCAAATCAATCTTTGAGCCCTCCCATGAATCAGCCATTAATCGAGGCGGCTATATCGGAACGGAAGTCACCGACAAAACAGGTGCCGAGCCGCTTCCCTACTAACAGTTATCTAATTTATTGAATACCAGCCTAGGGACAGCACAACCAAAACTTATCGAAAGCGAGACGCAAAAGCAATCAGACCTAATCAGCATCAGAAATATGGCTTTTAAATCTGAAGATTGAACCGGCGGGAATAATAAAAATTCGCTCGGAAAGCGATCGTTTCTCATCATCGTTAGCGCCGCCGCGGCTCAACAATTTTTCCTTAAGCTCTTTTGAAAAACGGCGAAAAGTCGCAGGGCTCCTTCTGGCGGATACAGCTTCAGTCGAAGCTATCAAAACAAAGCGATTTTCACCTGATCTTAGAAGCTTCACCACAGTTTCCCACCAGCGTATATCCGTTTCTCCAAGCGACAAACCAAAAATAATTAATATATTAGACCCAAGAATAAGATCTTCTGCTTTACGGTCATCAATGGAACCGAATAGCTTCTGTATCTCGCCTTTTACAAAGGTGGACGCAATATCTTCGTTTTTGGAAAGAGCGTCCGATCCAATCTGGGATACATCATTAACTCCGCATATGGGTTCACGTCCGAGAGCACCGTGAGCTTGGACAAGTCGAATGGGCCAGATGGTAGAAACACCCGAGCCATCCTCTGGGACAGCGCACCCGTTTGCTTCGACAGCGCTAAACAAGCGAGGAAGTAACGCAGTATAGTTAAATGTGACAATCGAAACACTCAGCACAAAATCTGTTGAATAGAAACCAAGAATTCGTTGTCTTTCCAAAGGTTGCAACGCAGAGTACCAATATGCCAAAGAGGCTATTACAGATTCGGAGTTAGCCTCGATGAATTCATCGGTTGCCCTTTTATCTTCCGATGCGATGAAAGCGGCAAGATCAACATCTATTGCTTCTTTGCAATCAAGCGCGGCTCCAACTGCGTCTTCCTCGTCAGCCTCAAGATTGGAAGTGTACTCACCTAATTTTTTCTCAAAATCAGACCACTCCTGCGCTCCTTCTTTTTCAATGCAGCCTGCCAAACGGCCAACTGGGCCTTCATCCGAAGCATGGTTTTTGGAGAAGAAATCCATAAACCTAGTGGTACTTGTCTTCAGCCCTCCTGACAAATCAAATCCATTGCCAACCATGACCGTCACGGATAGATTACTCGCCAAGCCAACCCCTAATAATTGAAACCCTTATCTTTTTGGGAATTATAGCGCCCCACATGGACAGACGAATGGAGCTACCGAGCAACGGCGACCGGCAACTATCAATTGGTTTTAATAAATCGGCTTATTGTAGTCGAAATCGCCCGGAGCTATAACAGCCGAATTACCGAGCACTCAAGCGTTTAATCTTCCTGTAAATCTTAGCCTCATCAGGGGCAATCGGATCATTTGGAAACGCCTTTTGGGCTCTCGCAGCGTAGGAAAGAAAGTTCCCGTAGCGGAAAAATGCAGAAGAGTCAGCGCCAGCCGATGGGCACAGCCTTCTTCCCTTAATACCAAGTGGCGAATAATGTTGATACAGAGCAGAGGCCCGCTTCTTGGACGCATGTCTTCCCTCCCCCTGATTAGAACGCGCAATCGCAGTGGCCGCCTCACGGAGACGTTTGTGGTACCTTCCAACCGTAGATTGTCGAAGTCTAACAACGCGCCCATCAAAGTCAAACCCCAGGAAACTGACTTTCTGCGCCGGGTTTGCACCAGAATACGAAAGAACCTCACCCGCACGAACGCTTTCAAAATCAAGCTGAGCAACTCCGTCGCCATCAACCCGGAATACCTTGGTTTTCTCAGGTTGCAGTTTAACGGAATCGACATCGGCCATTAGATAAATGGCCTCTACAAGCGCATCGAGCCCAGACTCTGGAACGGCAATAATAAAGTCATCGCAATAACGAAGATACAAGCCGCCAACCCGCTCAACGGCAAGTCTGACTTTCATATCGATATCGGCCATATAAATGTTAGCGAGCACTCCGCTTGCGGCAAGACCCTGAGGAATGCCCAGCGCAGAGCCATCCCGTACCCAAGGTCTGGTAATAATTTTGCTCTTGTTTGCAAGAAACTCAGACTTTGGCAAGATAACATCCAGCTTATTAAGTTCGCGAATAGACTTGAACCGAAGCTCGATAGCTGCTTCGCTGATCATTTTCTCCCGAGTAGGATCGATTGCTGGCCATGGCAATTCATGTCGGGCAGCCAAATCCGCAATAGGCCAGCACGAATAGCGGAGGATATTTTTAATGACTTGATAGTGATCGTCAGGCAAGCGTCCACTGGGAAACAACGAACGCAACGACGTCATTATATGAGCATGATTTAAGTAGTCGAAGAAGCTCTCGAAATCACCCGTAAGCACAAAAGCCAAATCTTGCTCGCGTATATAATCGAAGGCCTTTTTAGCTGAAGAAATATTGCTAGTAGCAGTTACGGCGCCGTCTGATGAAAGCGAAGAGCGGTACGCTACGGCAACCTCATTAAACTCTTCGGCAATAGCCTTCTTGTTATATAAGTCCGACCACAGATAAGAATAGTACTGGAAGACGCGGTGATCGAAATACGAGGCATAAGAGATATTGCGAACTTTGTAGCTTCGCTTACCTCCTCGATACCGAACAGTAATGATCTCGTTGGAAATTAGAGGGTAGAACGCGTGATGGGAAATGTACTCTGGATCTAAAATCTTGGCCTGAACTTCGGCAAAAGAGACCCTATGATCGAAATGGGCATATGAACTTTTGGAACTATATCGAGGAATACGAGCGATATCGAACTCGGCCAAAATACCCCCAAATAAATCAACCTGTCCGGATCAACAAGCGGCGGCTAACCCTCCCCGGACAGGCTAAACAAAGGCGCAGCAAGTGCAACCAACGCTTTCGCGGCCACCTAAAACAATGCTTGCCTATGCGATACTAAACGAAAGCGAGGAATTGGTACTTATGACCATCGAGGCTCTTATCCAGCAAGCCGCAGGCAACGCTGGCGTCAATGTTGCGAACGTCGGAATTTCGTCGTTCGCGATATTGACGGCAGTAGCGCACCCCATCGCCAACTCGCGATGGGCAGGCATCTTTATTCCCCATTCTTGCTTTGCTCAAACAGGTTATAAGAAATCGGCTCATGCAGGATTCGGTGACGCCATCCCTGAATTCATAGACCTAGCCTTCAACGTATCTCCTAATAAGCACGAACGCTTAGCCCTACATCCCAAGCGCCATTTTTACTTGCTGGTAGTCCCAGTCCAAATAGCCCTTGCGACGGCTTTTCATTGGGGCATGAACGCCGCAATCCCTGATAACTTCAGGACACAAAGACCTGTTCACGCGCGCAGAATTGTAGAGAACTACGATTTCGACGCCGGCTTCCTTGGCCATCCTGCATTCGTATTCGATATAGCTCTCAAACGTAACGTACTTTCCAACGTTGCACAGCTTATATCCACGACGATACGACCAGCACCACTGGCAGCTACCCTTTGTTACCGAGTCGGTATGATCACCCACAATTAGAACAAAACGCTTTGAAGCATCCATGCGTTGCCTAAGAGATGCCTTGATGTTGTAGGGCTTGCTCGTATCACGAGACTGATGAAGCTCATGGGCATCGGTAAAACTAAGCGACCAATAGCCGCTGTCGTTCCACTTTCTTAATTGTTCAACAGCGTCGAAATCATGGTCCCAATCAGCTGCAATATAGGTTCTTGTACCTTTTTGTGCAACAAAAAGCCGCTCATCCAGCGGCTTTTTCTCATTTGGGCATTAAAAAAGGCGACCGCCCTTTGTGGACGGTCGCCTTTAGCTGTTGTGTGGGTTACGTTAGGCGCGGGTCTTAATCTCCTCGAGCACCTTCGCAACAAACTCGTCGACGCTCATCTGAACGGTCTCGTTGGAGCGATCGCGGACGGAAATGTTGCCGGCCTCGACCTCCTTCTCGCCCAGGATAAGCATGTAGGGCACGCGGTCGATGCTGCGGGCCTCACGGATCTTGTAGCCGATCTTCTCGTCGCGGTCGTCGCAGACCACGCGAATGCCGG
>OLPU01001895.1_pt1 | contig 14777 bp, 10 predicted proteins | sample 1673111 | NCBI WGS metagenome assembly OLPU01 (sample SAMEA3136755, study PRJEB25190) | human gut metagenome | reverse complement strand
ATTACTTCACTTTCCGCGAACACAGTGCACATCGAAGAAATTGGTGTTTCTTCGCCGTTTCTCGCAAGTTCACAAAGCTCTGTCAATGTGAGCCCAAGTCGGTTAGCCATTACTTCCAAAAATTTTCCTGTGCCAGCACTGCATTTGTCATTCATCAGGAAGTCGCACAGGTTACCGTCATCATCAAGCTGAATCACTTTGCTGTCCTGACCTCCGATGTCCACAACTGTACGTACACGCGGATCCAGAAAATGAGCACCCCTTGCATGACATGTAATCTCTGTGATACTCTTATCTCCATCAGAGATTGCAGTTCTTCCATAACCGGTAGTTACCACTGCATCCAGATCCTCTCGATTTAACTTTGCCTGTTTCAGTGCTTCCTCAAGCGCTCGCTCCGCACCATTGGCTGCCCCTGCCCCTGTTGGCATGATCACGCTGGAAATGATTTCTCTGTTTTTATCCAGGATCACCACATCTGTACTTGTTGATCCACTATCGATCCCGGCATAGTATCCTTTTCCCATGACTTTCTCCTTTTTTGTCTCATCCTGAATCCCAAGGCTTTCTGCAAATGCCTCCAGCCTGGTACTCAACTGTCCACTGCTCTGCAGTGTAAAATCCGACTCAATCTTGAGCAATGGAACATCTGTATGTCCCTTAATATCTGCATATTCAAAACTGTAAAAATCACAGAATTTAACCGTATGATAAATGATTCCTTTCAGGCTTGGATCCTGATACAATACTTTACGACCTGCATGATCCATCATTCGCATACACGGTATCTGGTGAAGCAGTTCTCCTGCATACCATTCCATCAGTGTGTCAAAATCCATTTCCTCTGTCGGTAAATTTTCACCAACAGAACGATTATATACACAGGTCTCATTCACAACAGGAAAAGGCATGGCAGCCTCTGTCATTTGAAATAATTCCTGCCCCATACGTGCGCCCAAAACAGCAAGATGAGGCTTTTGTATTCTCTCTTTCGGCTGAAATGCTTCAAGAAAAACCTTCTTATCAAAAGATTTTTCTTTATATGCCCCATAAGTCTCTGCAAGTTCCTTTAACTGGGCTGCAGTACGCTCCCGACTGCATTCTATATAACAGTGAAGCATATCAATCATATACAGAAAATCCATCTGTCCGCTATCTTTTAGTATATCATAAACACTACGAATTGTATCGCAGCAATTTACAAGTACCAGTTCTTTAATATTTCCCGCCAGTACTTCTTCCAGAACCGATTTGCCAAATCCACAGATATTAGGATGTGCCACCTGCTCTGCCCTGTCAAAACCTTCCGGCATTTCATTCAATATTTCACAGTCTCCACCCAGCGCCCTCAGAAGTTCTACTGGTGTATACTTACATACATAATATGTCTTACTCATGATCAAAATCCCCCAGCATTTCCAGGAAGGCTCCCAATCTGGTCGATGTCTGGCCTTCTCCTCCATGACTACGGTCACAACCATCCCCATCCAGGATCAGCATAGGTATACCAGCTTCCTCAAATCGCTTTTTGGCAATTCTTGAACCGCCAAGGGTATGTTTGCAACCCCAGTGATTAAACCAGACTGCACCGTCTGCGCCTGCCTGTTTCGCATGATGGATACCTGCCTCAATTCGACGTGAGATTGGTCCATTAAGCGCATGATATACCAGTCGCATCGCCATTTCTTCGTATGGATCTTCAGAATGAACGGACAGATCCGCAACCTGAGACAGTTCACACCCTACGATCTGTGCACTGTCATTCAGAAGAAGCGCTTCTTTCACTGCATCAGACCAAAATGGAATGGTATGCATCCAGTAAATGTGTTTTCCTTTCGCTGCCGGTGCTTTCTTAATATTTTCAAGAAGCATCTGTGTATACTTCTCTTCTTCTGCTGTTCCCAGAAGAATATTGTTGGTCATTCCTGCATACAGCGGTGTGACCAGATCAGAGGGCACATATCTGTCTGCACGCATCTGCTGATATTTTTTGTAATTCTCCAGAGTCCGCTTACTGCAGGCAAGACGTTCCTTTAATCTGTCCTCAGAGATTGTTTTTCCTGTATTTTTTTCCAGAAATATTTTTAAATCCTTTAACTGATCTGCCACATACTGTACATTCTCTGTGGTCTGATTCCATGGTACATCAATGGCAAATACCGGTACCTGGTAGAAATCTGCCAGGGTACGGAAGGTGAGCAGGTTAGCATCGCAGGTCAGGTTGGTATAAACAATACATTTGGGCTTTGGCAGAAGTCCTTTCTGCGCTGCACCAAGAAATGTCTTGTGATAACTGCACAGTGTCTCTGCAATTCCCTGATTCTCTGCCTGCTGCAGAAACGCCCTCTCTGCTTTGCTTGCAGAAAGATAGCAGGAAAATCCCTCTACATTATAGGGATGTAATCCCACCTCCTGCATCATTTCGCAGGGTGTAAAAATACTTACAATAACAGAAGCTTCCGGTTTCTGAAGGGGCCGCAGCATGGTATCCATCATCAGATTTGCAAGATGCCTGTCTGCAGGCATCAGTCTCTTGTCCTGCATATAATGGAACTTCAGATTCTGTGCTTCCCAGCCGGTTTTTAACAGCCAGCGGGCTGAGTCTGGCTTTGTGTTAGTCAAATTTTCAACATAATGACCAAATGTCTCAATAATCTGCATAGTCTTCTTCCTCATTATGGTGATGATAATTTATCAGTTGTTGGCGCACAAATAGCGCTACGTAATATTTTAGTAATATCTTTTTTTCAAGTCAAGCTGAATTTTCTCCAAAATTTGCCTGTTTTTGTACATTTTTCTTGACAAAAAAGTCTTAAATGATACACTTTTGAATGTATTATTTTTCAAAAAAAGGAAGGAATAATATAGGAAAGATTTTTATGAAAGGAAGGAATTTTTAAAATGCGTTCATTGACAGTTTATTTAAAAAACTACAAAAAAGAAAGCATCCTTGCGCCATTTTTTAAATTTCTGGAGGTTGTATTTGACCTGATCGTACCTATCGTCATTGCACAGATCATAGATGTAGGTATTGCAAACCACAACAACGGATACATTGTCCAGAGATTTTCTATTCTTATACTAATGGCGGCTCTTGGTCTTGCCAGTACCATCACAGCTCAGTTCTTTGCCGCTAAAGCCAGCGTGGGCTTTGCCACAGAATTAAGACAGGCAGTTTATGACCATGTACAGCGTCTGTCCTTTACGGAGCTGGATACACTGGGAACAGACACTCTTATCACAAGACTCACCGACGATGTCAATCAGATTCAGAACGGATTAAATATGGGACTTCGTCTTCTTCTTCGAAGTCCGTTTATCGTACTTGGGTCCATGGTCATGGCATTTACCATTGACTTTAAATGTGCCCTGGTTTTTGCTGTTGCAATCCCCTTTCTGTTTCTGGTTGTCTTTGTCATTATGTTTCTCAGTATTCCTCTGTTTAAAAAAGTACAGGGAAAACTGGACACAGTAACCGGACTGACCAGAGAAAACCTTACAGGCGTCCGCGTTATCCGTGCATTCTGCCGCGAAAAAGAGGCAGTTGCAGAATTTGATACCCGCAATCAGGAGCTGACAAAGTTAAATCTCTTTGTAGGAAAGCTTTCCGCTTTGTTAAATCCGGTCACTTACGTACTGATCAATATTGCTACTGTTATTCTGATCCAGAAGGCAGGAGTAGAAGTAAATCTTGGCGGTATGCAGCAGGGACAGGTTGTTGCCCTTTATAACTATATGGCTCAGATGATCGTGGAACTGATCAAGCTTGCCTCCCTGATCATCACCCTGAACAAATCCGCAGCCTGTGCAGGACGTGTGGCAGATATCCTGAAAGTGAAATCTACTATGGATTACCCGGCTTCCTCCACATATTCTACTCAGACATCGAAGGGCTTTGCAACAGCAACTGCTGATGCATCACTTTCTGAAACTTCCATCGCATTCAATGACGTAACCTTTGAGTACAGCGGTGCTGGTGCCCCCAGTCTTTCCCACATCAGTTTTTCAGTAAAGAAAGGCCAGACAGTAGGTATCATCGGTGGTACAGGAAGCGGAAAGACCACTCTGGTAAATCTGATCTCCAGATTCTATGATGCCAGCAACGGAACTGTTCTGCTGGATGGTCAGAATATTGAAAATTACACCAGAAGTGATCTCCGCTCCAGAATCGGCGTTGTTCCTCAGAAGGCAGCTCTTTTCAAAGGCTCTATCCGAGACAATCTGAAATGGGGCCGGGAAGATGCCTCTGACGAGGATCTGTGGCAGGCACTTACCACAGCACAGGGAAAAGAGGTGGTAGAGGGCAAACCGGGACAGCTTGATTTTATGCTGGAACAGAACGGTAAAAACCTTTCCGGCGGCCAGAAACAAAGACTTACCATTGCCCGTGCCCTGGTAAAAAAACCTGAAATCCTGATCCTGGATGACAGTGCCAGTGCCCTGGACTTTGCCACTGATGCAGCACTGCGTAAGTCTCTCAACAGACTTGACTGGAAAGTAACTACATTTCTGGTATCCCAGCGTTCCTCCAGCATTCAGCAGGCAGACCTGATCCTTGTTCTTGATAACGGTACTCTGGCAGGTAAGGGTACTCATGCTGAACTGCTGCGTACCTGTGATACTTACCGGGAAATCTACTTCTCTCAGTTTCCGGAAGAAAGAGCCAGATACTCCTCTGTATCTGCAGGTAATATAATGAAGGAGGTGACTGTATGAGCAGATCAACAATAAAAGATCCTGCTAAAAGTAAAAGCAGCGAAACCTTTTTTAAAGTACTGCGTTTCATCGGAAGATACCGTTTCCTGTTGATCCTCAGTATCATACTGGCGGCAGTTTCCGTTATCCTTCAGCTGTATGTCCCAATCCTGTTCGGAAATGCCATTGATCAGGTCATTGCCCAACATCAGGTAAACTTCGAAATGATGTGGTATTACCTGTCACGTATCCTTGTAATGGTCATCCTCTCTTCTGCTGCCACGTGGCTTATGAATGTGATCAATAACCGCATGACCTACCAGACAGTAAAGGATATCCGTGCCAAAGCCATCCGGCACATTCAGGTACTTCCCCTCTCTTACCTTGACGGACACAGTACCGGAGATATCATCAGCCGTATTATCGCAGATACAGATATTCTATCCGATGGTATGCTGCTTGGATTTACCCAGCTTTTTTCCGGAATCGTAACGATCATCGGAACACTGATCTTCATGTTCTCCAAAAACTTCTGGATTACATTGATGGTCATTGTCTTGACCCCCGTAAGCTTTTTGGTGGCCAAATTTATTTCTTCCCATACCTTCCAGATGTTCCGGAAGCAAAGCGATGCCAGAGGACGTCAGACTGCTCTCATCGAAGAGATGATTGGAAACCAGAAGGTTGTTCAGGCTTTTGGATATGAGGAAAAATCTTCTGAACGCTTTGCAAAGGTTAATGAAGAATTACAGGAATACAGTCTGAAGGCTGTTTTTTACAGCAGCCTGACAAACCCTTCCACCCGTTTTGTCAATAATATTATTTATGCCTGTGTTGCACTGGTGGGTGCATTCATTATCCCTGGAGGCAGACTGACAGTCGGAGGACTTTCCGTACTTCTCTCCTATGCCAACCAGTATATGAAACCATTCAATGATATCAGTTCCGTTGTTACAGAACTTCAGAATGCTCTTGCCTGTGCAGGCAGAATCTTCGATCTGCTGGAGGAGGAACCGGAAGTTGCAGAGGCTTCTGAGACACTGAAAGATGTAAAGGGTGAAGTAGATATTAAGAATGTGTGCTTCCATTATGATGAATCAAAGAAACTGATTGAGGACTTTAATCTCCATGTAAAACCAGGTATGCGCGTTGCCATTGTAGGACCTACCGGATGCGGTAAGTCAACCTTTATCAACCTTCTGATGAGATTCTATGATGTAAATTCCGGATCTATTTCCGTTGACGGCAAACAGATCAGAGACATTACCCGCCATTCTCTGAGAAGCAGCTATGGTATGGTGCTTCAGGAAACATGGATCAAAAACGGAACTGTCCGCGACAATATCTCCATTGGAAAACCGGAAGCTACAGATACTGAAATCATCGAAGCAGCCAAGCTTACCCACAGCTGGGAATTTATCCGGAGGCTTCCTAAAGGACTGGACACCATGCTCAACGAAGACAGCTTAAGCCAGGGACAGAAACAGCTGCTGTGTATCACACGAGTTATGCTCTGTCTGCCTCCGATGCTGATCCTGGATGAAGCCACTTCCAGTATTGATACACGAACAGAATTACAGATTCAGGAAGCGTTTGAACGAATGATGGAAGGAAGAACAAGCTTTATCGTAGCTCACAGGCTTTCAACCATCCGAAATGCAGATCTGATTCTTGTTATGAAAGACGGAAGTATCATTGAGCAGGGTACTCATGATGAGCTGATTGCAAAAGGTGGATTTTACCATACTTTATATAACAGCCAGTTTGCAAAAGTTTCTGAATAAAACAAACCAGATAATAAATCAAAAAGGAACAGCTGTCCATCACGGCTGTTCCTCTTTTTGATTTTGTAAAATGTTTTTTCATTTTTATCAGATTGCTCGGGTAGCATCTTTCAGCCATTCTTTTTCTTCTTCGTTCAAATACGGAGAAATCTTCTCATATACCTGTGCATGGTAATCATTGAGAAGGTTACGTTCCCGGACACTCATCAGTTCCGGCACCACTCCATCCAGATCAAAAGGTACCATAGTTAGAAATTCAAAGCACATAAACTGACCATACTCTGTTTTTTCAGCTTTTTTGCAGACCATCAGATTTTCATGACGGATTCCAAATCCATCCTCTCTGTAATATCCCGGCTCATCAGAGGTGATCATTCCCTCCTCCAGCACTGCATTTCCACCCGGAACAATTTTCCATCGGAAGCTATTGGGTCCTTCATGGACATTCAGAAGATATCCTACTCCATGACCGGTTCCATGTTTAAAATCCTCTCCCATTTCCCACAACGGCTGTCTCGCCAGAATATCCAGATTTACACCGGTACAGCCATGAAGAAATCTGGCAGCTCCCAGATTCAGAGTTCCCCGCAAAACTGCTGTGAAGTACTTTTTCTCTTCCTCAGTAGTCGGTCCCATGACAATAGTACGGGTAATATCAGTAGTTCCCTCTTTATAATGTCCTCCTGTATCTGCCAGAAGAAAGCCGGATGGTTCCAGAGGAATATCCGTTTCGGGTGTTGCAAAATAATGTACAATAGCAGCATGCTTTCCATAGGCAATAATCGGATCAAAACTGTTATCTATGAAATCCTCCTGTTCCGAACGGAATTCATACAGCTTTTCTGCTGCACTTAATTCTGTGATCGGAATCCTTCCAACATTCTTCTTTAACCAGTATATGAACTTTGTAACTGCAACTCCGTCTCTGATATGCGCAATGCGTTCATTTTCCACCTCAACAGGATTCTTCGTTGCCTTGGGAAGAAGTGTAAGATTTTCTTCATCCAGAATCCGGGTGTCTGCCGGAATATTGCTAACCAGACGACTGTTGACTTTCTTTTTGCAGAGAAGAACTTTTTTGTCCTTTTTAAATGTTTTCACATACTCATAGATACTGTCATAGGGAAAAAGGGTCACACCATCTTTTTCCAGCGCTTTCAGTACATCTGTCTGAAAGGCTTTCTCATTTGCAAAAAGTCTGATCTCTGTTTTTGTCATTACAAGATAAGAAAGAACCACCGGACAACAGTGGATATCTCCCCCACGTATATTTAACAGCCAGGCAATATCATCCAGAGAGGTCAGTACAAATAAATCTGCACCCTTCTTCTCCATTGCTTTGCGGATTCTTGCGCATTTATCAGCTCTGGATTCTCCTGCCCATTTTATATCCAGCTCTGTAACCGGTTCACAGGAAAGTGCCGGGCGGTTTTCCCATATATCCCCTGCCAGATCGTGATCAACGCTGAGAGACACACCGTTTTCATCCAGCATTTTCTCCAGTTCTGATGCCTCTTTTGCACTGACAGTACGTCCGTCAAATCCCAGACACCTTCCCTGTGTCAGATTTTTTTTCAGAAATTCATGAACTGTGGGAACTTCCGGTTCACCCATTTTAAATAAAGTAATTCCTGTTCCCTCCAGCTGATCTGCAGCCTGGATAAAATAACGTCCATCCGTCCATAATCCTGCCATATCCTGCATGATCACCGCAGTGCCTGCAGAACCGGTAAATCCTGTGATATATTTTCTGCATTTGAAATATTCACCTACATATTCTGAACCATGAAAATCATCTGTAGGGATCAGATATGCATCAATTCCAGTCTCTTTCATGCGTGCACGAAGTGCTGTTATTCTCTCTTTTACTGTCATTCGTTTTTACCCTTAAGACTGCTATCTGCAGTCGTTTTGTCATTTTCACCAAGTGTTTCGTTCATGCTTCCCATACGATATCCCAGAATATCCATGGTCACATAAGTGAATCCATACTCCTTAAATTTCTTCACAATATCCTCTCGGACATTTTTTTCCAGAAGTTTCGGAAATTCCTCCGGCATGATCTCAATTCTTGCAAGTAATCCATGAATGCGGACACGAACCTGATGGAATCCATAGTCAAGCAAAAGCTGCTCTGCTTTCTCAACCATTCCAAGCTTTTCCTCACTGATGGTCTCTCCATAGACAAATCTGGAGGACAGACAGGCAAAGGACTGTTTGTCCCAGGTGGGAAGCCCCAATTCCTTTGAGTATTCTCTAATCTCTGCTTTTGTCAGCTTTGCTTCCCGCAAAGGACTTTTAATCCCAAGCTCCTTTACAGCGATCAAACCGGGTCTGTAGTCTCCGTTATCGTCCATATTAGACCCCTCTGCAATATATTCAATCCCATTATTTTTCGCAATATCTCGGATTTTCTCAAACAGTTCCTTCTTGCATAAGTAGCATCTGTTTGGCGGATTCTGAGAAAAGCCTTCGATCTCCAGTTCCTCAGACTGACAGATCACCTGCCTGATTCCCTCTTTCTCACAGAATGCCTTTGCCTCATTCAGCTCTCTTTTTGGAAAAGAACAGGACTGGGCTGTAACAGCAATGGCTTTATCTCCCAATACATCATGTGCTACCTTTAACAGAAATGTGGAATCCACTCCACTTGAAAAAGCAACTGCCACACTGCCAAGTTCTTTTAGATATTGCTTTAAATATTCCAGTTTATTTTCCATAATTTTGTACTCCTGTTTTGTTTCCAAATTTCAAACACACTTAGATTAGTATAATAAATTCCCAATATATTTTCAATGACCATTGTGGTTTTTTTTGTTTTTTAGTATAGTTGTGTTATAGAATTATCTACAGAAGGGAATCTATTACTATGCCAGATATTAAATTGATCGGTCTTGATCTGGATGGTACACTGCTTACCACCACAAAGGAACTTACCGAAAATACAAAAAAAGTACTTATCCAAGCCCTTGATGCAGGAATTGAAGTGCTGGTAGCTACCGGTCGTCCGTTCAGCGGAATTCCGAAAGAATTGCAAAAGCTGCCTGGTATTCACTATGCGCTTACCTCCAATGGAGCCCGAGTCCTGGATATCCGTACGGAAAAAGTCATAATAGAACAGCTTCTTCCTCTGGAAAGCGCAATAAAGGCTCTCCGGATCTTTGAGAAATACGACACTCTCTGTGAAATCTATTTCCATGGTCAGGGATATGCAGAAGAAAAAAAATTATCCCAGATCAGCCGTTACCACCACAATCCACATATGTGGGATTATTTCCGTACTACCCGCAAATTTGTACCTGACCTGTGGGAATTAATCCGTCAGGAAGGACAGGCCATGGATAAAGTCCAGGCTCTTTTTGCAGATATGGACGAACGGCAGTCTGCGTGGAACGAACTGACCCAGATCAAAGAACTGAAACCTGTAGGCTCCTTAAGCTACAATATCGAAGTAAATGCTGCCGGTGTAAACAAAGGAACTGCTCTGATCGCACTGGGAAAAATGCTTGGAATCCCCAGAGAATCTATCATGGCCTGCGGAGACGGCGATAATGACCTGTGCCTGATCAAAGAAGCCGGTCTGGGTGTCGCTATGGCAAACGCAGAGCCTGCTGTAAAAGCTGCTGCTGATTATATTACCACCTCCAATGATGAAGAGGGCGTAGCTAAAGCCATTGAAAAATTTGCCTTAAAAAAATAACGCAAAAAAGATGTGTCTCCTTTTCTGCGCAGACACATCTTTTTACTTTTATTATTTCTCAAATTTTTTCTCATCCCAGTATACGCAGTCATTCCTGTCAATCACACCGGAATCAAACGGTGTACCATCATTTTTCTTATAGTGCTTAGTTGCTTTAAACACACATCTGGCGCCTGCAAATACAATCGGCACATTAAAATACACGATCAGAATATTTCCCAGGTCCGAGAATGCCCACAAATTTCCCAGCTCAAGTCCTGCCAGATTGCACAGGATACCAAAGGCTGCCACAAACAGGGCAATACAGCGTACAATATTAATGCAGGCAGCATCCTTCCGGATACGGTTAGCCGCAATCTCTGAAAAACTGATCATTCCCAGCAAACAGGTAAAAGCAAAAAGTCCAAAACAAAGAGTAACTAAAAATGTGATCACTGCATTCATAGAGGTTCCCGGAGTAAGTACGGCAATGGACTCTGTAAACTTCGGAAGCTTATCCAGTTCTGCCCAGACCTGTGCATTTTCTCCTGTCCAGCAATGTGCCATAACAACTACAAAGCCGGTAAGTGTACAGATCACAATGGTATCCAGAAAAACTCCCAGAGAGGCCAGAATTCCCTGTTCACAGGGATGCTTGGCATCTGCTGCCGCAGCAGACATAGTAATTGTTCCCTGACCAGCCTCATTAGACATCAATCCCCGCTTCACACCCTGCGCCAGAACAGTTCCCATTGCCCCACCGAAAAATGCCTGAGGCTTAAATGCTCCGCCAAACACTGCTGTAAAGAAATAAGGAATCCGTCCAATGTTGAGAATGATCAGTATAAATACTACCGCAACATACAGCACTGCCATAACCGGAACCATCATATCCGTCCATTTGGATACCTTTTTGATTCCTCCAAAAGCTATAGCTGCTGTCAGAATCATGATAACCGCACCTGCAATATAATAAAACAGGGAATTCACCGGAATTGTTTTTCCTGTAAGAATCTCAGCCATTCTTCCTACAGAAGAAACCACATTAAAGCCCTGTGCAGGCAGACAGCATAATGCATACAGAATATAAAGTACAGATAAAAACACACCAATCCATACTTTATTTCCTAAAAGCTTTCTTCCATAAAATGGAAGGCCGCCTACAAATTCATCATCCTTTTTCTCTTTAAAGATCTGAGCCAGTACAGCCTCCATGTAGGCAACTGCCATTCCGAAAAATGCAGAAATCCACATCCAGAAAAGCGCTCCCGGTCCCCCTACTGCTATGGCACCGGTCACACCTATAATATTTCCAGGTCCCACACGCATAGCTGCACTTAACAGAAAAGCAGCCAATGGACTGATTCCGGTTTTTACAGTACGTCTCTCAGTAAGAATCCGGATTCCCTTTTTAAAATGAGTAACCTGAATAAATCCAAGTTTGATAGTAAAAAAAATGCCTGATCCCAAAAGTACAATGATGGCAAGCGAGATATTACCTAAAATAGGAATATTTCTGTACCATTCCATATTTGTGGGAAAATCCCACAGAAAATCAGACAACGGACCAATAAACCCAAATACACTGTTAATCGCTGCAAAAATACCCTGCATATACATCCCCCTCTTTCCAGCTGATGCTCCGTTACATTCTGTTACTATTTATTATACAGAAATTTTTCGAATAGTATATTGTATTTTGTGGGGGATATATTGCAAAAAATGATATTTTATCTGTTAGTAATTATACAATACCGTCAATCTCTACCTCAGCCTCAATATCCTGGGTATAATCAATATCTTCATATCGGAATCCAAACATATGATAAAAATCTTCCCAGTATCCATCAATGTCACAATATTCCTTTACTGTATCCGTAGTGACCGCTTTCCAGCATTTTTTTACTTCTTCCTGTATTTCAGGCATTAATTCATAATCATCCATGCGGATAAACCCGTTTTCATCTGTCTGAAATCCTTTCGGTGTATAAAGCTTCTGTGTAAACAGTCTTGCAATCTGCTGAATACAGTTTTCATGATTTCCAGCCTTCTTCATAACCTTATAAAGAATAGCAAAATACAAGGGTACAACGGGAATTGCTGCGCTTGCCTGAGTTACCAGCCCTTTGTTTACAGAAATTACTGCGCGGACATCCGGATATGCCTGATTAATCTCAGTCATGGTTTTCTGCAAATGCTGTTTGGCTGTTCCAATGGTTCCATGGTAATAAATCGGATAAGTCAGTTCCGGACCAATATAAGAATATGCTACTGTCACTGCATTCTCAGTCAGTACATCTGCTGCCTTTAATGCATCAATCCAGTCTGCCCAGTCTTCTCCTCCCATAACTTTAACTGTGCTTAAAACTTCCTCTTCAGTTGCAGGTTCCACTGTCTTTTCTGTAATCTGGTTATTTCTCAGATCAAGGCTCTTTTCTGTAAATGCTTCCTCTGTAGTCTTGAGACAGGAAGACCAGGTTTTTCCCTCAGCATCTGTACGTCTGGGTGCTGCCAGACTATAGACTACCAGATCTACTTTTCCCATATCTTTTCGGATCAGTTCAATCGCTTTCTCTTTAATCTCCCTGGAAAAAGCGTCCCCATTAATGGTTTTCGCATAGGCACCTTTTTCTGCTGCCAGATGATGAAATTCTGCTGTATTATACCATCCCGGTGTAGCTGTCCTTCTGCCGTTTGCCTGACGTTCAAACATAATCCCCAATGTGTCAGCGCCACAGTTTTCCAGTGCACAGATACGGGATGCAAGACCATAACCTGTAGAACATCCAATGATCAGTGCCTTCTTTGTTCCCTTTACCTCTCCCTGCTTACAGGCATACTCTGCCTGATTTCTTACACCCTCCGCACATCCCTGTGGGTGTGCGGTGGTGCAGATATATTCTCTTACTTTCGGTTCAATGATCATATTTTTTCTCTCCTCAATTTTACAAACCAATTGTTATCATTCCCATCAGATAAATCTGTCTGATTGGTTATACTTTGCCAAATATTTTGATTCTCAAAATATTATAGCAAAAAAAAAGCAGAACGTAAAGCAAAAATATTTCTTTCTTGCCTATGTTCCGCTTTTTAACATTCAGATTTCTCTTTTTTATTATTTTGCAGTAGTACTTCCAAAGCCTCCATTACGTATTTCTGTAGCATCATCATCTACTGTGATCCCATACTCTACAAAAATGCCCTGCATAAACCCTGTATCTGCGGGAATTATCAGAGTTTTGTTTTCATTAGAATCATTTGTAAGCTTTGCAAAGATGTGACCTTCGTTATCTGAATAGAAATAGTCACTGTCAATGATACCTACTGTATTATTGAGCTGGAGGCGGTATTTAAATCCCAGTCCACTTCGGGGATAGCATTTCAGTACCCATTCCGGCTGCATTTCCACGCGGATTCCTGTAGGAATCTTCACTGTTTCACCTGGTTTCAGAATAAATTCTGCAGGTGCAAAGAAATCATATCCTGCACTGCCTGCTGTTGCTCTCTTTGGCAGACGGATTGCTTCATATATTTTCTCCGCTTCTTTCTGAGACTGTCCAAATGTATCTGTCCAGTCTGCTGTGAAACGTTCTTTACTTACTTTATAAAATTTCGCAATTCGTTTCATGTTTTTCATCATTCCTTTCTCATGTTCAAAACATTCTTTTTGCTTTTCCTGTTCAGCAAAAACAGGCAGTTCAGGTACACCTGAGCATACTTGAACTGCCTGTATATTTATTTCTTATTGGTGCAATACAATTTTTCCCTGGCGAAGAGTCTCCGGAACATCAATCACTCTTTGATTGCTGGAACCCTTCCACCTTAGAGAAAGCTCTTTCTTGTCTGCTTCAAATTCACCGTCTACGCAGACATCCAGATACTCTGTAATTTTCTCTCTGCAGATTTCCTCCCAGAGAAAGCCTGTATAAAGCCAGATGGTTTTATCCGGATATTTCTTTTTAATCTCCTTTGCAAGAGCTGTTACCTCAGTGATATTTGCCGGATGCAGCGGATCTCCGCCTGAAAATGTAATTCCACTGATATAATCCTTATCCAGCTCTGCAAAAATCTCTGTACGCTCTGCATCTGTAAAGGGCAGACCGCCATTGGGATCCCAGGTCACAGGATTCTGACATTCCGGGCAACAATGATCACATCCTGCCACCCATAGAACTACACGGAGTCCGTCACCATTCAGCATATCGTCCTTGGTAATATTGTGATATCTCATATTTTACGCTTCTTCCGGTACATCTTTCATGCTGAAGCTGATTCTGCCCATCTTATCCTTACCAAGACAAACAACCTTAACCTTGTCTCCAAGTGTAAGTACATCTTCCACACGATTGATTCTTTCTTTACAGATTTTGGAAATGTGAACCATTCCCTCTTTTCCTGGTGCAAATTCAACAAATGCTCCAAATTCCTTGATGCTGACAACCTTACCTGTGAAGATCTGACCTGCTTCAAAATCAGTAGCAATGATCTTAACCATCTCAGCAGCCTCATCCATGCTCTTCTGATCAACTCCGCAGATAGATACTGCACCTTCATCAGTAATATCAATCTTAACGCCTGTGCGCTCAATGATCGTGTTGATAGTCTTTCCTCTCTGACCT
>OLPU01001894.1_pt1 | contig 14789 bp, 18 predicted proteins | sample 1673111 | NCBI WGS metagenome assembly OLPU01 (sample SAMEA3136755, study PRJEB25190) | human gut metagenome | reverse complement strand
TAATTAATAATTGTTTTAGATCATTTGGATCAATTTTAACTTTTATATTTTCTTCAATATTAATTATATATTTTACATTAGGGTTTAAAACTTTATAATGTTCTACTACTTCATCAACTATTATTATTGGATCAATTTCATCTAATTTACTTAAGTTTACTTCTGTTTTTTCTGCTTTAGATAATAGTAACATATCATTTACTAATTTTTTTAATCTTTCCACCTCTTTTAAACATATATCTAATGATTTTTCTAAACGCTGTTTATCATTTTTTCCCCACCTCTTCAACATACTTAAATGTCCATGAAGTGCTGTTAGAGGCGTTTTCAATTCATGTGATGCATCAGATACAAATCTACTCTGCTCATGGAATGCCTCCTCTAATTCATCCATCATTGAATTAAAAACTATATTTACTTTATCTACCTCATCATTTAGCTCTGAAATTTCAGCTCTCTTATTAATTCCTTTTTCTTTTATTTCATTCATAGTTGTTATAAGTTTTCTAAGCCTCTTTATAAAGTTCTTAGAAACATACATAGCTCCTATTCCACTTAAAACTAGTCCTAAAATTAATGTAAAAATTAAAATCGGTAATGAGTTTTCAATAAAATCCTGAAACATATCGTTTTCTCTAACTATTTGTACTATATATTGAGAATCACCTATATCTATTGGTCCTGTTATTCCCATATATATATCAAAGTCAAAAAATTTGGAGTACGTTGTAATTTCTTCATTTACATAATCAAATTTAATCTCATTCCATATTTCTGATTTAGATTCATAATATATTTTATCTAAAGAATAAATTCTTATACTTTCATCGTCACTATCAGTTAACTGTTGTAAATACTCATAAAATCCACTTTCTGATATTTCTACATTTATATCCTTAGATAAACTTGTTATCTCTTCATACCTATCTTTTAATAAGTCTCTTTCATATTCATCTGTAAATATCCAAAATGTAATTAATTGACCAATTGTATATATAACCAAAATTAAGCTAATTATAAAAAATGAATTTTTCATAATTTCTAAAAATATAGGTAATTTTTTAGTTTGCATAACTAACTCCTCATAATATAACCAATAGATCTAATTGTCTGTATATATTCTTCCTTATTTTCATTATTTAATTTTGATCTTAAATATCTAATATATACATCTGTAACATTAGTTTCTGGTTCATATCCATATCCCCATATTTTTTCTAATAACTCTTCTCTAGTAACTACTTTATCCTTATTATCTATTAATATTGTTAATAACTCATATTCTTTGTTAGTTAAACTTATCTCTATTCCATTTCTTTTTACAATTCTTGAACTTTTATTAATTACAATATCCTTAAATTTTACTATATAATTATTTAAATTATCTTGCCTTCTAAAAACTACTTCAATACGTGCAAGCAATTCTTCTATTGCAAAGGGTTTAGCTATATAATCATCTGCTCCTATTTGTAGTCCATTAACCTTATCCATTACACTATCTTTTGCACTAAGCATTATTACTGGAGACTGCTTTTCTCTTTTTAACCTTCTACATATTTCAAATCCATTCATTGAAGGAAGCATAACATCCAGTATTACAAGATCATATTCATTTCTTAAAGCCTCTTCTAGACCTTTTCTACCATCCTCTTTAATAGAAACATTATATCCCTCATATTCTAATTCTCCCTTTATAAAATCAGAAATATTAGGTTCATCCTCAACAATTAATATGCTCTTCACTTTGTCTACTCCTTTATAACTTACTTCCTATTGTAATTTTAATCATAATAGTTATCTAAATCTATAATAGCACCTAAATTCGAATCAACAGTAACTTCAATAAGCATGTTGTTTGAATCCTTTATTTTAAATTCATACTCAAAACCTAACATGTCTAATTCTAATTTTTTCTTAACACCTAATACTTCTCCCTCAACTGTTTGAAGTGCTATTTCTTTCGCTTCATCAAGTGTATAATTAATATTAGATTTAGCTATACTATATACTGCTATAACACCTGCAACCCCTATTATTGCTACTGAAGATATTAATATAGAAATTTTTCTTATTAATTTTTTCTTATTTTTCTTTATTGTTTCTCTTATATTATCTAAATATCTATTCATATTAATTTCTCCTTTTATTAATCTTTAATATGATTATATAATATTAATTCATAAGTTTCATGAAGAAAGAATGAGAGTAAAATTAAAATTTTTTAATCTTTTATAAATAAATATCAAAAAAGGCTGTAGTTTAAATTACAACCTTTTTTTATTATTTTTTATAAACACTTAAAACTAATCCATACTTTCCATTTAGCAATATTAATATTTATTCTATATCAACTTTATTTTTCGGTGTACTATTTCAAAATAATACATTTTATTCATATATGTCTGATAGTTCCATTTTTATTCTATCTAATCTATTATCATATACTCTATTTAATAGTTCATTATTATATTCATATTTACATATATTATTAGGTATCTTTACTACAAATTCACTGCCATTCCCTATTTTACTTTTTACACTTATTTGACCATTATGCATTTCAACTAAATATTTAGTTAATTTTAATCCAATACCTAACCCTTCACAAACCTTAGTAAATCTATCTTCTACATTATAAAACTCGTTAAATATATTGTTCAGATCTTCTTCTTTTATTCCAACCCCAGTATCTTTAACTGAAATAATTACGAACTTGTCATCTAGTGATATATTTACATTTACATTCCCATTTTCATGGTTATATTTTATTGCATTAGAAATTAAATTTAGTAGAATTCTTTCTAGTTTAATCTTATCAAAACCAATAATTAATTCTTCTATTTCTGTATCGAATATTATAGTTATATTTTTAAACTTCTTATAATTATTTATGTCATTACATAATGATTCTACTACATCTACAATATCATAATTATTAGGATTATAGTCTATATTTCCACACTGTAAATTAGTTAAATCTATAAAATTATTAGATATCTTAAGAATTCTTAAAGCATTTAAATTTATTCTATGAATATCCTTTATAAAACAATCTTTACAATTCCCTAAATCACATATTTTACATCTATTATCTAACAATTGTATAGATGTTATAATCATATTTATTGGTGTCCTAAATTCGTGCTTTATATTAGAAAAAAATCCATCTCTTAAATTACTTATTTCATCCTCATGAGATATATTTCTTATTTTATTTAATATCCCACTTACATTTCCCTGCTTATCAAATGTAGGATACTTTTCAATAGCAATAGTATATTTTACTTCATTTAAATATACTATTTGCGTATATTTTAATGATTTCTTTTCATCTATGACTTCATTATTTCTAGTCTTTTCAATATTAGAGGATTCCTTAAATAAATTTAATTCTTCATGTGTTTTTCCATATACCTCCTTCCTAGTTTTTTTAATAATCTTTTTAGCATATCTTTCGTTGCAATAAATAATTCTTCCATCTAAATCTGTATAAAAAATATAATCAGGTATTATGTCTAAAAGTAATTCTAATGTTTCTTTTGAATATTCTGTTATCACTAAAATATCTCCTTTCATAAAATTCCTAAAAAAAAGACTGTATATTACAGTCTTAAATTTTCCAAATCAGATGTCTGTTATAGTAGAATTTTGTAACTTTTTGCCGACTTTATCATTTTATACTATTTTATGTATAATTGTCCAGTATTTTCTAATAATTTTATTTAAATTTCGTTCGACATAACACTTTTATATTGGTCTTATGTAAATATAAAAAAGATAAAAAGTCAAAATGGTATAAATAAGTTATTGCCTCAAATGAAGCAAGTTTAAAAGAGTAAAATAGTAATAGAAAAAGTAGATAGATTTATGTAAAAAACAAATCCATCTACTTTTTTTATATTACTTTTTTTCAATTCTATTTCGTATCTCTTCCATATGTTTATCTAGAGCTGCACTAATTTCTGAACACTCAAACAGCTCTTTACTTATAATTTCAGCTTCTTCTGGATTAATATTTTTCTTATATCTTAATTTATGCTCTAAGCTTGCCCAAAAATCCATTGCTATTGTTCTAAGTTGTACTTCTACTTTCATTCTTTTCTTTTCATTCTTTAAGAAAATTGGCACTTCTATAATTAAATGTAAACTTCTATAACCACTTTTTTTAGGATTCCTTATATAATCCTTCTTCTCAATTAGATTAATATCATCTTGATTTAATAAGCAATCAGCTAACATATAAATATCTTCTGGAAATGAACAGATTACTCTTACACCAGCAACATCTCTTATATTTTCTTGTATTGATTCCAATGTAAAAGGTAAATCCTTCTTATTTAATTTTTTTATAATACCCTCAGGAGACTTTAATCTAGTTTTTATACCTTCTATTGGATTTCTATCATATTGTAATGAAAATTGTTCATTTAATACCTTAAACTTTGTTTCCACTTCCATAATTGCACATCTATAATAAGCCATTAACTCATTCATTGGCATCATATTTCTATGTATGATATCTAAAAAATCATCATTTATTATTTTTTCTCTTACAAATTTTTTACTAACATTTTTTAATATATAATCATCATTTATTATTTTTTCTCTTAAAGCTTTTTTATCAATATTTTTTAACATATAATCACCCTTTATCTTACTTAAAACTAATGATAACTATCTATTTAGTCCCTATCCCACCCTCACTTGCAAGTCAACATATGGTTATTACATTAATTTATAACTTTACCCTTGTAACATTACTGAACTTATCTTTTATTATTTGCACATTGTTCCGTATATGCTAATCTATGCACTAATTCACATCTCAATTAGTAGAGCTTATGTTCACCCTTGCAAATTACCATCTAAATTTTAAGAAATAATATCAGTTGTCCAGTTTAATCCTTGTAATTTAGTATCTATTAATCTATATTCTTTTGAAAGATTATCTACTTGCTTTTGCATTTCAGCTACATTTACCGTACTTAAAATTTTTATTTCTTTATTTGAATATCTATCAATTCTATCAGCAGATTCACTAACAAAGCTCCTTAAAATAGATATCTTCAATCCTAAAGCATCCCTTTTAGCTATAATATCTGAAATACTTTCATTGTCTACATATGTAGAACTATTAGTTTTATTTATTAATTTTATAATATTTTCAAGTTCAATAATATTATCATTTAGTTCATTTATAAGAGTATGGGGGTTTTCTGATGGTATATCACCTTCTTGAACCTTAGCATTTTTTATTAATCTTTCTTTTAAGTTTGCAATTCTTTTTTGTAAGTCGGCCCTTAAATTTAATGCTTCTGCTAATTTCATATTAATCACCCTATTCTTAATTATTATTTCTCTATTGTACCATTTTACTATTTATATAAATAAGATTGTATATATTTCTTATTTCAATTATACATAAATTGTATATATAGTCCACAACCATATAATAAATAATTTTTAAAATATTTATCTTCGTTACAAATTAAAATTTGCATGGCAACCTTTAAATAATATTTTTAAAGCTTCTAATTGATATAATTGCACTTACTATAAATATACATATTGATACTAATATACTTATAATAAAAGTTATATTTAAGTTTTCTGATATAAATTTTCCTAAAACTTGTATTGCAAAGAAACTGTGAATTAATCCTATAGATAATGGAAGTACATAAAACAACATTACTTCTTTTCTAATAGCTTTTCCTAAATCTTTTTTTGATGCTCCTATATCCTTTAGAATTTTATATTTATCCTTATCTTCTGATGCATCACTATATATCTTAATATAAATAATACTAGCTTCTGCAAGTACAAATACTAAGAATAAAAATGCCCCAATAGAATAAACAAGCTTTAACCATTCAACACTTTGAGTTTCATATTTTCCAACTTGAAATTTAATATTATCATTTAAATATGGTTCTAATCCTTTGCCTAATTTATTAATAATATCTTCATTTAAAATATCTGAATCGTTTTTAACCTTAATTCCATAAAAATTAACTATTTGTCCATAATTATAAAGTTTTTCATATTCATCATTATTAACAACAATTGTTCTAGATTTAATTAATGACCCTAAAACCTTGAATCTTATATCACCTTCACTAATTTCAAATGTTTTATCAACAAGAGTTATTTCTTTTGGCTTAATTAAGCTTCCCAATGTACTAGGATTTTCAATATAAATAACATTATTTCCTTTAACCATTTTTTCATTAATCTTTTCTAAATCTTTTTCATATCCATTGCTCTTCAAAATATCTGTAAACTTATCATAAGACATCACTATATAATCTTGTTTTTGAAACTCTTCAACATTTTCTAATGTATTATTAACCATTAATACATCAGTGTTTAAATCAAACTTCTTTTCACCTAGTACTTTGGTAATCTCTTCACTTATTTTTTCAGTATCTATTTCGTTTTGAGAATAAAATGACATTGTAAATAACTGATCATTTTGTTCACTCATTATATAAAGATTTCTCATAGATACTGCTGTACCTAAAACAGTTACTGTACATGCCGTTAAAATCCCTATTGTAGCATAAGTAGTGTAATTTTTCTTTACCCTATAAGCTAAACTATTAATAGTTAGTATATTTTCTCCTTTATATAATATCCTTTTATTATTAATTAAAAAGTTAAGAACTGCTGGAATAGCAGCATAAAATAATCCATAAGTACCTATACAAACTAAAATTAAAGTTTTAAAAGCATTCATTTTAGAACTAAATACTAAGTAATATCCATATGTAATGCAACCTATAGATACCATTGCAATTATATAAGTAAAGACTGTTACCTTAGGCATACTTTCTGCTTTTCTACTATTATTTAAAAGCTCAATTACATTACTTCTTGAAATATTAACAAATCCTTTAATACTCATTAATAAAAATATAGCCATAAATATTATAAAGGTACTTATCATTGAATTAGCAGTAATAGCAAATTTCACATCTATATTAAACCCTGCTAAAGCAAAGATTATCATTTGAAAAAACTTAGAAAATAATACACCAACACCAATTCCAATTATACTGGCAGATATACCAATGAGCATCATTTCTGTAAAATATATTTTACCTATAGTTTTTAAATCTACACCCATAAAGGTAAAAAGACCTATTTCTTTTTTTCTATTTTTTAAAAATACATTAGAGACATACCATATAAAGAAAAGCATAAACAAACCTAAAATTATACTTATCATTTGTAATATCATTTTTGTATATACAGCATTAGCTTCTCCTAAATCTTTTAATGCTTCCCCACTCATAAGTATTAAGAAATTACTTAATATAATCACTGAAAATATCATTGATATAAAAAACATCGAATATGTTTTTATATTATTTTTAAAGTTATTAAAAGCTATGGAAAATACACTCATTATTTAGCACCTCCTAAAGTTGCTAATAAATCAATTATCTTACCATAAAAATCTTTTCTGTCATTTCCTCTATTTAACTGACACTTTATTTCACCATCACTAAGCATATAAACCTTTTTAGAATAACTTGCACTAAAGGCATCATGAGTAACCATTATTATAGTTGCATTATTTTCTTCATTTACTCTCTTTAAACATTCTAATAAATCTGTAGAAGATTTAGAGTCTAAAGCACCTGTTGGTTCATCTGCAAATATAATCTTTGGTTCTGTAATTAATGCCCTTGCAGCTGCCCCTCTTTGCTTTTGCCCTCCTGATAACTCATATGGATATTTTTTAAGATGATCCTTAAGTCCAAAAATATCAGCTATTTTAATAACTTTTTCTTCTATATCTTTAGTTCTCTTTCTTCCTAAAGCCAATGGAAGAGCTATATTATCCATTAATGTCATATTATCTAAAAGACTATAATCTTGAAATATAAATCCTATTTTATCTTTTCTTATATTAGATAATTCTTTATTTTTTACCTTAGTAAGGTCTATGCCATCTAAAATTATTTCACCTTTAGTTGGTTTATCTAAAGTAGATAGTAAGTTTAAAAGTGTAGTTTTACCTGCTCCTGATGGACCCATTATTGATAAAAATTCCCCTTCATCAACAGATAAAGATATATTATTTAAAACTCTAGTTTTAAAGCCTTTAATTCCATAATCCTTTGATAAATTATTTAATTTTAATATTTGACTCATTAATTGTTTCCTCCAAAATCTAATTTCTATTTTGCTGAACTGTTAATCAGCTTATAAATTAATTTTAGTGGTTTTTTACTAATTAATCCTTCACTTAACATTACATTTAAAGTTCTAATGTTACATTTTTGTAATAGTAGTGAAATCAGATATTTTATTAAACTTAATTTTAAACAAAGTATATTGATTTTTTACTGATTCAACCTCAAATGAACTTCCTAATTTATTTAAAATCTTTTTAGAAAAATAAAGTCCCATTCCAGTTGATTTATATATAGTATTTCTTCCATTAGTACCTGTAAATCCTTTATTAAATACTCTTTCTATATCTTCTTCAGCTATTCCAATTCCATTATCTCTTATATTTAAACAAATATAATTATCATTTTCTTCACCATAAAATTTAATTTTTCCATTTTCTTTAGAATACTTTATTGCATTATTAATAAGCTGATCTAAAACATATAAAATCCACTTTTTATCAGTAAAAATATAATAATCAAGATTATCTAGTTTTATTTCTATATTATTCCTTATTAACATAAAAGCATTATTTTTTATAGCTTCCTTTATTAAATCTTGTAATTTAATTTCAGAAATAAATATATCTTCAGCTGCTGCTGTTGCTCTACTTCCATACATAACTGAATTAACTAAAAAATTAATTTTTTCTGTTTGATTCTTAATATCTGCACTAATTTCTTCATCATCAATACGTTCTAAAGTCATAGATATAGCACTAATAGGTAATTTTATTTCATGAACCCATTTTGAAATATACTCTTCCATATCTTTAATTTGTGCATCCTTCATATCTAATACTTCTGAATATTTATCTTCTTTTTTATTAATTATATATGTCATTATTTCTTCTTCTAAAGACTCACCCTCAATATCATTTACAGTAATATCATTATCCTCTTCGATAATTTCATATATGGTACTAAATCTTTCTTTCCAAAGTATATATTTAATTATAAAAGCTCCAATATAAAGTGTAACTAAAATTACATCTAAGTAATATATTTCTCCCATTCGACCCCTTAGCAAATTTAATACTAAAAAATAAATGTTAATACAAACTAAAATTCCAAAATTAAATAAGATACTTTTTATATTTTCTTTGATAAATCTTTTTAAACTCATTGTATTAAATATCCTATTCCTTTTTTAGTTTTAATAACATCGCCTAATCCTAATTCTCTTATTCTACTTCTAAGTCTTGTAATATTTACAGTTAAAGTATTATCACTAACAAATTCATCATCATTCCATAAGCTCATCATAAGCTTTTCTCTAGATACTACTTTTCCTTTATTTTTTATTAGTAATGATAATATTTTTATTTCATTCTTAGTAAGCTCTATTTCATTATCCTTATATCTAAAAATACATTTTTCTATATCTAAAACTGCATCATTATAATAAATTAGTGAATCTGAAGTAATATAATCATAACTTCTACGTAATAAGGCATTAATCTTTGATATTAATACTTCTACAGAAAAAGGCTTTGTAATATAATCATCTCCCCCATTATTCATCCCCATAATAATATCCATATTAGAATCCCTTGAGGATAAAAATATTATAGGAACCTTAGAAATCTCTCTTATCTTTTCACACCAATAAAAGCCATCATAAAAAGGTAAATTAACATCCATTAATACAAGGCTTGGTTTTTTCTCTATAAATTCATTTACAATATTATTAAACTTATCTATTACTTCTACTTCAAAGCCCCATTTCCTTAAAGATAAAGCTAACTCTCTAGAAACATCTAAATCATCTTCAATTAACAATATTTTTTTCAAACTTTTCACCTCTTATTTAATAACTTGCGAATCTTATTAAAATACTATCATAATTTTACCATTTTATTCTTCTGTTTATTTTCTACATAATTATGGTATAATTCTAAAGTAATATTTTGAAATACCGTAGAGGATGGCTACGGTGGTTGTACGTATTCCCACCTTGGGTTATTGGTGATTATCATCATAACTTAATGGGGTGGTATTGGATATGCTTGAATTGATTATAAAGAGCTGTATTGTTATTTATATAATTAGATTAGTTTTAAAACATAATCTTTTTGTTCATTATGTAAAGATTTCAGTAAAATTTATTGGTCTTGATATTGAAATTAAAAGCAAACAAAAAGATGCTCCATCCAGCGAAGATTAGCATCATTTTTGTTAACATATTCGTTTAAATCTAATAGCCCTAAAACTAAAAACGTTCTAAGGATTAGCTTAGTGTTAGCGCACTAAGCTTTTCTTATTTATATTATATCAAATTTTCATTAAAAATAAACTTATATTTTTTAACTATTCTTACAAAGATTTTTCAATTATATACTCGTTATATCCTGAATCATCATTCAATTGCTCTTTTATTATCTTAAATCCTCTATCTATATAAAATTCTACTGATTTTTTATTAATTCTATTTGTATTAATTGATATAGTTATTATATCTTCTTGATTATATTTTATTTATCTTATTGTATCTATTTATTACTTATTATTGAAATTTATCAATCATACTCCACATTATAAGTTGTAATCTTATATCTACTTCCTCATTTATACCTCTAGTTACATATCTATTATCTTTCTTGAACATATTTATTTAACTCCTTATCATTATTGATTTTTATAGTAATCTTTCCAGCCCTTATTACACCTACACATAGAATTCTCTTCATTCCCTTTTGCCTCCCTATAATAGAAAAAGTCTTAATCACTATCCTTATAGCAATTAAGACTTTTAGATTTTGCTTATTTCTTGTTTTAACATTTCAATGAATCCTTCTGAAAATACTTTTCTGTTTATTGACTCTTTTATTAACTCTATTAGTTCTAGCTCTGTTACATCAAGACTTCTTGGAATGTATGTTTCATCACCTCTTCTAGTTGCCTTGTAGACACAGAATCTTACTTCATCTCTCTTTAGTTCTTTGATGTAGATTTTCTCTATTGAGTATGTGTACTCTCCTTCTCCAACTTTTCCTTGGTTTATTATCTTACAATATTTAGTTTCCTTGATTATCTTTTCTTCATTCTTCTTACTCATGTTATTTACTCTCCTTATCTTATTCTAGTAGGAATTTAAAAAGTTCTTCAGTACATACTACCACTATTGATACATCGCTTGAAAGTATATAGAGGATCGAATTATAATTTATCCCTCTACTACACTCAATCATATCAGCATATTCTGGTATTAACCCTTGCAACTTATCTTGTTTCAGTATTTCGATATCTACGATATTTTCTGCTATAACTACATATCCACCTAAATCAGATTCTATATCTCTATTTGCTCCATAGTTTTCATTCAGTACATCTATTGTTGCTTTTATACCTTCAATTACTTCTAACGGTATATCATTCACTTCTAGTAATTGACTTTTCTTATAAATCTTCTTCATCATTAATCCTCCCCAAATATAAAAACTTCTATATGTAATCTAATTACACATAGAAGTTTCTTGTAAGTAATATCTTTATTCAATATATTATTCTTAACTATAATATATATTTATATTTTAGATTTATTTCGTAATAATTTAATATTTATATTTGCGAAAATAAGTATGTCTAATAATTATAAACAGTAGGTTTATAATCTAAAAGTTCCCACGTGCCTTCATTAAAATTATAAGAAAGAGTAGCAGATAGATGTACTGCTCTAGCAGTATCATAAGAACCACTCTTAACTATAGTAGAGGAGGTATCTCCTTCTTCAGCTATAACATAAAGTGAATCTATATAACTTTTAGTATATTCATAATTAATGTTGTTAAATGAAAATCCATTTCCAAAATAAACTGCATCAATAAGAATATCTAACAAAGCATCTCCAGCAGAAAATAAAGGAATAAAATTGTCAGTTTTAACATTAATAAAATCTTTTATAAACCAACCTTGTTTATATTTATATTGAATTTCAGCAGTAGCAAAACACTCTATTGTCCCTGTAGAATAATTCAAAGTCATAGAAATAGGTGCATTAATGGTATTAAAATTTACATACTCAGCATCTATTAAATTAATATTACTAACATAAGAAATTTGCTGAGGCATAATCTCTTTAGTTTTTTCATAAATAATAGGTTCTGTAATTGTGTAATCTATAAGTAGTTCATTAATATCTTTAAATGTTATAGTTGTAGGTTTAACTATATCTTTATATAAAATAGTAAGTATAGCAGTAATGCTTAATATACATACCATAATAAGAGTAATTATTGATTTTAATTTATTACTTTTTACTTTTGTATCTATAAAATTTATTTTATTACTATAGTTCATAACAATCCCCTTTTATTTTAGTAGTATATATAATATACTAATTATACAATATATTTACATATAAGAAAAGGAGAGGAATTAATTTGGAGATAATTTTTAAAATGACTATGGATGATTATCTAGAATTACTTAGACTAAAAAATAATGATATTAGTATCACAAGAAAGGCTAAAATTCAATATAAAATATCAATAGCAATCATTATAGTAATAACAACCTTTTTTTTATTAGAGTTGGTAGCCCCATTTTATATACCCGTATTAGTGATGGCAACTATATTATTAATTATTTGGTTTTTATATAGTGATAGTATATTTAATACAGCTAGAGATAAAACAATTAAGAATTTAGCAAATAAGGAATTTTCTAAATCTATAAAACAGATAAAAGATACTAAAATAACTTTACAAGAAGATGGCATAAGTGAAGAAATTGAGGGTATGTATAGTAAAATTCAATGGAGTTTTATAAATGATATTAGTGTAACAAAGAATAATATATTTATTAACTTAATTTCAGGACAAGTACTGAATATTCCTAAAAGAGCATTCAAAAATGAAGAGGAAGAAAAAAAGTTTTTAAAATATATAGATGAAAATTTAGTTTAGATAATAGATAATAGATAATAAAATATTAAAAGTGGATAATTAAATTTGTCCACCTTTGTTTTAAAGCACAATGTAATACAGTTATTAACTATTTCATATTTTATCGTACTATATTATTCTATTTTAAATAAATATATCAAGGTACTATTTTGCAATAACTTAATTACTTTATAAAAAAACTCTTACCTGTAATTTAATACAAGTAAGAGTTTTACTATCTTATAACATTATTCTATTTACAATTTCAGTAAAAACCTCATTTATTTGTGGTACGGTTCTCCGTATCGGTGGTAAATGAGATTTTATCACTTTATTGTTGTATCTATTTTATATATAATTATGGTATAATTCTCACACTACAGTTTATTTTAATATCTCATTTATTGTTGAAGCTAATTTTTCTGGTTCATATGTTGGAGAAAATCTTGAAATAACTTTACCATTTCTATCCACTAAAAATTTAGTAAAATTCCATTTTATATCTTCTCCATCAGTTTTAAACCCCATCCCTTCAAGCTTTCCGTATAATAATTTTGATGATTCATCTTCTTCTGCTTGTGGTGCTTCTGATTTTAAAAATTTATATAATTCCGAAGTATTTTCTCCATTTACTTCAATTTTAGCAAAAGTTTCAAAGGTTGTTCCGTATGTTAATTTGCAAAAACTTGATAATTCAGCATCACTTCCTGATGCTTGTTGGAAAAATTGGTTACATGGAAAATCTAATATTTCAAAACCTTTATCTTTGTATTCATCATAAATCTTTTGTAATCCCTCGTATTGTGGTGTAAATCCACATCCACTTGCTGTATTTACTATTAAAAGAACCTTTCCTTTATATTTTTCTAAAGATATTTCTTCTCCATTTGTATTTTTTACTTTAAAATCATATATCATAATTTTTTTTCTCCTTCTTATAAATGCTTCTCAATATTTTCTTTAATCACCTGTTTAGGTGAAAATCCCATTAATCTTTGAACTTCTTCACCCTTTTTTAATACTACTAATGCAGGAATATTAGATATATTATATTGTTGAGCAATATCCATATTGTTATCAACATTAACCTTTATTATATTAATCTTATCTTTAAATTCAACTTGTAACTCATCCAATATTGGTGAAAGTATTTTGCAAGGTCCACACCATTCTGCAAAGAAATCCACTAAAACCATATCCTTTTTAATTTCACTTTTAAATTCATTACTATTAACTACTTTTATCATAAATTACACCTCTTTATTTTTTCTTTTTATTTGTTCTATATAAGACACCGCTGATAATGCTGCTATATTTCCTTCTCCTGCTGCCTTAATATATTGATATGGAGCACCAACTATATCTCCTGCAGCATAACAACCTGCAATATTTGTTTTCATTGTTCTATCAACTTCTACATGATTGTTTTCAATTTTTAAACCTGGAACTAACTGACCTGGTGATACACTATCTCTTAAAATAAATAACCCATCTGTTTCAATTTCACTATTTTTAAGAATAAGTTTTTTAACTGAACTATCTCCTACTATTTCTACTGGAATATCCTTTATGATTTCAATAGATGAATCAACTTCTATTTCTTCCTTATACATTGGTACATAATATACTTTTGATGCTATTGTTCCTATAAAATTTGCTTCAGCCTCTTCATGCTTATTATAAGCAATTATTGTTACAACTTTATCTTTATATAAAGGAG
>OLPU01001890.1_pt1 | contig 14796 bp, 6 predicted proteins | sample 1673111 | NCBI WGS metagenome assembly OLPU01 (sample SAMEA3136755, study PRJEB25190) | human gut metagenome | reverse complement strand
CCGGACGCATCTCAGAACTGAAGCAGAACGCCAAGAGTTTTGGAGAACTCGCATCAGATGATACCGTGAATGGTGTGCTCCTGGGTAACCTTCTGACTAAGGGCGCAGAACTCTTCAGCGATAAGGTCCGGGAGTTTAAGGACTCCATCGCAGAGCTCATTAATGGCGGTCTTGAGATGGCAGAGCAGGCAGATGGTGTTACAAGGGCTTTCAATAACTTGAGGGACTGCTGGATAATCTCCGCAAGGCAACCAAGGGAACCGTAAACGATGTTCAGTTGATGACGGCTGCCGTACAGGCTAACGATTTCCGCATTCCGCTGGAAGACCTGGGCAAGTATCTGGAGTTTGCCCAGCTGAAGGCACAGCAGACGGGGCAGTCGGTAGACTACATGACCGACAGCATCGTGACCGGTATCGGCCGCAAGTCTCCGTTAATCCTCGATAACCTGGGTATCTCTGCAGCAGAAATCTCGGAGAAGACCAAGGAGACGGGCGACTTCATGAAGGCTGTGGCAGAGATTGTGGATACCCAGCTTGCCGAAGCAGGAGAGACCTATATCAGCGCAGCCGACCGGGCAGCCCAGAAGACGGTAGAACTGCAGAACGCCCAGAAGGCTCTGGGAGACGAAATCCTCCCGCTCAAGGAACAATGGGATGATGCCTATGCAGATATGCAGCTGAACACCATCAGTCTCATTTCCTGGTGTGTAAAGCATCAGGGCGTGGTGAAGACGCTCGGCATTCTGCTCACAGCCTTCACGGTTGTAGCGATAGCTACCAGCAACGCCATCAAGACGAATATCGTTGTAACCAAGGGTGCTGCTGCAGCCCAGCAGGCATGGAACGTAATCTGCGCTACCGGAACCGGACTCATGAAACTTCTGCAGGCGGGCTTCCTCCTGCTTACAGGTAGAGTTACCCAGGCAAAGGCAGCATGGGCATCGATGAACGCCACCATGAAGGCAAGCGTCTTCGGCCTGATTGCTGCAGGAGTAGCTCTCCTCGCCATGAAGCTCTGGGATATGAAGAAGGCAGCCGATGCGTCAACGCTGGCACAGAAGGCGCTCAACAATATCAGGGCAGAGGCACAAAAACAGGTTGTGGAGGAAAAACTGAAACTGGAGAACCTGATAAAGGTGGCGAAAGATGAAAAACTATCCATGGACGAAAGATACAAGGCCGTGGACGCTCTCAACAAGATAGTTCCTCAATATAATGCTACCATCGACAAGACTACAAAGAAGTTCAGGGCATCGGATAAGGCTCTGAAGGCTTACATCAACAATCTGGTGAAACTCTATGAGGTACAGGGCGCTAAGAAGCAGATACAGAGTCTTGCCGAGCAGCGGGCTGAGCTGGAGGTTAAACTTGCCGGCGCAAAGAAGAACCTTTCCGGCGCAAAATCAGCACAAGGTGTTTCTTATACCACATCCTGGGGCGCGGTAGGTAACACACAGAGCGATGCAGTCGGTCACTTCCAGTCGCAGGTCAATTCGATATCGAATAGCATCAAACAACTCGATGCGCAGATTCATACCATTACAGGCGCCTTCGGAAAGGATATCATGACGCAGACCGTGGAGGAGTCGTCAGAGCCGGAAGTTCCGGACAGCGGCATCGGAGGTGGTGGCGGCCATACCGGAACCGTAAATACTAGCACCACACAGCCTAATCCTGACGATATCGCATCGAAGAGATTTTCAGAAAACCGACAGGCAGATATCGATGCAGCCAACCAGGACTATCAGCAGGATGTGAACAACTGGAACATGGCTCTAGCTCGGAAGAAGGTGTCTCAAGAGAAGTACGACCTCGCCATGCAGGCTCTGAAGACCCAGCATACCGCCAACATCCTCGCCATCGAAACCTCGTATAGCGAGCAGTCGCAGAACATCGGAATTGCGGATGGCGCAAAGAAGAAATCACTCCAGGATAAACAGCAGGAGAACCTCCGGGCTGCAGAACAGGCTCACTTCGAGCAGCAGGTGGCAGTAGAACAGGCTTATCAGGATGCCCTGGCAAAGGTGATGGAGCAAGGGGAGACGCAGCAGGAACTGACCCTGGAACAGCAACGCGACCAGAAACTGGAAGTTCTGAAGGGATATTATCAGGCTGCGCTCAATATGGCCAAGCAGAACGGGGAAGATACTGCACAGCTGGAGAAGGCATATAAAGATGTGCAGACCCAGATAGAGAAGGAGTATATCACGAAACAAAAAGAACTGCTTGACGAACAGGATGACAAGAAGAAGCAGGCTAGGCAGGCTCTCGGTTTTGACCAGCAGAGCGAATACGACCGGCAACTTGAGTTACTTCAGCAGGCACTCGACAACCAGTATATCACTCAGCAGGAATATGAGCAGAGAGTGCAGCAACTGAAGAAAGAGTCCTTCGCAAAGCAGGCGGAGTACTATACAAACCTCTTCAGTAATGCCGTGACTTCGCTGCAGAATGCCGAGATGGCGAATGTAGACGCCAAGTATGACGCAGAGATTAAGGCAGCCGAGGGCAATACGGCACTCCAGGAGAAACTGGAGAAAAAGAAAGCCAACGAGAAACTGAAGATACAGAAGAAGTATGCTGACGTAAACTTCGCCATGCAGGTAGCTCAGATTATCTCTAATACTGCAGTATCTATCATGAAGGCACTCGCCGATTTGGGACCTATTGCCGGACCTGTTGCTGCAGCCCTGATGGGTGTGACGGGTGCAGCTCAGTTGGTTGTGGCAAATGCAGAGCGCCAGAAGGTGAAGCGCATGACCCTCAACGGAAGCGCCAGCGGTTCTTCTTCGGTAGGTTCCCGTGTGGCAAGCGGACGCGAGAGTGGTGGACGTATCGATGTAGAGCGCGAGCAGGATGGCAAACACTTTAACGCCGAGTATGCACCAGGTAAGCGCGGGTACGTAGATCATCCTACCGTCATCGTAGGCGAGGGACCTAGGGGCAGGAGCAAGGAGTGGGTGGCATCGAATGCAGCCCTGGAGAACCCTACCATCGCTCCGCTCATCAACATGATGGATGCAGCCCAGCGTGCCGGACAGATAAGAACCTTCGATATGAGCAAGTATCTGATGGCCATGCAGGGCAGGGCGCTGGGTGGAAGCATCGCCCGTCAGTCTGCCCGGACCAGTCAGGAAATCGCTCCGGGAGGGGCAGATTTTTACGTCCGGACGCAGGAATCTGCGCATCGTGACGCAGGAAACGCTACGTCGGGACGCAATAATGACGAGCTCCTGGAACTGCTCAGAGAGCTCAAGAGAGACGGAATCCGCTCGTTTGTATCACTCTCGGATCTGGATGCCAAACAGGAACTGAGAAACCAGGCGAGAAAGTTTGCTAAAAAATAAAATCTTCTGAACATGAAAATAACAAATCTGGATAAAGGAAAGGCCTACCAGCTTGGCGAAGACGCCAAGCTGGAGGTAGAACGTACCAATCCGTTCTTCAACGATTACGGGGAGACGACCTCCCCGCTGGATATTCCGGCAAGCGATTACAACCGCATGATACTGGGCTATCCCGATACCTTCGGTATGAGGGACAAGATGGTGGCTACGAACGTAAGCATCGAAGACGGCGAGTATTTCGCCCAATGCCGGCAGATAGTTCTCTCGGCACAGCACAAGGGAAACATCTCCTCTTCATTCTATATCAACGATGGGTCCTTCTACTCGAAGATACAGAACGTAAAGCTGAAGAGCATCTTCAAGGACGAGATGATACCCGGGTGCACGACCGTAGACGAGTGTATCGAGTTCTGCAAATCTCTCGTAGGTGGCAAAAACGAGAACTATGATATCTTCCCGGTTCTGCTTACCGATGACTCTGGCAGGGATACCGAGTACAACTACAAAATACTGAACTGGGGATGGAATAAAGGTACTATGCGTACTGCCAGCTACTGGAGATATAAGGAAGGAGGCGGTTACGAATACGTAACAGCTCACGAGATGTATACCTATTCTCTGGGCGTTGACTCGCCGTATTTTGCGGGTGAATGGCTGCTTACTGATCATGTAAACGAAATACCGATATCTCTGACGAAGGGATATTATATATCTCCTTTTATCCGTGCCAATTATTTGTTGAAGCGGATTTTCAAGCATTTCGGGTATGACCTCAAGGAGAATTTCTTCACCAAGACGGCTCCATTCAATAAGATGGTTGTCTTGAACAACGTGATAGACGTGCTAGTGAATGGACATATCCGTGTCGAAGACCTTCTGCCAGACGTGTCAGTATCTGATTTTCTCTCAGTTTTTCGGAAAAAGTTCCTCTGCGAGTTCGTTTCTGATGAAGGAACTCATACTGCAGATATCATCTTCCTGAAAGATGCGATAGACAGTAAGCCGGTTGCGGATCTTACCCGCCAGATGACTGAAGAACCTACCTTATCTTATAAGGCTGCATCCGATTATAAACGTGTGGTACTGCGCCCGAAGTATCAGGCGGATAGCGATACAGAGGATAGTTACGATGATATTAAGGATATGGTATCGAAAAATTCTGGCGCCTACTTTGATAGCGCAGACGGTTGCTTCTATAAGAAAGGTTATTCCGGCAACTACAGCGTGAAAGTAAAAATAGGTGGCTGTTCTCAGAGCTACGATTCTGGAGATGATGATATTGATACTCAAGATGTAGAAATACCAGAGATGATACCGGAGGTTCGTACGCTCCAGTATAGGGAAATCTTAGACGGGGAGACCGTGTCAAGAGACATGGACAGGCAACTGTATATCGGCGATTACGCTACGCTGAATTCATCGATGAAAGTTACAACGGAAGACGGAGAAGAGGTAAGTGAATCGACTCCTACGTTGCCCGTCATGCTCGCCTTCCCTTACGTATCTTCAGATGGTATAGCTTGCGGAACCGTGACAGCATATGATACGCATCTGTATTCAAATGTCGGGTTCGGCTCGCATCATCAGGGAGAACAGACACCCCGGAAGATATTCGATTATTCCCTGGTGTATAATGGTGAGGATGGTATCTATGAAAAGTTCTACCGGCAGTATGATCTCCTGTTGCGCAATTCACTCCAGGAACTCAAGGTAAAACTGCTCCTCTCCCAGTCGCAGAAGCAGAACCTGCCTTCTTATGCGAAGGTTGTGATCAGAGGCGTAAGTTTCTTCTTCAACAAGCTGAAGTTCACCCTCGGAGGAAAGAGCGAACCAAGGGAAAGCGAGCTCAGAACCATCGCTCTCACTACTCCTGTTAACGAGGAAGAGAGCCTGGAAGATATGATGCCGGCAATGACCTGCAAGTACCAGTGGCTTGGATTCGAAGAGACGGTAGAGGTTTCTGAGAATGACTATAAAAAATCAGGTAACGACCAGGACCGCACTTTCAAGATCATTTATCCTCCTCTCCCTTCAGCTGAATATGTTGGCAAAAAATACGGCCTGCAGAAATCATACGTAAGCCAGAAAACCCGACACGCAACGATGTTCCGTCACAGTAAATGGGTATACCATTGTACGACCGTCTGGCTGGAATGCATACCGATTTCGTAGGATATTGTCCTTTATTATATACCTGTATTATCTTAACTTTGCAATATAATCAAAGCAATTTTAAGATGATACAGGTTTTATTATATCCAGATGCTCTGAGCATGGTAGGCTCCATGAATGCCTTTGAGATATTCAGTACCTCGAAGGCTGATGTGGTTTTCGCTCTACGCTATAAAGGCTCAAGCGCAAACATCGTTCAGCACACTTATACGCCGAACGATAAGAACCGGATTACGTTATCCGTCAAGGATATCATCCTTCCTCTTCTCAGCTTTGAGGTAAAGGACAGTAGTGAACCTTATGCTCAGCCGAACATCATGAAATCCTTTGTGGCAACGGTTTACGAGGTTGGCAGCGAAGGCAGCAAGAAGGAGTTCACCTTCTCCGTGATACGTGCCGGTGTGGACAGACTCTCTGATTCGGCTACCAATTTTCTGAAAAACAATTTCCTCACCTGGCAGCCGCAGGTGAAGGCCGTAACCTATTATTCTCCGGAATTCCTTACCTATTACGCAACTGCCACCAGCGTGATGAAGTGCAAGGCATACATGTGGAATGGGACCGCCTACGAAGAGAAGGAAGTGGTACTGATGAACCATATGAATGCCGGAACCGTTTATACCGTGCCGGTACAATACGCCATTATCGCCAAGAAGATAGGCGGTTCTATCCAGCCATCTTATTACGATATCTGGGTAGAACAGGACGGGAAGCGGGTTACCTACGTACAACGCTACTATGCTAGCGACATGAAGAGCGAAGAAGAAGAGTGGTTCCTCTTCGAAAATTCGTTGGGAGGTGTAGACTGTTTCCGCGCTTACGGCAACAGCGAAAATACTGCAGAACATACCCACAATGTAGCGGAAATAGAGGAAGACTCTGAGGAGTATCGTGTAGATACCACCCGCAAGTTTAAGAAGAACACCGGTTTCCTGGATAAGAAGGAGCGCCTGTGGATGCTCGATTTCTTCCCGTCTCTGGGTAAGTATGTTTACCATGGCAATTCTCTTCGTAAGATAACCGTTACCGAGAGTGACGTGAACTACGAGGCGAAGGAGCTGCCTTCGAACTATACCTTCACATATAAATATTCAGATGCCCGTCCGTACCTGAACCTCACGAGGTCAGATGCCAGCGATTTCAAACAGATGGATATCCATCTACCCGAAATCGGAAATTTTACTATCGCCCCTCGCTTAGTTGAGTTCCCACGTCAGCTGCTGAGTGGAGGGGTGCTCTTCCCTGTTCAGGAGCCCTATTCGGAAACATGGGGTGTTACTACTGCAGACGCTCTCTTTAACTACTTTGCAAGTACTCTGACCGACCGATATAGTGGCGGAGGAGGTATTGGCCATCAGCACTTCAACATCGAAGTGTTGAACGGACTGTCTTATGATTACGGTTATATCCTGTACCAGGGCGACAGAATAAAGGCAGGTATGGCAGATGACTGCACTCCTGGAGGCGCGCTCGAGAAGAAGATGCTGCGCAAGGATATAGATGATACCGCCAAAGGTAAGATTACCTTCGAGGATGTGATAACTCTGCTGAAGGGGTTGAAGCTTGGAGACGGAAAGAGTCAGATAACCGGCGATGGATTGGCGAAACTCTATGCCTTCATGACATACAATTTCGTTTCCGGAGCTTATGGTTCCGGCGCAAGTATCGATAATAATGGTGACGCAGAGATGAACAGCCTGTTCGTCCGTCAGTTCATCTCTGCTCCTAAGTTCGTCTTCAACGAAATCTCTGTAACCAAAGCAGAGCAATGGAATACCAACGGCTATGGAACCATCGAGAGTGTAGATACCGGGAAACACATCATCGCTCTACATCTGGAGGGAAACGATTACGGATCTCTGCAGGTGGGAGATATCTGTCGCGGTATCTATGCCGATATAGATAACGCCCATGGTTCAGATAAAAATACCGAAGGCGCGTTGGATGATTGCAATTTCGTTCTGCATAAAGGTTTCTTCACTACTTACTTTTATGTGAAGAAAATCATCACTAGCGAGAAGGGTAAGTTCGTATTCGAATATGGTAAACGTTCGGAGGCAACTCCGGATCCTTGCGCCTATATGGATTTTGCGCAGTATGGTAGCTTTACCGATGATAAGCGCCAGAGTAGCATGTATTTTTCTTCGAGGGGAAACAGCTATATCGAGGTGCTGGATGGTGTATGCAACTGGGAAGTGCTGCCGCAGAATCGTGTGGCGAGATACGGATGGCTTAGTGGTCTGGCTTTGACTAAAAGGGATGGCAGTATTGTGCGTCCGGAGGGTAATGGTATCTACGTGCAGGATAATATCTACTTCGGTGGCAACATCAACTACCTGCAAGGTCTTTCCGGGCTCGATGACCTGAAGAACGAGGCGAAGGCTTATGATGTGAGTCTCTCGCAGTATCAGAGTGTCATCACGGTAGATGATATGGGTAATGTCATTAATGGTCTCTATACTCAGGACGAGGGCAAGGCTACCAAGCAATACCGCATCTCTACGGCCGTCTTCGTGCGTAAGGGTATGGATATCCTGCTCGAAGAAGATACGAATAGCGAGGACGTGACAGAAGGCCATTATCGCTTGTATGTAGTAAGCGAGGACTGCGACGTGGAGGTGAAGAACTCTACCGTTTTCATCAATGGTATCAGGAATATCAAGGATGGTGTTGCCGGAACTGCAGATGACGCCAATTTCGATTACGCAGCTATGCGCAAAATGTCGGATGCGATGGTGACCATCGTTGTAGAACTGGAGGGAAAAACCTCGAAGACGGTGCAGATGCCTATCCGCATTCAGCACGACAGCCTTCCTTTTATGGTGTGCGATCTGAGCAACGAGAGTGCATCGGTAGCATGGAATACCAAGACAGCTAAGTACATCGGCTTGCCTATCAAGACTAAGGTTTCCCTCATGTATCATAACGAACCATGGGCGATATCCTCGCTCAATATCTCTAAGGTTGCCGGACTGAAGGCATCGATGAGTATTGACGGCAAGGCAAAGATAATCACCATTGATGCTGATAATCTTACTGCCGATACGCTCGACCAGGTTACGAAGATGAATATCACGGTTGTGGGCAAATATGCCGGAGCCAGCTACGAGTATACCCGAGAGCTTACAATTTTAAAATCGTCTGATACCGTAGTCTACGAACTGGTACCATCTGCCGATAGCGTGATTATAGACAATCAGGGCAATATGAGCGCACAAAGTATCTCATGCGATATATGGGCAACATCATCCGACGACAAGAGATATAAGCTGACAGAATTACCAGCAGGGTTTCATCTGAAGCATGGAACTACTGATACTCCTGATACCGACATAGAGATAGGTGCAGAGGTATCTGTGCCGAGTGATGCCCGTCAGGTGGTGTTCGCTTTATACGATGCTTCGGGAAATGTGATGGATAAAGAAAGCGTTCCGATACTCACCTGTGGAGCGGATGGTGATGGATATGAGTATATCTATTATCTCTCCGATCAGTCTGAATCGAATTTCATTACACAGCCTTACCGTCGAAATGGCGTTTTGCAGCCTATGGGGTGGCAGGATGATCCGATGGAGCCGACTCGGGAGAAGCAGTATGTATATGTGGCATACAAGACGGGAGAGGTAGGAGCGGATGGCAGTTTCTCTGAACCTAAGCTCTTCAACCGTTACCCGAAGAGCATTTCAAGCATCGAAACCTGGTATTATGCTGGAAATAGTTCTGAAGTAAACAGGGATCCGACCGAATTCAGAAAAAATGGCAGTCAAGACTTCAATAAAATTGCCTTTAATGATGCCACTCCGTGGCTATGGATAATGAAAATCACACGGTTTACGGATGGGGACGAAATTACAAACTTCTCATGCGGAGGTTATAAAGCGAAGGATGGCCAGAATGGTAAGGATGGCGTTGGTCTCATCGTAGGCTATCAGTCTTCAGCTTCAGAACCATCAGTTCTTCCTTTCCTGAAAACGCTTGCCGAATATACTAAAGCGCAGGATAATATTGGCAGCGGCTGGACCAAGACGGCTCCAGCTACGGGAGGTAAGAGTATCGTGCTGGGTGGTAAGATTACAACAGATGAGATTATCGACCGATACAACAGCAGTAGTAACGCATGGAGTTCAGAGGAGAGTGAAATTCTGTTAGATGGTATCAAGCAGAAGAAAACTTTCTATAAGACTCCTTCCTCTCTTGGTAACAACGGCAATTGCATACGTCGTATTAAGGTTGTCAACCATTTCCGGGATAGCTATCTCAGAGTGATGCTGAAGTCTTACTCTGAAGCTAACTACGACCTGGTATGTATCTCTCGTCTCTATCTGCCGTCTGAGGTTATCAATAGCGAGGGCAATCAGATAAAGGAAGATAGCGAATATCTCAACAGATCGGAGCATGCCTATGTAGTAAGCGGCGATGGTCAGAGTCTTGTTGCTAAATTATCCATGCCTGATGCAGGAGAATATTATTTCTTCATCGGATATTTCAAGGATGGCGGCACAGACAGCTACGGCGACTATGGTCTCTTTGCCTGGCAATCGATGATAGCTCTTACTGAGAGTTTATGGCGTACCGACGGAAACGTAGATGCCGTAGGCAACATAACCTGGAGTAAGGCGATGCCGATGCAGGCTGAATCCGTCGTCATGGAGCGTGCCTATATCGCTACAACTAACGATACGGTGGCGCCAGCTAGACCTTACCGCGCAAATGGTATTCTACAGTTAGGATGGACGGCAAAACGACTGGCTGTATCGTCTACAAACCGGTTCATCTGGGAGTCTGTTCGTACAGGAAAGCATGGTACTGACTCTGTTCAGTACGATTGGAGCCAGCCTGTTGTGGTAGCCAACTTCGCCGAAGCCGGAAAGATGGGTAAGAACGGCTGCATCGTCCGGAATTCCGAAGGATGGAAGAGCGGGGCAACGTATCATAATGATTCTGCCCTGACCCTGGAACAGAAGTATATCGACCTGATTTACATCGAGGATAATAATGCTAACGATGGCTGGTCTGTCTACCAATGTAACGTTACGCATACGGCTACGGGCAGTTCCTTCGACCCTTCAGCAGTTGACTCTAACAACAATAAGCTATGGGTAAAACTGAGTGATGCCGGTCCGATGTATTGTCCTCTTATCGTGGGAAAGAATGCGGTTCTGAAGTTTACCCAAGGCCAGCAGTTCAACCTGATGGAGGGTAATAATATCTTCGGCTCATTCCGATGGGTGAAGGATAATGCGGATTATGCGTTCTGGATAGGTGGTACTGAAGGCAGCACGGCTACTACTTCAATCACTAGGGGTGGTAAGTTCAAGACGACCGAAGCTGATATTACTGGTAAGATTACTGCAACGAGCGGAACGTTTAACAACGTTACAATCAGCAGCGGTAAAATTGCAGGATTCGCCATCAGAGGAAACTCGCTTACAAACGATTCATGGGAGAACGACGCATCTGTCATTTTCCGCAACGACAATAAAAAATGTTTTGCAGGAATAGGTGGAAACGTACTGCCAGTAGAGACAGGAGTCAGAGCTGTCGCACGATTCGAGAACGAGGACAAAACAAACCAATGGAATATTCGCAACAATTACGCAATGTACCTCTCAGCTAAGAACGGCCTATATAACTTCGCCTTCTATGGTAATGGAAGTGGAATTTTAAACGGCGCAATCGAAGGATATGGATTCCAGACAGTTCAAGCAAATGATTCGAAAACATGTTACGGATTAATTCCCCAAAAGGCATTGAGGTTTGTCGTAACCGTTACAGCCAGCGGCGCATCGATGGCCCTGCCTAAATTATCTTTGCTATGCAACTTCCTTGGTATTTCGAAAGGTACAGAATTCTTCGTCGAATTAGGTATAAAAATTGAGTTTTCTGGGGCAAGGTATACAATGATCTATGGCAGAACGGACAAAGTGAACGATATGAATACGGACGAGTTTCCTTCAGTATCATGGAATCAAAACATAACTTATAACCCAGTACATACAAATATGGGGTACAATTACTTTGTATCTGGATATAATGTTATTGCATTAACATACAGAAACGGAAATTACGCTGCTTCATTGTTAAATGGTTCTTTGGAAACAAAAAGTTAATATATAAGGAAAATAGTATGAAGATAAATCTGGAAAGAGTAGAGGTCTTTACTGACCTCAGTAAGACACAATGCGCAGTAATGGATATGCGCAAGGAGATAGCTAACGTCATCTATGAGCGCGGGCAGGGATTAGCCTGCTCCGTGCTCGCCCATAAACTCTACGAAACGCAGGGCGAGGTGGAGATTGACGATAGCGAGAAGGAAATCATAAGTCGTGTAGCCGAGCAACTGCTTACCCCGGCTGCAGGCGAAGGAGTTATGAAGCAGATAAAACCAGAATAGTATTATGGCAGCAGTAAATATCAACGACGTAGCCAGCCAGCTGAATACGGCATCTCGCCTTGTGGTGAGTACCGACTTCTTCTGGATCTACATGGCTAACGGCTCGCAGGTTAAGATACCTGCCGAGTTCGCAAGGGCTTACCTGATCGCAGGTATTAAGCCAGTAATCAATAACAACGGCCATTGGGAGATAGGCGGCGAAGATCTCGGTGTAGTAGCCGAGGGAAAGACCCCTCAATTTCGTGGCGGCGCAATGGGTATCGAGGGGAGCTATGATAATGGCAAAACGTGGTCTCAGGTAGTAGCCTATACCGATATAGACCCAGACCTGGAAACTCTTGCCGCGGCTTATACCAAGGTAACGCAGGGCGAAGCTGACCGAGTGAAGGCTGAAAGTACTCGTAATAGCAACGAAGCCGCACGTCAGAACGCCGAAACTGCTCGCAATAATAACGAGACGGCACGCAAGACGGCAGAAACCAAGCGACAGCAGGATACCTCTGCCGCCATTACCAACTCAAAGACGCAGACCGACCTCGCTAAGGAAATGAACGATCATCCACCCAAAATGGGAAGCAACGGAAACTGGTGGCAATGGGACCTCTCCAAGCATGAATATGTCGATACGGGTGTCATTGCTCGAGGCGGCGCTATGTATCCGTCATTCCGCCAGCATCGTAACAAGTTACTTATGATTGATTACGGAAGCCATGTCGTAGAACATGTTGTCAAGCGTAGAAACAAGTTAGTCATTAAAGTTTAATAAATATATGGCAGATAATACAAATATCATTGTTGTTGGTAATGTCGCCTTCACCGATCAAGGTACCTGGAAGTCGGACTACTCATATGAAGAGGATGGACAGACTGTTAGAGGCTACGATGAAGGGGATATAGTTCATACATCTACAGGAGTCTATGCGTCACTGGAGGATGGTAACACAACAACTCCTTCGGATACAAACACCAAATGGCGCAGATGGCTCGATAAGACACCAACCATCAAGGCACAGAGTGCAGCCGACGATGCCAACAAGGCAGCAAATCTCGCTCAGAGTGCAGCCAATACTGCACAAGAGCAGGCTACAGCTGCAGCAGCACAAGCAGCTCTAGCTGAGACAAAGGCTACTGAGGCAGATGCTGCCGCCAAACGAGCCGATGCCAAGATTGCACAAATGGATGGATTGGCAGGTCAGATAGCCACAGGCTTCATCGCACCATCGCGTATGAACCTGACCTATCTCCCGGAGATAAGCCTACGCAACAAGGTGGCACAGCGCATCACAGCCCAACTCATACCGAGCTACCTCCCTCAGAGCGTGCTCTTCCAGCGTGCCGAGGGCGACTCGCTGGTGGCAGACCCAAGCGGCAACCTCATCGTCAAGGGCGAGGGCACGACCAAGTTCTGGGTCATCCCCACAGCCAACACACCGCTTTGGCAAGAGGTGAGCATCACTATACACCAGCCACGCCTTCGCCTGTCGGCATCGGGAAAGCTACGCAAGGTGGGCTCATCATTACGCATCATTTAAATCACATTGTTTAATCAATTAAATACAGTTTAATTATGGCATTAACATCAGAAGAAGAGGCTAAGGTCAAGGCTATCATCGCAGCCTTCGACGGGGCGCAGCAGGTGGCAGACCTCCCTGCTGCCGACACTTCCTCGACAGACAAACAGATTGAGGTCTACGATAGAAAGACGGGCACGGCACAGCAGATGTCGCTCAAAGACGCTGTAGATATGGGACAGAATCTTTGGTGCGGGCGTGTCTGGAATCTAGACAACGCAACCCCTCAGGCAGCAACCTATGTGGGATCGCTTGAGCTCTTGAGAGAGCTGCCAATTCAGCTTGGTCTCGGTTGCTACCTGGTCAAGAATGACCATAGCCGCCGAAAACTCGACTCCAAAGATCATCACAAATATGCCACAGGAGAGGCTGCAAAGTTAGACGGATCAGAGGGACATTACCAGTGGGGATGGAACCGTAAGTTCTATCTGGTATTCAAGACCGTAGGCCGCTTGTTCTATATGAAGGTTGGACTTACTCCAATCAAAGGTGAATATAACTACACAATCCCTATCGGATCACGTTCCGCCTCTGGCCATGCCACTTTAGAGCGCAGCACAGGTCGTCTGGTTAGCTTCCTTAATACAGGCGCAGACTACAGAGGTGGCAATAACGATGCCACCCTCGACAACACCAACCGCTCGTTCCTCGGCAAGCCAGCCTGCAACAAAAACACAGAGTACTGGCGAGCTGCGGCCAGAAAGAACGGAACGGGGTGGCTCTGTTCCTCGATGCGCCACTTCGCCGTGACCGCTGCGCTCTTCGGGGTTATCTTCGGCACCCACTACGCACAGGCGGCAGTCAACACAGAGCGAGATGCAAACGGACTCTATCAGGGTGGTCTTGGTCCTGGCGTGACACAAAAAGACTGGAGTGCGTGGAATAGCTACAACGGCTGCCGCCCGATCGTCCCGATGGATGCCGGTCTCGACCTGGGCGATAGCTGCGGAGAGACTACCGTCAATGTACTCAACGATGACGGCTCTACCTGGTATGCGGCCAAGGTCAACTCCTTCTTCGGTCTTAAAAACTCTTACGGTCATCTCTGGTATCATATGGATGATGAGTTCGTAAGGGTCAACGAAGATACGACAGTCACCCACCTTGTAGCACCTTCCATCTATGGTTCATGGACAATCGGCAACGAGACGGGCATGAAGGCCTACAGCACCTCCATCAAAAAAGGTGAAGGATGGGTGACCATGCTCTCCATGGACAACCTGGAGAATTTTCCAACGGCCGTCGGAGGCAGCCAGACTACCTACTGGTGTGCTTATTATTGGAATACGTCCGGCGCAACAAGCGGTTTC
>OLPU01001888.1_pt1 | contig 14804 bp, 11 predicted proteins | sample 1673111 | NCBI WGS metagenome assembly OLPU01 (sample SAMEA3136755, study PRJEB25190) | human gut metagenome | reverse complement strand
CTAAGATTACAGAGATCTACGAGGGAACTTCAGAGGTTCAGCGTATGGTTATTTCTGCAAACTTATTAAAGTAATATAGGAGGTACTTAACGTGAAGGTTATAGTTTGTATAAAGCAGGTACCTGATACAAAGGGTGGAGTACAGTTCAACCCAGACGGTACATTAAACAGAGCAGCAATGCTTACAATCATGAACCCTGATGATAAAGCTGGTCTTGAAGCAGCACTTAGATTAAAAGATCAGTATGGAGCAGAAGTTACTGTACTTACAATGGGTCTTCCAAAGGCTGAAGATGTTCTTCGTGAAGCAATTGCCATGGGTGCTGACAATGGTATCCTTGTTACAGACAGAGTTTTAGGTGGAGCTGATACATGGGCTACATCAACAACAATCGCTGGAGCTCTCAGAAAGCTTGATTATGATCTGATCATAACAGGTCGTCAGGCTATCGATGGAGATACAGCTCAGGTTGGACCACAGATCGCTGAGCATCTTGGAATTCCTGTAATTTCATATGCACAGGAGATCAAGGTTGACGGAGACGCAGTTATCGTTAAGCGTCAGTATGATGACGGATATCATATGTTAAAGGCTAAGATGCCTTGCCTTGTAACAGCACTTTCTGAGTTAAATGAGCCAAGATACATGACTCCAGGTGGAATCTTCGATGCAGTTAATGCAGAGATCACAACACTTGGCAGAGCAGACCTCGTTGATGTTGATGATTCTAACATCGGTCTTAAGGGCTCACCTACAAAGATCGCTAAGGCTTCAGATAAGGTAAGAAAGGGTGCAGGCGAGAAGGTTGTTCCTGATTCTCCAGATGAGGCAGTTAGCTATATTGTTGGCAAGTTAAAGGATAAGCATGTAATCTAATATAGTAAAGGAAAAGTGGTGAATAAAATGGGCGCAATGAACGCAGAAGAAATGAAGAACTACAAAGGCGTATTTGTCTTTGCACAGCAGGTAGATAATAAGTTAAGTGGTATTTCTTTCGAGCTTATCGGCGAAGGAAAGAGACTGGCAGAGAAGCTTGATGAGCAGGTAACTGCAGTCCTTATCGGTTCAGACGTTAAGGGTCTTGTAGATGAGCTTGCAGAGTACGGCGCAGATAGAGTTATCGTTGTTGACGATCCAGAGCTCAAGGAGTACAGAACTGAGCCATATGCACACGCACTTGCATCAGTTATCAATGAGTACAAGCCAGAGATCGTTTTAGTTGGTGCTACAGCAATCGGTAGAGATCTTGGTCCAACAGTTTCAGCAAGAGTTGCTACAGGTCTTACAGCAGACTGTACATTACTTGAGATCGGTGATTTCCCTCTTGTTGCACTTCCAAATCAGGAGCAGAAGCACAATCAGCTTCTTATGACACGTCCTGCATTCGGTGGTAACACAATCGCTACAATCGCTTGTCCTAACCATCGTCCACAGATGGCTACAGTTCGTCCTGGTGTTATGCAGAAGAAAGAGCCTGTTGCAGGAGCAAAGGCAGAAGTTATCGAATATAATCCAGGATTTACTCCAAATGACAAATATGTTGAGATTCTTGATATTGTGAAATCTGTTACAGAAACAGTTGATATCCAGGCTGCTAAGATTCTTGTATCTGGCGGACGTGGAGTTGGTTCTGCTGAAAACTTTGCATTATTAGACGATTTAGCAGAGGCACTTGGCGGAACAGTTTCCTGCTCTCGTGCAGTTGTAGATAACGGATGGAAACCAAAAGATTTACAGGTTGGTCAGACTGGTAAGACAGTTCGTCCTAATGTTTACTTTGCAATTGGTATTTCCGGAGCTATCCAGCACGTAGCTGGTATGGAAGAATCTGATATCATCATCGCTATTAATAAAGATCCAGATGCACCTATCTTTGATGTAGCTGATTACGGTATTGTTGGCGATGCATTAAAGATTGTTCCTAAGTTAACAGAGGCAATCAAAGCTCAGGTTAAATAATTTCAAATCATATCAGACTCATTAGATTATGTGAGTTACTGATTGAGGATTGAAACTTAGATTTTTTGTGGAAGTCTAGTATATGCATTCTCAGATGTTTTGTGTATTGACGATTCATTATTAAAAGAAGCATATGGGAGATTTGTGCTGAATTCTATAAAATGTATTTATGCAGGGAATCTTTTTGAAGATTCCCTGTTAAAGTGAGATAGTAGGACTACAGTTTATAACTGTGGTCCTTTTTACTTTCATTCAGTTGGCATAGCCCGCTACGCCGTCTTCATTCAGGAAAAATTCCCCATAAATTGTAACGCACATCTTGCAGAAAGCATTTTTCAAACAAGCTCTAGAGCGTGCAGATTACAGAAAGTATTTTTCAAACAAGCTCTAGAGCGGAAAGGAGGAAAAAGATGCTTGAAGGACAGACATTTCCAGAAGTATTTCCAGATTATACGGTTCCTGAGAATTTAAAATATATTTTGTCCAATGCAGTTGTTTCTAAAGTAGTAATGAAGCAGCAGAAAAGGCAGTTAGTGATTCATTTAAAGAGTGAACATATTATCCAGAGAAAAGTTTTAAATAAAGTTGCCTACGATCTCAAAAAGGAGCTGTTTGGAAAGACCTCTGTTTTTATTTCATTTGATGATACGTATGAGTTATCCGCAGCTTATACACTAGAAAGTATTACAAATGATTACTGGGGCAGTATTCTTCATGAAGTAAAGAACATGGGGCGTGTGGAATACAGTCTTCTTGCGAACGGAGAATGGGGATTTGAAGGGAATATTATGACGATTCTCTTAGAAGATTCCTTTCTTGCAAGAGATAAGTCGCGGGTTTTAAAAGAATATATAGAACATCTTTTTTCTCATCGTTTTGGCAAAGAGATTCAGGTTGGGTTCGACTTTACCGATGATGCGAAGCAGGCTTTTTATAAGGCGAGAAATCATAAGCTGAATCTGGAAGTGGATATGGTTATGAGCCAGATTAAAAAGGTGGAGAGTGAGAAGAAAGAGAACGGAGCGGAAGAAGGGGAAACGCCAAAAGAAGAAAAGAAGCATCATAATTATTCCGGTAATTTCTTTGAAGAGCGGGCAAGAAGGCAGGAATTTAGCCAGAGAAGACGTTCCAAAGATCCGGATGTTATTTATGGGAAGGATTGTGATGGAGAAGTTGTTCCTTTGGAGGAAATCGTGGACGAGATCGGACAGGTTGTCGTGCGCGGAAAGATTCTGAAGATGGAACTGAGGGAAATCCGAAGAGAGCGTACAATCGTCAGTTTTCATATTACGGACTTTACAGACACGATCGTTGGAAAGATATTTATTGCCAACAACCAGCTCCCGGAATTTTTAGATTTATTTGAAAAAGGAAAGTTTTATAAAGTAAAGGGAATGCCTCGTATGGATACCTTTGAACACGATCTGACCCTTTCTTCTATTTCCGGTATTAAGCCGATTCCTGACTTTACAGAAAAAAGAATGGATAAAAGTCTTGAGAAACGTGTGGAACTGCATCTTCATACCGTAATGAGCGATTTAGACAGTGTAGTTGACATCAAAAAAGTAATCAACCAGGCAAAAGAATGGGGACATCCGGCGATGGCGATTACCGACCATGGCGTATTGCAGGCATTCCCGATCGCAAATCACTGTATCACGATGGACGAACCATTTAAGATTATTTACGGAGTAGAGGGATATTTTGTAAATGATTTAAAAAAGCTTGTTACGAACGATAAAGGACAGACGCTTTTTGATGATTATGTAGTATTTGACTTGGAGACTACCGGTTTTAGCCCACTGCACGATGCGATTATCGAAATTGGTGCGGTGAAGGTAAGTAATGGGGAAATAGCAGACCATTACAGTGTGTTTGTCAATCCACAGCGGCCGATTCCTCTGCGGATTACCGAACTGACAAGTATTGATGATGCGATGGTTGCAGATGCAGGAACGATTGAAGAGATTTTGCCGGAATTTCTGGAATTTTGCGAAGGCTGCAGCCTGGTTGCACATAATGCAGAGTTTGATGTCAGCTTTATTGAAGAGAATGCAAAGCGGCAGGGATTTGCGACCGATTTTACGGTGCTTGATACGGTACAGATGGCAAGACTGCTGCTTACGGATCTGAATAAGTTTAAGTTAAACACCGTATGTAAGCGTTTAAACATTAAGCAGGAACATCATCACAGAGCAGTGGATGATGCAAGGGTAACGGCAGAAGTCTTTCTTCGTTTTGTGGAAATGCTTGAAGAAAAGGATGTGCATACGCTTGCAAAGTTAAATGATATGGGAGCGATGTCCCCGGATCTGATCCGGAAAGCACCGGCATATCATGGAATTATTCTTGTAAAGAATGATATTGGCCGCGTCAATTTGAATCGTTTAGTATCGGCCTCGCATCTTGATTATTTTAACCGTCGTCCGAAAATGCCGGAAAGTCTCATTCAAAAGTACAGAGAAGGACTGATCTTAGGTTCTGCCTGTGAAGCCGGAGAGCTATTTCAGGCGATTATTCGGGGAAAGAGCGAAGAAGAATTAGCAGAACTGGTCCGCTTCTATGATTATCTTGAGATTCAGCCGATCGGCAACAATATGTTTATGCTTGAGAGTGATAAATATGATGCAAAAACAGTAGAAGATCTGCAAAATTATAACCGGAAGATCGTGGAACTTGGCGAGCGTTATCACAAGCCGGTTGTCGCGACCTGTGATGTACATTTCCTAAATCCAGAAGATGAGCAATACCGCCGGATTCTTATGGCAGGAAAAGGTTTCTCTGATGCAGATAATCAGGCACCGCTGTATTTTAGAACGACAGAAGAAATGCTAGAAGAGTTTGCATATCTTGGGGAGGCAAAGGCGAAGGAAGTTGTTATTACGAATACGAATAAGATTGCCGATATGATCGAAAAGATATCGCCGGTACATCCGGATAAATGTCCACCGGTAATTCCAAAGTCTGATGAGACATTAACAAATATTTGTTATGATAAGGCGCATGAAATCTATGGACCAGATCTTCCAGATATCGTAGAAGAACGACTCCAAAGAGAGTTGAATTCCATCATATCCAATGGATTTGCCGTAATGTATATCATCGCGCAGAAGCTTGTGTGGGATTCAAATGACCATGGATACCTGGTAGGTTCAAGAGGTTCGGTAGGTTCCTCTTTCGTAGCGACAATGGCAGGAATCACAGAAGTTAATCCTCTGTCTGCACATTACATTTGCCCGAAATGCCATTATGTAGACTTCGATTCAGATGCGGTAAAGCCATATGCAAAAAAAGGTATGTCCGGATGCGATATGCCTGACCGGGACTGTCCGGTCTGCGGGACACCTTTACAAAAAGAGGGGCATGATATCCCATTTGAGACCTTCCTTGGATTTAAGGGAAATAAAGAGCCGGATATCGACTTAAACTTCTCAGGAGAATATCAGTCAAAAGCGCATAAATATGTAGAAGTTATTTTTGGAGAAGGGAAAGCCTTTCGTGCCGGAACTATCGGTACACTTGCAGAAAAAACAGCCTACGGATATGTATACAAGTATTTTGAAGAAAGAGATATTCACAAAAGAAGATGTGAGATGGAGCGTTTAGCGGAAGGCTGTACGGGAGTAAAAAGAACAACCGGCCAGCATCCGGGAGGAATTATCGTAGTACCACATGAGTATGACATTTATGACTTTACGGCAATCCAGCACCCGGCAAATGATGTGAATACCGATATTATCACGACACATTTTGAGTACCATTCCATCGATCATAACTTATTAAAGCTTGATATTCTCGGCCATGATGATCCAACAATGATTCGACGGTTAGAAGACTTAACAGGAATGGATGCGACAACGATTCCGCTCGATGATCCGGAAGTTATGTCGCTGTTCCATAGCACCGATATTCTTGGAATCACACCGGAAGATATCGGTGGAATCGAGATGGGTTCTCTTGGTGTACCGGAGTTTGGTACAGAATTCGTTATGCAAATGTTAAAAGATACGAATCCAAAGTGTTTCTCCGATTTGGTACGTATTTCCGGTCTGTCCCATGGTACGGACGTATGGCTTGGCAATGCACAGACATTAATTGAAGAAGGAAAAGCAGAGATTTCTACAGCAATCTGTTGTCGAGACGATATCATGACTTATCTTATCAACATGGGATTAGATAAAGAGCAGTCCTTTACCATTATGGAATCCGTCCGTAAAGGAAAGGGGTTAAAGCCGGAGTGGGAAGAAGAGATGACTTCTCATGGCGTGCCGGACTGGTATATCTGGTCTTGTAAAAAGATTAAATACATGTTCCCGAAGGCACATGCCGCTGCCTACGTTATGATGGGATGGCGTGTAGCGTGGTTTAAAGTACATAAGCCACTGGCATATTATGCCGCCTATTTTGGTATTCGTGCATCCGCATTTTCTTATGAGATCATGTGCAGAGGAAAGGAACGATTAGATATAGCACTTTCAGATTTGCTGAAAACACCGAAAGATCAGCAGACGAAGAAAGACCAGGATACGATTCGTGATGGAAGAATCGCGCAGGAAATGTATGCAAGAGGCTTTACATTCATGCCGATTGACATTTATAAGGCAAAAGCAAGAGAATGTCAGATTATAGACGGTAAGATCATGCCGCCGCTTTCTAGTGTGGAAGGACTTGGCGACAAGGCATGTGAACAGGTGGAGGAAGCGGCAAAACATGGACCGTTTACTTCCCTTGAAAACTTTAGAAATCAGGCAAAAGTCAGCAAGACAAACGTAGATAAGATGGTGGAACTTGGTATCCTTACCGGATTACCGGAAACCGATCAGCTTACATTTGATTTCTTTATGACACAAGGTTCCGCATGATCTGAGCATGATCTAATCTGAGGCAAAAACAATTATACAAAAACAGGAGGAAAAAATGAGTTATATTAAAAATGCAGATATTCAGGGAAATGCATGGGTAGCACCCGGTGCATGTATAGTAGGTAATGTTACATTAGGGGATGAAAGTTCAGTGTGGTACAATGCGGTAATACGTGGAGATATGGCACCGATCGTTGTTGGCTGTGGATCAAATGTACAGGATGGTACAGTTGTTCACGCAGATGCAGGCTTTCCATGTGAGATTGGTAACGGCACATCAATTGGCCACAATGCGATCATTCATGGCTGTACGATCGGTCATAATACAGTGATCGGAATGGGCGCAATCGTTATGAACGGTGCGAAAATCGGTTCGGACTGTATCATCGGGGCAGGAAGTCTTGTCACACAGGGAACCGTTATTCCTGATGGAATGTTAGCTTTTGGTTCTCCGGCAAAGGTAGTCCGCCCACTGACCGATGAAGAGAAAAAAGAGAACCAGACAAACGGAATCAGCTATATGTTAATGAAAAATATACAAAAAGATTGAAAAAACTTGAAATATGACTAAAGATTGATTTATAATAAGGCAGATATGGCCTTTGACGACTTCTTTCTGGTAAGAGCGTCAGAGCATATAAAAGTGTACTTTTGAATTCTTTCTTGCCTGGAAAGATACAGCAGGAGTACATAAAACTAGAAAGGAGAACATTTTTATTTATGGCGGATACTACAAATGCACAGAAATATAAAGGCTATGACTTAGACAGTAATTCGTCTCATCGACGAAGAAGAAATCAACCATGGTTCTGGAAAGTTTTAGGCATTAGCTTATTACTTACGATCATTATTCTTGCAGGTGTTGTTTTTGGTGTGCTGCATAAAACACATAAGAATGCAAAGCACATGGAAGAAATCAATGCAGCGAATAACATCGAGGCTTTATTAAAAGACCATAAGAACGTAACGATCACAACTTCCTATTCTCATCTGGCAGAAGGTTCAGATTACACAACAACTCGTCAGGTAAGAAAGGATAAGAAAGGCAACTACTTCTCTTACTTTAAGAAAGAAGGAACCGATGCAGATTATAAAGAAGTAATCGCAAATAAAGAATTATACCGTTATAACGATAAGTATGTACAGTATTATGGACTGATCGGAGATGACTATGAGCAGGAATGTGTAAAGAGCATCGAAGACAGCGTTTTCCAGGGAGATACGAAAGACCAGCTGCAGAATGAGAAGGAACGTGATAATACTATCACCTTACAGCTTACAACAAAGGTACAGGCCAGTGATGAGTACGCAACAACGTACGGATTCTCTGTTGGCGATACAATTGAGAAGACAATCACGATGGATAAAAAGACACAGATCGTTACTTCTGTAGAAGAGAAGTGTGGAGATGAAGTATTTTACGGATATAACGTAGAATTCGACGGACAGAAGAAAGTTCCGGTATTTTATCAGAAGCTTGAAAAAGAGAAGCGGGTATGTACCGTATACTCCGATTATAACGGAGAGAATAATCAGGAATACACATATAATATCCCTGTAGATGTATACTTTACTGTACTAGATCACGAAGGTTATAAAGTATATGAAGACGAAAATGGTAACAAGGAATTTACGGAGTATCAGATGCAGATACAGAATCCGGAAACTGATCTTTCATTATATGTAAAGACCGCATCATCTAAATAGAAAACAGACAGGATTATGAAGACAAGAAGATTATTTTATGAAGATGTATATATCCAGGAATTTGAGGCGATTGTCCTTTCCTGCGAAGAAAAAGATGGAAAATACCACGTCATTTTAAACGCAACCGTATTTTATCCGGAAGGCGGCGGACAGCCGGCCGATAAAGGAATGATTGACAACATCCCGGTAGTTGATGTGCAGTATATCGACGGGGAACTCTGCCATATCATGGAAAGTCCATTAGAAGAAGGCGCACAGGTCGTCGGAAAGATAGACTGGAACTGGCGCTTTGACCTGATGCAGCAACATTCCGGAGAACATATTGTCAGCGGAATGATCCATGAGAAATACGGCTATGAAAATGTCGGTTTCCATATGGGAGAAGAAATCATCACAATTGATCTTAGCGGAATGCTCACCTGGCAGCAGGTACAGGAAATAGAAAAGAAAGTAAACTATTACATCTGGATGAACCAGAAGGTGAATATTTTCTATCCGGACGAGCGCCAGCGCAAGTTTATCCCGTATCGCAGTAAAAAAGAACTGACCGGAGAAATCCGTTTAGTCGAATTCCCGGGAGCGGACCTTTGTGCCTGCTGTGGCTTACATGTCACTCACGCCAGCCAGATCGGACTCGTTAAGATACTTTCCTGCAAAAAGTTCCGGGATGGTGTCCGCATGGAAATGCTTTCCGGCAAACGTGCCTTAGACTATCTGTCCGGCAGCACAGAGCAAAACAGCCAGATTGCGGTCAGCCTTTCCGTAAAGGAGAATGAAACAAAAGAAGCGGTACAGAGATTGCTTGATGAAGTCTATGATTTAAAAGGACAACTGGCACAGGAAAAACAAAAAAGCTTTGAGGTAAAAGCAGCTTCCTTTGCTGGGAAAGGCAATGTACTCCTCATCGAGGATACAATGGAAGCAGCAGAAGTCAGAAAGTGCACCGATTCCATTTTAAACACCTGCGGCGGCATAGCAGCCCTCTTTGCCGGCAACGACACAGACGGATATAAATATGCCATTGGAGAACGGAACGGGGACATTAAAGAACTCGTAAAAAAGGTGAACAAAGAATTAAACGGCCGCGGCGGCGGTAAACCATTCTTTGCACAAGGTTCCGTAAAGGCAGCCAGAAAACAAATAAAAGCACTATTTTGCGATTTCATTTCTGAATAGAAAAAAGAGAAAAACGAAAACAGAAAAAACGAAAACAGGAACTCTATCACATGATACATGTAAAGATCGTCACAGCATTAGGAAATGCCGCATCCGTATTTGTAGCATTTTTACCTGCATTGGTCTTACATGGATTATGTAATAGAGTTCTTGTTTTTTTGTATGTGAATAAATTCTAAAATTTTAAATAAATAGTGTAACCTTTTTCTTCTTTGATTGTTATATAGATGAAAGAAGTCGAAAAGTATCGGAATGAGGGGGTGAGAATCTGGATAAACATTTGTTAGAAGCATTGTATCAGCGATATTATAAAGAATTATATATTTTTGTCTTTTCACTTTGTGGAAGTGAGAGTGTAACAGATGATATTTTGCAGGACACCTTTTTAAAAGCATTACTGACATTGAAGGATTCTCATACCAATATGCGGGCATGGCTTTATATGGTAGCGCGTAATCTTTACTATAACTATTATAACAGGCAGAAGAAGCAGATGATGGTCGAAGCATCTGATTTCGAGCATGCAGCCATGGAGGTACATATATCACGAAGAGAAGACTTAATACAAAGGGATATTCTGGAAGAAGTTCTTCATAAAGAAGAGAAGAAGCAGCTTTTAGAAGCGGTAAGTCAGTTAAAGGGACAGAAAAAGGAAGTGATCCTATTACAGTATTTTGGGGACTTTTCACAGAAGGAGATTGCGGCGATGCTTAAGATCACTCCAGGTAATGTGAAGGTTCTCTCTTACCGGGCGAAGAAGGAACTGAAGGATTATTTAACGAAGGAGGAAGGAAGATGACCTATCGTGAATTATTAGAATTATATAAAGCAGGGGAGCTGGAATTAGAACAGAGAAAGCGGATCGAGAAAGATATCGAGAAGCAGGAAGCAATCAGTGATTATCTCTATGAACAGGAAGGGATTCCCGGTTTGGAAGACGTTTTTGCAGAAGAAGACCGGAACCGCTCCGTTTTTATAGATGGAAGGCAGACAGAGACAGGGAAAGAGAAAGCAGAAGCTGATCAGGAACAAAGAGCGAGAGATCAGCGAAGGAAGAACAAGAACAGAAGAATTACCCAGGAAGAGGATATCGATACAGAATTTATCACAATGATCAATCGTTCCATCAGACGGGCATTTCGAAGATTAGGGTTAACCGTTCTCGCCTTAGCGTTCGCATTAATTCTATTTGTACAGTTCTGCTTTCCGACCATAGTATCCTGTTTCTATTATAATCCAGCGGAAAATATCGGGAATAAGGATTATACGATAAACAAGATGAGTCGTGATATGGCAGTATACTCAGAAGTCTTTCTTCCGGGAAAGAGAAGAGTTTCTGTTGAAGCAGAATCAAAAGGGTATGGAAAGTATAATATTACAGTGAACCAGACTTCGAGCTTTACAAGAAACCTAACCGATGTATCCGGAGAGATTGTCCGGGGCAAGCTGAGATATTATGACAATAATATTTTAAAAACACCGGTTAGCAATGCCTTTGCATACAGTAACCTTGTTGGAAAAGAAGAGAATACATTAGAAGAGAATTTACAATGTACCAGAAAGTATTTTCAACTGAAAGAGAACGAAGAAGTCAATATGTGCGCTGCTGGTACAAAAGAACAATCTATAGAATCATTAAAAAATCTGGATTCTCAAAAAATGTATATAGGTTACATATCTCTAGATAAGATCATGCCTTATGCCGATTTTAAAAAGTACGTAGATAAGCAGGATCTTTCAGAAGTATGGTGTGCAGTACAAGTATTAGAACCACAGAAAGACGAAGGAGATCTTGAAGAGGCTGCCGATTTTTCAAACAAGGATAAAGCAGAGGCAGGAGAAGAGTATATAACGGATTTCCTCTCCGGTGCAGCAAATATTGGTTTCGTATGCGTACCATCTTATAATGCCGCCTTCAACTGGAACGATAAAAAGTATCCTGCCCTTCTGCCAGGATGTGAAACAGATCAAATGGATGAACCAGATCACTGGGACAGCGTAGAAAACAATCTCAAAAAAGAAAACTATGCCAGACAGCATTTTGTAAGTCTTCTTAATTATTTATCAGATCAGAAACAGTTTTTGGAAATGATAGCAGGGGATGATTACTCGCCGGAAGCATTAAAAGAAATGGCATCCTACGTTAAAAAGAATGGTCTTAAAATATATGGTTTTACAACGATCGCAGATAAAGATACCTTACTAAAACTCAGTAAGCAGAGCGAAGTATATGAAATCTATACCGAAGAACTGAACTAATCATTCCTTTACCTGTTTTCTATTCATTCGTAAAATCAGAATAGCGTAAAAGCCAGGAAAGAAAATAAAAAGAAATACCTTTACAATTTTTTTTAAGTGCGCTATTATTTCCATGAAAATATTTTACGGAAAGGAACGATATTATGATTAAAAATAAACTGAAAAGAGTGCTTGCAGTAGCATTAGCCGGAATGATGGTAGCAGGTGTTGTGGGATGTTCTAGCAGTAAGGATGCGAAGAAAAACAACACAGCTAAGAGTGAACAGGGAACCGAAGCAACGACAGAAGGTAAGGAAAATACAACAGCAGATTACGTAGCGTCGAACGTGACACTTCCTGACAACTTCGACAACATGATCTATCCGATCGAAGCTTTAATGGTACAGAAGCTGTCGAAAGGCTATGCATATTACACGAACGATACGAGCGAAGAAGAAGCAGATTCCTTCTGGTTTTCCATGGCAGTTCTCACATCCTTAATGGAAACAGAATCCGCATACGGAGATGGCGTAGAAGAAGACTCCTTCTACTATCTTAAAGAGAACACAACGAATATGTATGCCTCCGCATTATATAACACATACGGAAAGGGCGACATGGAATTCCCTGAAATTTCAGACGGAGATAAATACGCAACCTACGATGATGATAAAGATATGTATGGATTCTTAAAAGGTGACGTAGGAAGCCTCGTTCCATATATCACAGACTGTACAAAGGACGGAAGTGACTATATCATCACAGCAGAACTTCGCGACAAAGATACAGACGAAGTAAGAGGAACTTATCAGGTAACGATCACAGAGACATCATTCGATGGCGATGATAATAACTTCGCTTATTCTGTAACAGATATCACAGCAAAGAAAAACAGTTCCTACGGCTTTGACGAAGAAAACACAACAGACAAGAGCGAAGAAGAAAAGAGTACAGAAGAAAGTACTTCTGAAGAAGGAAGCACAACAGAAGCAGACAGCGAAACAGATACAGACTCTGACTCTGATTCATCAAGCAGCAGCTCCGAGAGCATTTCCCAGGATGATGCGTTAAGCCAGGCAAAAGATTACTACGGCAGTGACGCAGAATACTCCTACAAGAAAAAAGTAACCGTAGGTGATAAAGAATATTATGACTTCTCTGTAAAAGGAGACGATATCAGTAGCACAGACGTATTAGTATCCGTAGATGGACAGGATGTCATTGGCGGAACACAAAACGATGACGGTAGCTGGTCATTTGATCAATAAAGTTACGTTGCGTTAAGAAATAAAATAAGAAATAAAAATGGAAGAATCCTATGAATAGCAGATGGAAGAACGCTATGATAGGACTCTTCCATTTTTTGTCGTTAACAGGTCAGAAAGAGAACAAGGAAAGAAAAAGATATGCAGGAAATAAGGAAAATTTCCAAGAAATTTGTGAGTAGTAATTGAATTTGTAAAAAGCTATAATAAAAAAGAGTATATGAAAAAAAGATAAAATATTTTTCTGTCTGGTCAGTCTGTAGAAAATCGAAAGAGGATAAAAATACAGCCTGGACATTTTCTGTCTATCTTTATTCGTATAATAGCAGTAAGAAAGGTAGAAGAGAATGCTCATGAAGTATATGGAAAACAATGATGAAAAGAAAAAAATGAAACAGGACAACATAAAAAATGGCAATATTTAACGAGAGCAATCCGGAAAGTTACCGTTCAATATACGGTTCCTTATTTTCTGAATTTGGGGAAGAACTGACAATAAAAATACATAAAGCATACGCAGGACGACAGATTTCCTTTCCGAAAAAGCTTTATACAGAAGAATACATAAGCTATTATGTAGAAAAAAATAAAGCAAAAAAGCCTCCGTCAGTGATAGCAGACAACTTAGAATGTACGGAACGTATCATAAGACGGCATATGAAAGAAACATTTCATTGGGAACAGGGACAGGTTATAACAAAATATCGTCCGGTATATAATGAACTTTATAAAGAATTTGGGGAAAAAATAATGAAAGAATTCTATGTTCTGTACAGAGGACATCAGATTTCTTTTCCGAAGAAGTTATATACCGAAAATTATATTATGCATTATGTAAAAGAACATATGTGGGATATGACCAGTTCCGAGCTGGCAAAAGAACTGGGATATACCGAACGAAGAATCAGCCAGCTTATAAAAAGTATCACGGACAGGCAGGAAAAAAGCTGATAACCAGCAGGCACATTTTGATACTATCAATATGAAAGGTGATATTAATAGTATCCGATATTATAAATAATATGAATGGTACCTGGTGCCATATAATATTATTCATGTGGATAGATATTAAGCTGATATTATATCACAAATGAATTCCTAAAAACTTCTTAATAGGAAATGGAATCTTTTTCACGCTCCTGCTGTTCAAGAAGAATATCAATAATCTTATTCACAGACAACAGTGTGGAAGGGGAACATTGAGAAAGCTTATTCGCAATTTCTGAATCAATCATGCGATCCTTTTCAACATAAGGGGTATCCATCAGAAAAAAGTTCAGATCCATATCAAGAGCATAAGCAAGCTTTAAAAGAAGAGACAGAGAAACCTTAGTCTGGCCAGTCTCGATATGACTCATATGATTATTGGAACAGCCGATAACCTCACCGAGTTCTGCTTGCGTATATCCTTTATCAATCCTAGCCTGTTTCACACGTTGTCCAATTCTTTCAAAATCAATTTCCGGCAGCATGATAGACATTCTATTCTCTTTCAATTATATATCAGATGTGAGATGACTCCCACCTCTGTAGGTGCGAGTAATAAATCAGTATCAGTGGGGGAGTCAATCCCCCATCTGATATAGCCTCCGGCAG
>OLPU01001885.1_pt1 | contig 14816 bp, 17 predicted proteins | sample 1673111 | NCBI WGS metagenome assembly OLPU01 (sample SAMEA3136755, study PRJEB25190) | human gut metagenome | reverse complement strand
GGTAGAAAAGGACGGTCTGCATCCAGCCTGCGAGGAAGCCGACGCGCTTGCCGAAGGCTTCTTCAAGATAGACGACCATGCCGCCGGTTTTTGGGATCATGATGGCGACTTCGGCAAAGGTCATTGCGGCGGCGATGCAGATGAGCCCGGTGATGATCCAGGCGAGCATGCCGAGGCCAGGTGCGCCGCCTGTGGCGGTGTAGATGGCCTGTGGCTTGAGAAAGACGCCGCTGCCGATAACGCAGCCGACGACGGTGGCCATTGCTGTGGAAAGGCCGAGGTTTTTCTTGAGTTGCTGTGTGCCCGTTGAGTGCTGTTTGCTGTTCATTTTTTACAGTCCTTTCGTTGTCTCCAGCCTGGGTACTTTCTCTGCCAAAAGAAAAACACAGGCACCTGGCCGCATGGCCTGCCTGTGTGTCGCACTTTGCCTGGAGATGATGGGAAGGATGTAAAAATTTCTGGCAAACAAAATGGACGTACACAGGCGGCGTATGCTGCCTTGTCGTCCCTCTGTATACTGACCTGAAAGTTTTACTTCTACGGTGATCTTATCTTTGGATAAAACCTTTCTGGAAGATCTTATCCAAGGATGAGATGCTCTTCAGAGTCCCATCGGCAGAAGATCCCCATATCCGTCGGGCGTTTGCCTTCGGATAAGCCTGAAAGATTCCGCGGGATCGGCAAATCTCGCGTTGCTTCGTCGGCATCGATGAACGATTTTCCCTTCTGCTTCATCTGGTCTTATTTACTTGCCCATACTATATCATCAGCGATGCGATTTGTCCAATCGAAAGATTGAATGATAACGGGTACATTTATTCGAATTTTCGAACGATGGATGGTGAGTGGATGATGGTGGTATAATGGAAAAAACAAAATGAAAGAGGGTCACGATCATGAATGCATTTATTTCTCTTGCCCGCGCCCGCTATTCGGTGCGCAAATTCAAGGATGCCCCGATCAGCGAAGAATCGCTGCATCGCATTCTTGTCGCTGGGCAGCTGGCACCGACGGCCTGCAACAATCAGGCGGTGCATGTGTATGTGCTCGAAAGCGCGGATGCACGCGCAAAGGTTGCTGGACTGACGAAATATGGTTTTAATGCGCCGGTCATTCTCTGTGTCTGCGCGGAGACGGACCGCACCTGGAAAAATCCGCTGGAAGAAGGGATCACGAGCGCGGAACAGGACGCAGCTATCGTTGCCACACACATGATGCTGGCGGCCTGGGAGGAAGGGATCGGTTCCTGCTGGGTGGGTTATTTTCCGCCATCGAAGCTGGCAGAAGTATTGGGCCTTGCGCAGAATCACAAGCCTGTGCTCCTGATGCCGATGGGCTATCCTGCTGAGGATGCTGCGCCATCGCCGCTGCACGAAAAAACGCGCAGCCTGGACGAGCTGGTGACGACGCTCTGAGGATCGCTGCAAAAAAATGGCGTCCTGCTGATCGTTTTTGATCGGCAGGACGCTTTTTTTGCGATCGCTATTTGCTGAGGCGTTTGAGCACGGCCTGGAGCTCGGCGATCTTTTTTTCTTCCTCTGCGGCATCGCCGCTTTCAAAAGCCTGGCGCACACAGTGGTCGACGTGGGCGGTGAGCACTTCTGCATTGATGGTGCCAAGGAGCGCCTGTGTGGAAAGGAGCTGGTTGGAGATGTCGATGCAGTAGCGGTCTTCTTCGACCATGCGGATGAGGCCGTCGATCTGTCCGCGGGCGGTTTTGAGCAGGCGGGTGATCTCGGTTTTGTTGGCTTGCATTTTCCTTCTCCTTGTGCGGGGGATCAGGCTTCCACGCCTTTGAAGGTGAAGCCGAGATCGGTGATGGTCTTTTCGATCGGCAGGCTGGCTGGGTCGACGGTGGGGGTGATTTTGCAGTTTTTGTCGTCGAGGGAAACTTCAGCTGTGGTGACGCCGTCAAGGCCGCCAAGGCCTTTTTCGACGCTCATTTTGCAGTGGTTGCAGGCCATGCCTTCGATGTTGACGGTTGCGGTGTAGGTTTTTTCACTCATGTTGGTCATCCTTTCTGGTGTTTGATCATTATTTTGCAGGCCAGTGAAGGTGAACCCGAGTTCGGAAAGGGTTTCCTCCAGCGGCAGTGTCTGTGGATCGCGGGTGGTTTCGATGGTGCAGGTTTTGTTTTCCAGGGAAACTTCTGCGCTTGTGACGCCATCCAAGCCACCGAGGCCTTTTTCAACGCTCATTTTGCAGTGGTTGCAGCTCATGCCGTCGACGCCGACGGTGGCACGATAGGTGTGCGGCGCTTCGGCGCGCTGCTGATACTTGGTATCATTGATGGCTTTGAACACATTCTGCTCGACGGCATGGAGGCCTGCTGCTGCCTGAGCGATGGTTGGCTGCCAGTGGCGCAGACGCAGGGCGTTTGTGACGACGAAGAGGGAGCTGAGGCTCATGCAGGCGGCGGCGATCATCGGATTTAAGGTGATGCCGAAGGCTGGGTAGAAGACGCCGGCTGCCAGCGGGATGCAGAGCACGTTGTAGAAAAAGGCCCAGAAGAGGTTCTGGTGGATGTTGCGAATGGTTGCTGCGGAAAGCTCGTAGGCGTAGGCGATGTCGGTGAGCTGGCTCGATGTCAGGATGACGTCGGCGCTTTCGATGGCGATGTCTGTCCCTGCACCAATGGCGATGCCAACGTCTGCGCGAGCGAGGGCTGGCGCGTCGTTGATGCCGTCACCGACCATGGCGACGACGTTTTTCTGCGCGATGAGATCGGCGACGACTTGCTCCTTCTGAGCGGGCAGGACTTCGGCGATGACGTCGTCCACACCGATACGCGATGCAACGGCATGGGCGGTGGTGTGGTGGTCACCGGTGAGCATGATGATGCGTTTGCCGAGCTTTTGCAGGGTTTGGATGGCGCTTGGGGTGTCGGATTTGATCTGATCGGCACAGGCGATCATGCCGAGCACGAGGGAAGAATCTGCGATGTAAAGCGGGGTTTTGCCGTCGCGCGCGAGCTGTTCTGCTTTTTTGTCGGCGCCACGCACATCGAGCCCGAGGCTCTGCATGAGCGCGAGATTGCCGGCGTAGTAGGTTTGGCCAGCGATGGTTGCAGCGACGCCGCGACCAGAAAGGGCATCGAAATCTGAGACTTTCTGGAGGGCGAGCCCGTTTTCCTCAGCAGCGGTGGTGATGGCCAGCGCCAGCGGATGCTCGCTGTGGGCTTCGAGAGAAGCGGCGAGGGTGAGGAGTTCTGTTTGGCTTTGTCCCTGGAATGGGACGACGTCGGTCAGCGATGGGCGGCCTTCGGTGATGGTGCCGGTTTTGTCAAGCACGAGGGTGTCGATCTGATGCAATCGCTCGAGGGCGGCGGCGTCTTTGAAGAGGACGCCTTTTTTTGCGCCCTGGCCGCTGCCGACCATGATCGCGACAGGCGTTGCCAGTCCGAGGGCGCATGGACAGCTGATGACGATGACGGAGATGCCCATTTTGATGGCAAACGCGAACGGTTCACCGACGATGAGCCAGATCGCGAAAACGACGAGGGCGATGGAGAGGATCGCAGGCACGAACACGGCTGCGACCTTGTCGGCTGTGCGGGCGATCGGCGCCTTTGTGGCGTTGGCATTTTCGACCAGGCCGACGATCTGCGCCAGCGCTGTGTCGGCACCAACGGCGGTAGCGCGGAAGCGGAAGCTGCCAGTGGTGTTGATGGTGCCTGTGGAAATGGTGTCGCCGACGCTTTTTTCGACAGGAATGCTCTCACCAGAGAAGGCGCTCTCGTCAACAGAGGAGCTGCCACTCACGAGCACGCCGTCGACAGGAATGCGCCCGCCAGGACGTACCTCGAGGATGTCGCCGACTTTGACATCGGCGGTGTGGATCGGCCGCACGTCCTCGCCTTCGACGAGATATGCAGTTTCTGGTGCCAGCGCCAAAAGCTCGCTGATGGCGTCGGATGTGTGGCGTTTGGCACGGGCTTCGAGGTATTTGCCGATGGTGATGAGGGCGACGATCATCGCTGCAGAATCGTAGTAGAGATTGTGCAGACCATGGAACGCTGTCTCAGTCGTTCCCGAGGTAACGCCCATAAAGATCGTGGCGCTGGTGTAGAGGCTATAGACCAGCGAGATCCCGGCACCAACAGCGACGAGGCTGTCCATATTCGGCCGGAGCTGGGCCATGGCGCGGAATCCGCTTGTGAAGTAGGCGCGGTTGATGATGAGGATCACAAGCGCCAGCACAAGCTGAATGAGCGGGCTGGCGACAAGCCAGAGCGTGGAATGCAGGAGCGCATCTGGCGCAAATGGCATCATCGGCAGCATCGCGACGATCATCAGCGGGATCAGGAGGATCACCGAGGAAACGATGCGGTGGCGCTTGTTCACCTCTTCGGCACTTTCCTGCGGCGCCTTCGTGAGCTGGCTGGCGTCGTGCGGCTCGGCATGATAGCCGGCAGCATTGACCGCTTCCATGATCGCTTCGAGGGAGAGGGCGTCGCTGTGGGTCACCTTCATGCGGCCGGAGAGGAGATTCACCGAAACGTCGTCGGCGCCAGCTTTTTTCACAGCGCGCTCGACAGCCGCCTGGCAGGCACTGCAGCTCATACCGCTGACGTCAAAATCGGTGGTGCATTTTTCACTCATATAGAATCACTTCTTTCTCGTGGTTAGCGGTGTTTTATTTTCTACACCCACATTCTAACCCCCACCCCCTGGGGGTGTCAAGAGGGAGAGAGAAAAATATTTCCCGCCGCCGTGTTATGTGCTATACTGTGGAGAGTGAATCAGCGTTATCTTATGAAAAGAGGAACATCATGAAAGTCATTGAATCAGATAAAAACCAATGGATCAAACGCATGCGCGCCCTTGAAAAGCGCAAATATCGTCTCGCCTTCGAGCAGTTTGTTGCAGAAGGGCGTCGTTTTGTCGAAGAAGCGCTCGAAAGCAGCGCAATGGTGCATGTTATTTTGATCGCCGAAGGCTCCGAGGAAAAATATGAGGAGCTGCTCGCAGGCTATGACGGTCCTGCTTTTCTCGTTGATCCAGAGATCCTCGAGGATTCCATGTCGACCGTCAATCCCCAGGACATCGCCGCCATCGTCTCCTTCCCAGACTGGAGCGAGGAGCTCTGGCCAGTGATGGATACCGTTGTCGTTGTCGATGGCGTGCAGGATCCAGGCAATCTTGGCTCCATCATCCGTTCGACCCTGGCCAGCGGCGCCAAGGCCGTGTTCTGTCTTAAGGGCACCGTCGATTTCTCGAACAAAAAGGTGCTGCGCTCGACAATGGGCACCATCTTTAAACTGCCCGTCTACATGATCGAAGACGTGGAAGAGATCGTGCAGGTGCTGAAAAAATATGGCTTCAAATTCATCGTCGCCGATGCCGACGGCGTCGACTACGACGAAGCCTTCACAGAACTGCCGGAAAAGATCGCCCTCGTTGTTGGTAACGAAGGAAATGGCGCCAGCCAGATCGAAGACTACGACCAGATGGTCCGCATCCCGCTGGAAAACGGCGTCGAAAGCCTCAACGTAGGCGTCGCCACAGGCGTGCTCCTCTACGAGATCCGCCGCAGACGGAAACATCAGGGATGAAGAATGAACCGGAGGCGATGCGCATGAACGCTAATGTTCCGGAGAGAGTCTTGAGGGAGATCGTATCCTTCGCGCGCAGGCATCAGATAGAAAAAGTTATTCTTTTCGGGTCCCGTGCAAAAGGAACCCACACGAAAAGAAGTGACATTGATCTCGCTGCAAGTGGCGGTGATCTTAACGGCTTTTATTGGGATCTTAAAGAAAATATCCATTCGCTCTTGTCGTTTGATATTGTGGAGCTTGATGGAAATATTTCTGATGAACTAAAAAAAGAAATAGAACGAGACGGGGTCTTACTCTATGAAAAAACTCGATAATTTCACAAACACTCTTCAGGTGTTGAAAAGCGCAGATTTTGCGTTTGCAAATGAAAATGACATCTATAGAACAGGCGTTATTGGGCAATTTAATCTCACCTTTGAACTGGCCTGGAAAGCGCTGCAGCAAGTGCTGAGGGAACACGGCGCAGGGGGCGCAGAAACAGGATCCCCCAGAGAAATTCTGCAGCTTGGCTATAAGCTCGGATTTATAGACGATGCTGCCGTTTGGCTCACCATGCTAAAAAAACGCAACACAGCCGCACATGTTTATGATGAAGACAGCATCGATGAATTGCTCCTGCTGATTCGCGACAGCTTCATCCCGGCGTTTGTCACGCTGGAGAAACAGCTCCGTGAAAAATTGGTGGAAGCGGAAAGCGATTGGAATGAATAATAAATGAAAACCCGGGGCCAGCGTCCGGACGAAAGATAAAAAACTTTCGTTCAGGCGCTGGCCCCGGGGTATTTTTATTTGCTGGGGGTGAGTGACGATGGCTACAGAAGATTTCGCTAAAAGCGAACAGAGAGAAACGAAAGATCGCTTATCTGACGATGAACGGTGGGAAATTTTTTGTAGAGTGTTGATGGATTTTCGGATTTGCCGAGACCTTCGAAGGGATGGCGGTTGATGTCATTTAACAGAGCGTTGATCTTTTTGAGTGTTTTTCTGTCTTGTGTTTGCCAGTAAATATACTCGGCAAATGCATCTTCGGTGAAGCCGAAGTTACTCATTGGCCATGGCCTCAAGTTCTTCCATGGTCTTAATGACGACTTTGCCTTCTTTCAACTGTTGGATGCTGTGATCCAGCGCTGCAAGGTTGGATTCGCTGTAGAAGGGATCCATGGAGACTTCAAACGGGATGCGCTTTTCACGGGTCATTTTTTTGGCGAGGATGGTGACGGCGGTGGTCATGGTGAGGCCGAGATCGTTGCACACTTTATCAAATTCACGTTTGAGATCGGCGTCCATGCGGACGTTTACGGTTGTTTGCTGGGACATGGTATCATCTCCTTTGTATGACCATTATAATACAATGTGCGTACGGTGTCCATTGTTTTTTTATCTCTCCACGCTTACGTCCATTTCCACGTCGATGCGCACTTCGAAGCTGCGTGGCCATGGGAAGGTGGATTGGCTTGCGAAGTTTGTGATCTGCACGGGGATGGTGTGGTTGGTGAGGCGAAGGGTGTGTGCGCCGTTGAACAAGGTGGCGAGCTGGGTGTTGTATGGGGTGTAGGTCTGCTGGAGCTGGGTGTTGGCTTTTTGCCAGGCGGTGCTGTCTGCGAAGGCGGAGGTGTGGTCCTGGATATCTACGAGGGTGAGCTGCTGCTGCAGGTCTGGGCGGATCTGGGCCATGTAGCAGATGTCTTCTGCGAGGCGGATGGCGCGGAACGTATAGAGGGCGTGGACGGCGTTTTTGCGTGCGTCAGCGGAGAGATCGTCCCAGCGGGCGTCGAGGGTGTCCATGGCGCGCAGGGCTGCGATGGTGGTGCCGATGGTGTTGCCTGCTGTGTTCCAGCCTGCGTAGGCGTCGAGGGCGCTGGCGTTTTCCGGCGAGAGAAGGGCGTCTGCCAGCGCTGGATCGGCCTGGTTGGTCTGGGCGACGTCGGCGAGGGCGAAGAGGCCGTCGTGGTTTTGCACGGCGCTGAGGGTCGCTTCGGCATCGTCGGAGCTGCAGTGGATGTAGAGGGTGGTGTGGGCGTCCTGCTCTTCGCTGAGTCCGGCGAGGGCGAGCTTTTGCGTGGTCATTTCTGCGAGGGGGATGGCTTCGTAAGGATAGGTGGTGGTTTTTGCGTCTTCGTCGGAATAGATGATGCGCACGGGTGTTTCGGCGAGACCTTTCGCAGAAAGATCGCTCACGAGGAGCATGGCGAGCTCATCTGCGCCGTGCAGGAGCTGGGTGTTTTCAGAATGCTCGCTGAGGCTGCGGAAGGTAATGTTGGCGGGGCTGTGTTCGGTGCCGTCGTCCTGGCTGATGAGAAGCTGGTCGATGAGGCCATCTGCGGCGAGGCTGTCGAGGCTTTGCGCGAGCTGAGCGCTTTCCTTATGCAGGTTCTGATAATCCTGGAGGATGTCTGCAGGGATTTCTGCGGAGGCTGGCGCAGATTCACCGGCTTCGTCGGCCTGGTCCCACGCTTGGCCGTAGGCGGTGAGGGCGTCGTAGTATGGGTAAAGGGCGCTGTCGAACTGGTTTGGCGACAGCCGCGGGAGCACCTGCACGACGGTGACGCTTGCGGCATCTTCGCGCGCTTTGAAGCTGGTGAGAAGGTCCTGCAGGCGCTGGAGATCTTCCTGAATGTTGTCGTAGGCGCCGCTGCTGCGGCTTGCGATGAGGCTGCCGCAGAAGAGGCTGTTGGTGAAGATGACGAGGTGATCGGCGGTTTCAGCCTGTTCTTCGAGCCAGCTCCAGAGGGCTGTGGTGTCTGCGGGATCGAGAAAATTATCCATGGCGTCTTCTGGCGGAAGGGCGAGGGTGGCGCTGGTGCTTTCGGCGAGCAGCGCTGGATATTGCGTGTTGCAGGGACGGCTGTCCAGCGGCATGAGGGCGACCAGCGGCGCTGGGCCGAGGGATTTTTCTGCGCAGCCGCTCAGGGTGACGAGGGGCAGAAGTGCGCAGAGGATGAGGATGATGGCGGTTCTCAGGCGGATCATGTCGGCGGGCTCCTTTCTGGTGGAACTATATCTAGGATAGCGGAGAATGGGAGCGCAGGCAAGAGGAATCTTGCACGCAGGCTGGGGAAGGGCTACAATGGAGGAAAGATTTACGGAAAGGGGCAGGCTGATGCTGGAATGTTTGTTTGTGGGGCTTGGCGGTTTTATTGGGAGTGTGGCGCGGTATTTGATCGGGCTTTTGGCGGTGGAGACTGCGAGCGGATTTCCTGTGAAAACGTTTTGCATCAATCTCCTGGGGTCGTTTATTTTGGGGATCGTGAGTGAATCGGCGCTGCGGGATCCTGGGATCTCGCGGAATCTGGTGCTGTTTTTGCAGATTGGCGTTTGCGGGGGCTTTACGACGTTTTCGACGTTTTCGAGCGAGGCGCTGAAACTTTTCGCTGGCGGGCGTCAGGGGGTGGCGATCTCTTATATGGTGCTTTCTGTGGTGCTGGGGCTGGTCTGCTGCTATGGGGGCTGGCTGGTGGCACGGATGCGCTGACAAAAATGAGCACACTGTCTGGGATGATCCGGACGGTGTGCTCGTTTTTTTATTCTTCTGCTGGCTGCCAGAGGGCGGTGATGGTTTTTCCGTAGCGGGGATCGATCCAGTAAGGGACGATGCTTGCGACGGGGTCCATGACGAAGGCGCGCTGGAGGCTGAGGGGATGGGGGATGGTGAGGTCTGGCTGGTCGAGGAGGAGGTCGCCGTAGTAGATGATGTCGATGTCGAGGGTGCGCGGGCCCCAGTGGACGAGGCGCTGACGGCCCTGCGCGGCTTCGATGGTGTGGATGGTCTGGAGAAGCTCCTGCGGAGAGAGCAGGGTTTCGATGAGAACGGCGCCGTTGAGGAATGGATCCTGGTCAGTGTTGCCCCAGGGCGCGGTTTCGATCCAGTCGGAGGTTTTGAGCAGGCGAATGTCGGGCTGCGTTGCGAGGGCCTGGCAGGCCTGGTCGAGCTCTGCGGCGCGGTCACCGATGTTGCTGCCGAGGGCGAGAACGGCTGGTGTCCAGCTGCGGGTGATGCTGACGGCTGGATAGGCGAGGGGGAGTCCGACGGGGGCGGATGGCTTTTTCACGGTGAGGCTGAGGCTGCGCACGAGGGGATATTCGCGCAGAAGTGCGCGGGCGCAGTATTCTGCTGCGGCTTCGATGAGATCGAAGGTTTTTTCCTGGAAAAGCGCTGTGAGGCGTTTCGCAAGGGCGCCGTAATCGAGGGATGCGGCGAGGTTATCGGTGGTGCCGGCTGGGCGTGTGTCGAGGGCGCAGGTGCAGTCGAGGATGAAGGTCTGGCCGTTTTCCTTTTCAAAATCGAAGACGCCGTGGTGGGCGAAGATCTCAAGGCTTGTAAGGGAGATCTTATCCATGGTTCTGCACCTCCAGCTGAGCGAAAGTATCGAGGGTGCGACGCGCAAGGGCGACGTTGTGCACGCGGAAGATGCGCGCGCCTTTGAGATAGCCGTAGATATTGGCGGCGGCTGTTGGCTCGTCGCGTTCTGCAAGGGGCAGTCCGGAGAGGGTGCCGATCATGCGTTTGCGCGAGAGGCCGAGGAGCACGGGATAGCCGAGAGCGGCGAGGGTGTCGAGGTGCTGCATGGCGAGGATGTCCCAGTCGAAGCTTTTGGCAAAGCCGATGCCTGGGTCGAGGATGATGTGCTCCTTGGGAATGCCGCAGACGAGGGCGCGGTCGACGCGATCCAGGAGGTCGCGTAGCCATTCGCGCACGAAGTCGCTGTAGTTGTTGTCGTGGCGGTTGTGCATGATGCAGATGGGGCAGTTGGCGTCGCGAACGACAGGCGCGACGGGATCTTCATCGAGGAGGCCCCAGATGTCGTTGATCATGTCGGCGCCGTTGGCGATGGCTTCGCGCGCTGTGGTGCCGCGGTAGGTGTCCACGGAGAGCGGAATATCGGTGGCGTTTTTCAGCGCCTGCAGCACGGGAACGAGGCGGCTGCATTCTTCGTCGGTGGAGATCTGCGTGTGTCCGGGACGGGTGGATTCGGCGCCGATGTCGATGATGTCGCAGCCGTCCTGCACCATGGCGAGGGCGTGTTCGACTGCGGCGTCGACGCTGTTGTAACGTCCGCCGTCGGAGAACGAATCCGGGGTGATGTTCAAAATGCCCATGACGAAGGGCGTCGCGCCGGAGAAATCAAAATATTTTTGTCCGATGTACATTGGAAGCCTCCTTAAAGGGTGATGGTTTTGTTTTTCAGGGAGTCTGGCCAGTAGCAGTCCTCCGCCGCGGGACAGCGATAGCAGGGGCGGCTCTTCTTGTCTGCGAGGGCCAGGAGCTGGCCGAGGCTGGCTTGCTGTGGATCGATGGTCGCATTTTTGTCGCGGTGGCTGGCGATGGCGGAAAGAATCTGCGCGCTCTGCGCAGGCGGGACGTCGATCTCTGCGAGGAGTGTGCGCGCGATGCGGACGCTTTCGGCGTCGTGGTTGTCGTTGTCCACGCTGCGGCCAATGTCGTGGAGCATGGCTGTGAGAAGGACGGTGTCCTTGTCGAAGGGACGCTCGTTTTCGATCACGAGGATCCAGAGCAGACGCGCGACGTCGCTGACGTGGTCGAGGCCGTGACGGCAGAAGCGGCGATCCTGCTCGCGCTCTGCGATGGCGCGGATGGCGCGCTGGTAGTCGGGATGGGTGAGCAGGCGATCTGGGGCGTTCATTGGCGGATCAGGCTGAGCACGGTCGCTCGCAGCTCGGCCTGCTCCTCAAAAGCGCCGCGGACGCAGGTTGTGATGGTTTTTGCGCCAGGTTTTTTGACGCCGCGCATGGTCATGCAGAGGTGCTCTGCTTCGATCACGACCATGACGCCGCGGGCGTCGAGATGGCGCATGATGTCGTCGGCGATCTGGGTGGTCATCTGCTCCTGCAGCTGCAAACGGCGCGCGTAGACCTCGACAGTGCGCGCCAGCTTGGAAAGCCCGACAACGCGATCGTTCGGCAGATAGGCGATGTGCGCCTTGCCGAAGAAGGGCAGGAGATGGTGTTCGCAGAGGGAGTAGAAGGGGATGTCCTTTTCCAGGAGAAATTCCGAATGGGGTACATCGAACTGTTTGGAGAGATGCTCCTGGGCATCGCTGTCCATGCCGGCGAGGAGCTCTGCGTACATTTTTGCGCAGCGCTTTGGTGTTTCTACGAGGCCTGGGCGGTCGGGATCTTCGCCAATGGCGAGGAGGAGATCGCGGATGGCTTTTTCTGTTTTATCAATATCTACCATGATACCTCTATCCTTTCAGTGTGAGCGAGTAGGCGGCGCGAGGTTTCGAGATGAGACAGGGAGCCGCAGATGATGAGAATGTCGTCGGGGGCGAGGGCGCGGAGGGGGTTTTGCAGGGCTTTGGCAAAATCCTGCTCAAGCTGGATGGCGTCCTCTGGCAAAAACTGTGCGGCGATGGCGCCGAGCGCTGTCGGATCGGCAGAGCGCTGGCGGTCGATCGTGGTGAGGGTGAGGTTTTCGCAGACAGGCGCGATCTGGCGCAGGATGCCGGAAGCGTCCTTGTCGCGGAAGATGTGCATGAGAAAATGGGCGCGTTTTCCCGGAAACCAGGCGCGCACCGTCTCTGCAAGCGCCTGCGCAGCCTGGGGATTGTGCGCGCCATCGAGGACGATCACCGGCCGTTTGCAGACGATCTCAAACCGCCCTGGCCAGCGCACGCGGGAAAGCGCCGTGTGCACCGCGTCCTCTGGGATCTGCCAGCCAGCTTCGCGCAGCGCCTCCACAGCCGTCAGGATGAGGACGAAGTTTTTCAGCTGATGTGTGCCGATCAGGGGATAGCGATAGCGCACGCCGCGATAAAGGATCGTCTGCCCGTCGAGATCCCGCGCCAGCACCTCCGCAGCATCAGCATCCGCAAAGCGGCAGGGCGCAGCCAGCGCGCAGGCAGTCTCGCGGATGACAGCGTTTGCAGCTGCGTCGTTGTCGTAGGAAACGACAGGCACCCCGCGCTTGATGATGCCCGCTTTTTCGCGGGCGATGGCTGCGATCGTGTTGCCGAGAAATTGCATGTGGTCCATGCCGATCGCCGTGAACACCACAAGCGCCGGATGCTCGACAACGTTCGTCGCGTCCAGCCGACCGCCAAGGCCCGTTTCAAGCACCATCGCCGTGCAGCCTGCATCCAGCGCGATCAGCACAGCGATCGCCAGCTCCATTTCAAAGATCGTCGGATGCGGAAAGCCCGCGCCCACGATCCCCTCGCAAGCCGCCTCCGTGCGTTCAAAGGCGCGCACAAAAGCCTCTTCCTCCGCAGGCAGACCGCGCGTGCGGAAACGGTCCAGATAGGTGCTCACCTCCGGCGAGGTGTAGGTCGCAGTGGGAATGCCCGCCGCTTCCAGGATCGCAGCGAGCGTCGTCACCGTCGAGCCCTTGCCGTTCGTGCCAGCAACGTGGACGATCTTCAGCGCCCGCTCCGGACGACCAAGCGCGTCCATCAGACGGGTGATATTTTCCAGGCCATAGACAGAGCCAAGGGCGCTGTAGCCCTCCAGGGCCTGTTTTGCTTCTTCGTAAGTCATAATCTCCTCCAAAATAAAACACACTTCCCCGCCTGAGGAAGTGTGGGTTGATCACGGGAGCGTCCGATGCACCGCAGACAGGCGTCTTTCGTCGAGCAGCACTCCCTCGTCTGCTCGCACTTATCCAGAATTGGAACGCACAGGGGACTAAGATCAGGGATATGGGTGAAATTGCGCCGCAGGGCTTGAAAGAATACCAGCAGCGTGGTAGAGTTAGTAGTTAGTTAGGAGTGAGAAGTTAGGAGTTAGGAGTTATCGCTGTTTGTTGCAGTGAGCGTTGCTACGGCATCGCTGAAAAAATCTCGTAGCCTAGCCACGAACCTTCGCAATCCACGAAAAACAACTCCTCACTCCACACTCCTCACTCAAAAGAAAGGAATGATCTTCATGAACGATCAAAATACCGCGCCGGATTGCTCCGAAACCTCCTGCAAAGACGATCTCATGCAGGGCCTCATGGCGCTGTTTGCTCAGGCAGACGCTGCGGAAGCCGCAGAGGACGACGCATCCGCCGAGGAATGATTGCGTTCAGTATAACACTTTTCTGGCGTCCACGAAAGATGACATCTGCTTATAGTTAGGAAAAGATGCCCGCGCAGCTATCCAGTATGCCGGAAGCGCCTGAAAAACCCGTGAACTTTCAAAAAATATCACCAATTGACCACGCCGACGCCGTGGAAAATTGCCCCTTATCCATGCTATAATTGCATTAGAATATATAGATGAATGGTGGGTGATCCAATGACAATTCAGCAGTTGAGATATATCGTTTCCGTCGTGGAAAACGGCACCATTACAGAAGCTGCAAAAAAGCTATATATTTCCCAGCCGAGCCTGTCCAACGCCATCAAAGACATCGAGGAAGAAGTCGGCATCACCATCTTTATCCGCAGCCGCGCCGGCATCGTCGTCACGCCTGAAGGCATGGAGTTCGTCGGCTATGCGCGCCAGGTGCTGCATCAGATGGAGCTTTTGGAGGACAAATACATCTCCCACACCCCCGGCAAGATCCGCTTCGCCGTGTCCAGCCCGCATTATGTGTTCACAACCAACGCCTTCGTCGATGTCGTCGACGAATTTGGCAAAGAACGCTTCGAGTTCATCCTCCACGAAACCACCGTGCACCAGATCCTCGACGACGTGAAAAACCGCTTCAGCGACCTCGGCATCATCTACATCAGCCGCGACAACGAGCTCGCCATCCGCAAAACCCTCGAAGACAGCAAGCTCGCCTTTTATCCCCTCTTTTCCGTCAAGCCACAGGTCTTCATCCGCACAGACCATCCCCTCGCTTACAAGAGCCGCCTCAGCCTCAAAGACCTGCAGGATTATCCGCGCATCAATTTCATGCAGGGCGGCGACGACAACGCGCATTTCTCTGAAGAGCTCTACAGCGAGCTCTCCACCGATAAGAGCATCAAGCTCAGCGACACCGGCAGCCTCGTCAACCTCCTCATCGGCACCGACGCCTACACCATCGCCAGCGGATTTTTCCCGCGCTATCTCAGAGGTGCGCGTATCGTTGGCGTGCCCCTCGCAGAGGATCAGGACATGCACGTCGGCTATGTGCTCAGCGAAAAACAGGAGCTTTCTGACCTCGGCCGCGCCTATATCGAAAAGATCAAGCTCTACGGCGACCCAGCCAACGCATAAACACACAGACCGCCTCCCGCAAAGGAGACGGTCTTTTTTCTGCCGCAGATCTCCCGCTCCGCGCCGGAATTTTATTGGCACAAACCATCACATCCCTTGTGATTTCTGAGTT
>OLPU01001884.1_pt1 | contig 14831 bp, 15 predicted proteins | sample 1673111 | NCBI WGS metagenome assembly OLPU01 (sample SAMEA3136755, study PRJEB25190) | human gut metagenome | reverse complement strand
AGATGATGTTAATTTAACAACGGATTTAATCGTTGGATTTCCTGGAGAAACTGATGGGGATTTTTATGAAACTAAACAAAATTTAATTGATATTGGTTTTTCTAAAATTCATACGTTTCCTTATTCAATAAGAAGAGGAACAAAAGCAAGTACAATGGTTCAAGTTAATGACACCGTTAAAAAGAATCGTACTCATGAAATTTTAGAATTAAGCGATCATTTAGAACATGAGTATTATGAAAAATATATTGGAAAAGTTGTATCTATATTGGTTGAAGATAATTATTCTGGATTTACAAGCAATTATATAAAAGTACACTTTGATGAATACCAAGAAAACAATAAGTTTGTTGATTGCTTAATAACAGAAATTGATGGAATAACTGTAAAGGGAAAAGTAAAGTAATTGATAAAATAAAAAAATACGCTTATAATTTAAAATAGGTGATGCTTATGAAAAAAGTAATAAGAATAAAAAATAACAATGTTTATATTGGATCTTTAAAAGTTGATATGAAGGCGATAAAAAACTTTGCCTTTATAGCTGGAACAGCTTTTGTAATTATAAGTTCGGCATCTTTAATAAAAAAATCAGCCGATATAGTTAACGAACCAAAAACAGCTGGTGAAGATCCAATAACTGATGGGACTTTAACTCAAGAGAGTGCATCAAGTAAAAAAACATATGAGGCTGAATATGTTGTTCAAAACTGTGATACTTTATCAGGAATAGTAGCTAGCTATCAAACCGATCCAAACAAAATGTATGGGATAATTGAAAAAATTGCTGATAAAAATAAGTTAAAAAATCTAAATCTGGAAATTCGTGTTTTACTTCATCAATATTGGCGCATGTATCAACAAGCATAAATAATCTATCGGCATTCATCATATCACCTACTTATTATAATTTTAACCCCTTTTAAATCATTGAACAAGTTTAAAAATATTTATTTTACTAATAATATTTTATAATAATAATTTTAAAAAGATTGTAGAAAAAAAGAAGTAAAAAAAGGATATAAAATCTAAATGATTTGCATAAAATAGTATAAAAGAGTATGATATGAATAAGAAGGGGATGTTTATTATGTGCTTAGGATTATTAATGATGCTCTTGGCAGGTAGTGTAGTTTATTTTGGTAAGAGTTATTTTGAATATAAATTGAGGGAATAGTAATCTAGCATTCGCTAGATTATTTTTTTTAAAATGAAAAAACTGATTAGTCTACTTGTATTATTTTTATTATGTGGATGTTTTCCACAATCTTACCAAAGTATAGAAAATAAATTTAAACAAGATCAATGCTTTAAATATCATTATCAGCTTTTAAATAAAAAACAAAAACAACTCTATCAAATAATTTATAATATTGCTTATACAAGAAAACAAAATATTTATATTAAAGAAAAAGAGATAGATAAAGTAAGTAAAATTGTTAATGCGGTTTTAAAGGATCATCCAGAGTTATTTTATATTAAGGAATGGTCTCTTAATACAAAAGGTCTTTTTAATTTTGAATATAGTATGAAAGAAAAAGAAATTCTTAAAGATCAAAAAAGGATAAAGAAAATTGTCAAACAACTAAAAGAGGATACACAAGATTTAAAGTCCTATCAAAAAATAAAATATATTTATGATGACGTTATTACTCATTGTAAGTATAATGAACAAGCAAAATATAACCAAGAAATAATCAGTGTTCTTATTAATCATCAATCAGTTTGTAGTGGTTATGCAAAAACAATGCAGTATCTACTCAATCAATTGCATTTTAAAGCAACGTTTTTAACAGGGAAAACAAAAAAAGGAAGAAGAGACAAACATGCAATAAATATGATAAAATATGACAATGATTATTATTATATAGATGCAACCTGGGGTGATTTAGTATTAGCTGATGAGGAAATCATCAATAATAATTATTTGATGTTTGATAGTCAAACAATGAAACAAATGTATGATTTAGATGATCATTATAAAATAACCAAAAATGATAAACATACTTATTTTAAAGAAGAAGGGTTGTATTTTGATTTATATCAATTAAATACTTTAAAAGCTAAAATAAATAAAAATCAAAGAGAATGTTATTTGCAATTTTCAAATGAAGTATATAATGATGCTAAAGAAAGATTAACAAAAAAAGGAGATGCCTATCGTTTAATAGAAGGGGTAGATCATATTCAATATATCACGAATGATCGATTGAAGACGATTTATTTAAAATGGTAAAGTTATGAAAAGAATTAATGAAATAGTAGTTGTTGAAGGAAAAACAGATAGTCAATTATTAAAAGAATTATATGATGTTGATACTATTGAAACACATGGACTAGGATTAGATGAAAAAACATTAGAACTTATTAAAGAAGCTAGTAAGACAAGAGGAGTTATTGTCTTAACAGATCCAGATTATCCAGGATTAAAGATTAGAAATCAAGTAGAAAAATATGTACAAAATTGTAAACATGCTTTTGTTGATAGAAAAGATGCTATTGGTAGAAAGAAATTAGGTATTGCTGAAGCAAATAAAGAAGCTGTAAAGAAAGCAATTGAAAATGTTGTTACATTTTCAAATCAAGAAGAAAGTATTTCTTGGAAAGAGTTTTTAGAATTAGATATTATTGGAGATAAAAAGAAAAGATTAAAGGTTTATGATTTATTTCATTTAGGATATGGCAATGCAAAGACTTTGTTTAAAAGATTAAATATGGTGGGTATTTCCAGGGAAATGATAGAGAAGGAGTTAGAGAATGAAGGATATAGCGACTAAAAGTACAACTCAATATATATTAGATAAATATGATTTATATCCTAAAAAGAAATATGGGCAAAACTTTTTAATTGATCCTCATGTCGTAGAAAAAATCGTTAGTTGTTCAAGTGTTAATGAAAAATGTGCAGTGATTGAAGTAGGACCTGGAATTGGTGCTTTAACTCAAGTATTAGCACGTTATGCAGGATATGTAAGAAGCTATGAAATAGATACACGTTTTAAAGGAGTCTATGAAGAGTTTTTAAATCAGGAAAATATTGAGATTGTTTTTGAAGATTTTTTAAAAGTAAATTTAGAGGATTTAATGACTTTAAAGGATAAGTATGAAAAAGTTATTTTGGTAGCTAATTTGCCTTATTATATTACAACTCAAATTATTGAAAAGGTTTTAACTGAAAGTAAAGTTATTGATGAAATTGTCGTGATGGTACAAAAAGAAGTGGCTTTAAAATATACAAGCGATTATAAAAGTCCACTGATGTATATGATTGAAGATATGGGTAAAATTGAATATATGTTTACAGTAAGTCAAAATGTTTTTATTCCTGCACCTCATATTGATAGTGCTATTTTAAAGATTACAATTAATAAGGAAGCTAATTTAGATTTATATAAAGTATTAAATAGTGCTTTTAAACAAAGAAGAAAAACGATTTATAATAATTTAAAACAAGAATATCAAAATGCATTAGATGTTTTAAATGAAAATCAAATAGATCAAAAATTAAGATGTGAACAACTTACATTAGAAGATTATCAGGTTATCACAAAATCATTATATAAACATACTATATAATGGTGATAGAATGAAGATAGGTGATATTGTAAGTAGAAAAAAATATCATCAAGATATTATTTTTGAAGTCATTGATATACAAGAAAATATTTGTTATTTAAGAGGAATAGAGTATCGTTTGATTGCGGATAGTGAAATAGATGATTTAGAGCTTGTTCAAGATAAAAGAGTAATAGAAGATGTGCATTTACCACAAGAAAAATGTTTAAAGGGAAGTGTTTTACATTTAGATGGAGATCCTTCTTATTTAAAGATGTGTATGAAAAAATATCAAGAATATGGTATTAGAGCATATGGTTATTATTTTAAAGAAGAAGAGTTTGCTAGTAAAATAACCAACCTATTAAAAAAACATAATCCACATCTTTTAGTCATTACAGGACATGATGCCTTGAAAAAAAATGGACATAAAAGAAATAGTCAAGATTATTTGCACAGTTTAGATTTTGTAGAAGCAATCAAAAAGGCTAGAGAATATCAACCCGACAAAGATGCATTAGTAATCTTTGCAGGAGCGTGTCAGTCATACTATGAACTTCTAGTAGCGAGTGGTGCTAACTTTGCATCAAGTCCTTCAAGAAAAAATATTCATGCGTTAGATCCTGTTATTATCACAACTCAAATCGCAAGTACAAATATTAAAGAGTATGTTGATTTAGAAAAAGTTATAGAGAAAACCTCTTTTAAACAATTAGGTGTTGGTGGAATTGATACAAGAGGGGTTGCCAGAAATTTGTATCCGAGGTAATGAAAAATGAAAGTAAGAGCATATGCAAAAGTAAATTTAGCGTTAGATGTTGTAAGAAAAAGAGAAGATGGATATCATGATTTAGAAATGATCATGGCACCTATTACTTTACATGATCTCATTTATATTAATGTCATTGATGAAGGAATTGAAATTGAGTCAAATAGTAAGATCGTTCCTACCGATCAAAGAAATATTATGTATAAAGTTGCACAATTGATGCAAGAAAGATACGGATTAAAAAAAGGTGTTAAGATCTTTGTCTATAAGCATATTCCAACGCAAGCAGGATTAGCTGGTGGAAGTGCTGATGGAGCAGCAGTTATTAAAGCCATGAATAAATTATTTCATTTAAATTTATCTTATGAAGAAATGGCTGCTTTAGGAAAAGAAGTAGGAGCAGATATTCCATTTTGTATTTATGAAAAAACAGCTTTTGTTGAAGGTGTTGGTGAAAAACTACAATTTATTGATGAACCTTTTGAAGCTTATTTATTACTTGTAAAACCTAAAAAAGGTGTTTCAACTCAAAAAGCATTTACTTCATTAGATTTATCTAAAGTAAAACATCAAGATTGCAGAAAGATGAAAAAAGGAATTGAAATGAATGATTATCAAGCAGTTATTGATAATCTACAAAATACATTAGAACTTCCTTCTATTAAAATGGTGCCACAAATTAAAGAAATCAAAAAAGAAATGATGAAGTTAGGTTTTGATGGAGCTTTAATGTCAGGAAGTGGTTCATGTGTATTTGGTATTACTAGAAATCAAGAAATTATGAATAAAGGATATGAATTCTTTAGAAAACGTTATTTTTTTGTTAGAAAATCGAAAATTTTAAACAAGGAAGAAAATCTGTGATAAGATTTTCTTTTTTTGAAAAGATGTAGGAATTTGCAATAAATTGTCTTATTCATCTTTAATTATGAGTTATATTTTGTTAGAATGACGTCGTAGAGGGGTGTGACGATGAAAACTTACGCAGTAGTAATGGCTGCCGGAAAAGGTACAAGAATGAAATCCGACAAGCCTAAAGTAGTACATGAAGTTTTATATAAACCGATGGTTTGTCATATCGTTGATGAATTAAAAGGTTTAGGTGTTGATGGTATTTATGTTATTGTTGGACATAAAGCTGAAGAAGTCATGAAACTTGTTGATGGTGTTGAGTTCGTAATGCAAAAAGAACAATTAGGAACTGGACATGCATTGATGCAAGCAAAAGATGTTTTAGGAGATAAAGAAGGAACAACTATTGTTTTAAATGGTGATGCACCATTAATTACTAAAGAAACATTACAAGGGTTAATTCAATATCATAATGAACATCAAATGAAAGGAACAGTCATGACATGTGATTGTGACTTAAATAAGAAATTTGGTCGTATTATTAGAGAAAATGATCAAGTTAAAGGTATTGTTGAGTATAAAGATTGTACAGATGAACAAAGAAATATTTCTGAAATGAATGTTGGAGAATATTGCTTTGATAATGCTGCTTTATTTAAAGCATTAGAATCAGTAACAAATAACAATGCTCAAAATGAATACTATATTACAGATGTAATTGAAATTATGAATCATCAAAACTTAAATGTTGGTGGTTATAAAATTGATGACTTATCAGAAGTTGGTGGAATTAATGATAAGTTTGAATTACAAGAAGCAACAAAACAATTACAATATCGTATTAATAAAAAACATCTATTAGATGGTGTAAATATTGTAGATATGACAAATACTTATATTGGTAGAGATGTAGTGATTGGTCATGATACAACAATTGAACCAGGATGTATTATTAAAGGAAAAACAGTGATTGGTAATGGATGTCATATTGGACCTTATTGTGAATTTGATAATGTAGAAATCAAAGATAACGTAGAAATTAAATTCTCTGTTATTGCTGATTCGATTATTGAAAACGGTGTTGATATCGGGCCATATGCAAGACTTAGAAATCATTGTCATATCTTAGAAAATGTCCACATGGGTAACTTTGTGGAAATGAAAAAAGCAACTTTTGGTAAAGGAAGTAAAGCTGCGCACTTAAGCTATATTGGAGATGCGACAGTTGGTGAAAACGTAAATATTGGCTGCGGTACTATTACAAGCAACTATGATGGAAAAAATAAATTCCAAACAGTAATTGAAGACAACGTTTTCGTTGGCTGCAATTCTAATTTAGTTGCTCCTGTAACTGTTGGTAAAAATGCATTTATTGCTGCTGGATCAACAATTACAGATGAAGTTCATGAAGATGCTTTTGCAATTGCTAGAAGTAGACAAGTGAACAAAGAAGGTTATAGTAAAGTATTAGAAGAAAAAAGAAATAAAATAGGAAAATAGGGGTAAAAGAAAAAATGAAAAACAAAATTACAGTATTTGCTTTATCATCATCAGTAGAATTAGCACAAGATATTTGTGATAATTTAGGTTGTGAAATGGGAAAATCAAAAGTTCACCATTTCGCTGATGGAGAAATCTTAGTTGAAATTGATGAATCAGTTCGTGGAAAAGATGTTTTCATTGTCCAATCAACATCTAATCCTGTTACTGAAAACTTAATGGAAATCTTAGTTTTAGCAGATGCCTTAAAAAGAGCATCAGCTGGAGAAATTACAGCTATCATGCCATACTTTGGATATGCTAGACAAGATAGAAAAGCAAAACCTAGACAACCAATTACATCTAAATTAGTTGCTGATTTATTAACAACTGCTGGCGTTAATCGTGTTGTAACAATTGATTTACATGCTGCACAAATTCAAGGATTCTTCAATATTCCTGTAGATGATATGCAAGCATTACCATTAATCTGTAATTATTTCAAAAATAAAAACTTAGATGATATTTGTGTTGTTTCTCCAGACCATGGTGGAGCAACTCGTGCTCGTAAAATGGCAGTTGCTTTAGATTGTCCAGTAGCTATCATCGATAAAAGAAGACCAAAACCTAACGTTGCTGAAATCATGGGTGTTTTAGGTGATGTTGAAGGTAAAAACTGTGTCATGATTGATGATATGATCGATACAGGTGGAACTATTGTAGCAGGTATTGATATGTTACTTGAAAAAGGTGCAAAAAATGTTTTCGTTGCTTGTACACACCCAGTATTCTCAGGACCAGCTGTTGAAAGATTGAAAAACTGTTCAGCTAAAGAAGTCGTTGTTACAGATACAATTATTTTACCTAAAGAAAAACATTTCGATAAATTAAAAGTTGTTTCAGTAGCATCATTACTTGCTAAAACAATTGAAAGTATTGAAAATAATTTACCAGTAAGTGATGTTTTCCAAGAATTTGATTTCGAAAAATAATATAAAAAATAAAAGTCTTCCTTTGATGGAAGGCTTTTTTGTTTCACGTGTAAAACATTTATAAATTGAGATAAAATCATGATAATAAGACTAAAAATACTCATTTTGTTACAGATATGAAACAAAATTAGACATTGAAAAATAAAAGAGGCATGTTAAACTCTCTTTAGTTAGCAAAGACTAACTTTATAGGAGGAAAAAATGAACAAAATATTAAAGATAACACTTGCTTTAATGATGGCTTTAGGATTACAACTGACATCATTAAATGCAGTCAACGCATTAAATAGTGATTTATCAAAAGCAGGGACATATCAAATTCCTGTTGAAAATTTAAAAAGTGCTGCACCACTTCCAGCAGTACAAAAAGCCTTTGCAAATGCTTTTGGTGATACATTAGAAGTAACGGTAGATAAAGATGGAAAAATGCAAGCAGTTGCTACGTTACAAAATATGATTATTAACATGGGATCAGAATATTATGCAAATGTTTTAACAATTGCTAATGGAACAACTCTTTCAACAAAAGTAGAAAAGTCTACACAAGGAATGGGTGGAGAAACATTAGAAGTAGAAGTACCAGAAAAAATTTCTTTTGAATTATCTCAATTAGATGAAAATAATTCAACAGTTTTATCAATTACAGTTGATTTTATGAATTATTTTATGGGACAAGGAAAGGATTATCCAACAAATGTAACTTTAACATTAGATTTAGATAATGCAAAAGAATTACAAAAAGAATATGTTTTAGAAGATGGTACATATGACGTTCCTGTAAATGTTTTAAAAGAAAATAGTGATGATCAATCAATGGCAGCACAAGCTGTTGAATCAGCACAAATCACTGTTCAAAACAATGAAGTTGTTGTTACTTTAAAATTAAAAGAAATGACAATGTATGGACAAACTGCTTCTGTTGATAAAATGGAATATCAATTAAAAGATGGAACATATAAAGAAGCAACTGTTATTGAGGAAGAAGATGGACATCCAAAAAAAGTACAATTCAAATTAGATGAAAATAAAGAACTTACAAATGTTAAGTTTTATTATGGTGGAAGCTCAAGAGGTGCTATTGCAAGATTACAATTAAAATTAGATGGTCTAACAAAAGTTGATCCTACACCAGAAACACCAAAAGATGATGAAGATAAAAAAGATGAAGAAAATACTTCTCGTTTTACAAAAGATGGAACATATAGTGTAGATGTTGCTTTATGGAATGCTACAAGTGATAAAGAATCAATGGCAGCTTCTGCTATCAATTCAAAAGCAAACATTATTGTTAAAGATGGTAAAGCAACAATGTATCTTTCAACAAAAGAAATGTCATTTGGAAGTATTAAAGCAAGTTTACAAGAATTCTATATTGGAAGTGAACAAGAAGATTATAAAAATCATGGTGCTACAATCATTGAAAAAGATGCACAAGGGAATCCAACATTATGGGCCTTTGAATTACCTCATGAAAATGAATATATCAATGTCATGATGAATCCACATGTTGCTATGATGGGAAATATGGATTTAGCAGCAAGATTAAAAATTGATTATACTACTTTAACATATGTTTCAGATAAAACAGAATTAGAACCAAATACTAAAAAAGATGATCAACAAGAAAATACAAATAAAGATCAAACAGCAAATAAAGAGAATCAAATAAATGAAAATCAATCAGTTAAAACAGGTGATCAAACATCTATTCAGTTATTCATGACATTATTTATTATTTCTATAACAATGATTGGATTTATTTTAAGAAAGAAACACGAGGCATAAAAATGCCTCATGTTTTTATGGAGAAACTATGAAAAAAATATTACAAATAAATATCATTTTAATGATGCTATTCATGTTTATTTCACCAGTTAGTGCTTTAAATGATGGGGCATATCTTGTTAGTCGTTCTACAAGTTATACCAATCCTCTTACCGGTAAAACAGAAGACGGAGGAGAAAATATTGCTTTAGGTGAAAGTATGGTAAGTAATATTGTCGAAAGTCAATTATTGGTTGAACAAATTAATGGAAAGTATTATATCACTGTTGGTTTAGGGTTAGCTTCTAATGTCAGCAATGTACGATTTAAAGTGATGACATCAAGTGGATCAATGAGTTCAGTTTCAGCAACTAAAACTGGAAGTAGTAGTGCTAATGGAGATACTGTTAATCATTATAGATTACAAGTCAGTTCTTTGGAACTTTATATAAGTCCTATTATGTATGTAAATCCAATGGGAAGAGATGTACAGTTTTTTATTAAACCTAATATTTCCTCGGCAATAGCAGGAACAGGAATTTATAACAGTCAAATGATCCCTCAAAATACAGAAACCTCAACAAGTCAAAATACACAAACAAATACATCTAAATCAACAACAAATCAAACAACTCAAGAAGAAACAACTGAGGAAACACAAACACCAGAAACTACTGAAATCCAACAAGCAATAGTAGGAACAATTACAAAAGAATCACTTATGAAAAATGCGACAGGATTAAGTAATCACATTATTAATTCAAAAGGAAAAGTCGATAAAAAATTAAAACTAACAGTTAAAAATTTAAAACAAACAACGAAGGAAAGTACAACTAAAAAAGATAATACATTACTTATTGTAGGAATATGTATCGTATTTATTTTAGGAGGAATATTCTATGTTAAAAAAATTAAAAAATAGTTTAGTATTTATCTGTTTAATATCTTTATTAACAGGATGTGTCAATCAAAATCAAGAAGTAACAAGTGATCAAGAAATTACAGTTGCTGCTACTTCTATTGCTGTTACAGAAATTTTAGATCAATTAAATATACCAGCTAAACAAGTTGTAGGAATTCCTCAAAGTGATAGTTATACAGTTCCTAAAAAATATCAAAAGGCAACTAAGATTGGTAATGCAATGACACCAGATATGGAAAAAATATCTACATTGAAACCTGATTTAATTTTAAGTCCTAATTCATTAGAAAGTGATCTTTCAAGTAAATATGAAAAAATCAAAATCAGTTCAAGTTTTTTAAATCTTAAAAACTTATCGGGAATGTATAAGAGTATTGAAGAATTAGGAAAATTATTTAATAAAGAAAAACAAGCTAAAAAGCTTGTTGATGAGTATGTTGACTATATGGTTTCTTTTAGAGAAAAATATCAAAATAATGTGAGTCCACGTGTTTTAATCTTAATGGGACTTCCAGGAGGAAGTTATGTTGTAGCAACTGAATCAAGTTATGTTGGAGATTTAGTAAGATTAGCAGGTGGAACAAATATTTATGGTGATGGAGAAGGAAAAGATTTTGTTAATGTCAGTGTAGAAGATATGTTAAAACAAAATCCTGATATTATTTTAAGAACATCTCATGCCATGCCAAAACAAGTTATGGAGTATTTTCAACAAGAGTTTTCGAATAATCAAACTTGGCAACAATTTGATGCTGTTAAGAATAATAAAGTATATGATTTAAATAATGAATATTTTGGAATGAGTGCTAATTTTAATTATCAAAAAGGATTAGAAACATTAGAAGGAATTTTATATGAAAACAATTAAAAAGCATCCCTTATTGTTTATATTATCTTTATTTATCTTATTATGTATTTCATTCTTTATAGCAATTAATACAGGAACGATCAAAGTCTCATTTATTCAATTATTAAAAGGACTCTTTGTAGAATATAACAAAGATGTTGCAAGTATCTATCAAATACGTTTTCCTCGTGTCATTGTTACTATGCTTGTAGGATGTGCACTTGCTTTAGCAGGTTTATTATTTCAAGTAGTACTAAAGAATCCTTTAGCAGATCCAGGTATTATTGGAATCAGTGCAGGAGCACAATTAGTTAGTTTATTAGTAGGTATCTTTTTACCTGATTTATATACCATCAAACCATTGTTAACATGTTTAGGAGGATTAATAACATTTATATTGATTTATAGTTTATCTTGGAAATCAGGTTTAAAGACGACAAGAATTATTCTTGTCGGTGTGGCTATTCATTATACCTTAACAGCAATCATTTCATTTATTGAAAGTATTTCTTCATCTATTTCATCATCGGTAGGTTCTGTTATTTTATATACCTGGAATGATGTTCAATTATTGATGATTTATATTTTACCTATTTTAATTATTTTATGCTTTCTTACAAAAGCATGTGATTTATTAGGATTAGAAGATCGTACATTATTATCTTTAGGAATAAATGTTAATCTTTATCGATTTATTATTTCTTTATTAGCAGTTATTTTATGTAGTGTTTCAGTAGCAATTTCAGGCATTTTAAGTTTTGTTGGTTTATTGATTCCTCATCTTGCACGTTTATTTGTAGGTAATAAGCATAGTTATTTATTACCGACAAGTGGCTTATTGGGAGCTCTTGTTCTTTTAATAGCTGATACCCTAGGGCGAGTCATTATTGCTCCTTATGAAATAACACCTGCTATTTTAATGGCTATTATTGGTGGTCCATTATTTATTATCTTATTAAAAAGGAGTTCTATGCATGAAAGTTAAAAATCTATCATTTAGTTATAATCAAAAATCATTTATTAAAGATTTAAATATAGAATTTAAAGAAAACCAAATAACGACAATTATTGGATCGAATGGAAGTGGTAAATCGACTTTACTTATGTTATTAAGTCGTATCTATAAACCACAAACAGGCTTTATAGAAATTAATCAACAAGATATACAAAATTATAAAATAAAAGAATTTGCACAAAAGGTTGCTGTTGTTCACCAAAAAAATCAAATTAATGGTGATCAAGACGTAAAAACAATTGTAGGCTATGGAAGATTACCTTACCTCCATTATTCACAAAAATTATCCCAAGAAGATTATGAAATCATAGATTGGGCTTTAGAAGTAACCAACTTAAAAGAATACAAAAACAGAACATTAAAAAACTTATCAGGTGGACAACAACAACGCGTTTGGATTGCTATGGCTTTAGCCCAAAAAACACCTTATCTTTTATTAGATGAACCGACAACATATTTAGATATAAGATATCAATTAGAACTCTTAAGATTACTTAAAGAAATAAATCAAAAATATAAAATAACGATTATTATGGTTTTACATGATATTAATCAAGCGATTCAATATTCAGATAATATTATAGCTATAAAAAAAGGAAGAATAATTGTAGAAGGAAAATCAAATGAAGTGATTACAAGTGAAGTTATTAGAGAAATCTATGGGATTGATTTAAAGATGACACAATTATCTAAACAACCCTATGTATTTACAGTATAGGGGCAATGCCCCTTTTTCCTTGACAGGTAAATAGGATTAGAATATCCTTATAACATATTAATTCTATATAAAATAAAGAAACTGTTACAAAATAAAATTGGGGGAATAAAAATATGGAAAGAATAACAAGTTTTAGCGTTGATCATCGTAAACTTACAAAAGGAGTTTATGTCTCAAGAGTAGATGGAGACTTGATTACATATGATATTCGTATGACACAACCAAATGTTGAGCCAGCTTTAAAACCGGAAGCAGCACATACCATTGAACATATTGGGGCAACATTACTTAGAAATGGAAAATATAAAGATCAAGTGATTTATTTTGGACCAATGGGCTGTATGACAGGCTTTTATTTAATCGTAAGAGATTTAGATTTAGAGATAATGGAATTGTAAAAGATGTTTACACACAAATTGCTTCATGGAATCAAGAAATTCCAGGAGCGAAGGAAGAAGAATGTGGAAATTATACTTTTATGGATTTAGAAGAAGCTAAAAAAGCAGCAGATTATTTTGTAAACAGTAAATGGGAACATAAATATCATTTACTCTAAGAAGAAATTGTTCATATACAATTTCTTTTTTTTTGCTATAATAGGGTAAATGAGGTAAAGATATGAAGAAAACAAAAGAAATAATTATTGATGCGTTCTGGCAATTATTAGAAGAAAAACCCTTTAATAAAATAACAGTTCAAAACATTGTTGAACGTTGTGCATTAAATAGAAACACTTTTTATTATCATTTTCAAGATATCCCAAATCTTGCTGAATATACAGTAAAATTGTGGGCAGATGAAATCATTCAAAACAATTATGAATTTGGTTCACCAATGACGTGTCTTTCTCCTTTGGTAGAAGAATTTATAAAACATAAAAAAGCTTTCCAACATCTTTATTCATCATCTCAAAAAGATGAATTTATTACATATATGAATCATGTCGCTTTACATATTGTTAAAATGTTTATGAAACAATCTTCACATTATGTATCAAGAAGTGAAGATGAAAAGGAAACATTAACACATTTTTATAAATGTTTAATGATTGGTATTTTAATTGATTGGTTAGAATGCCAAGGAGATTATGATTTAAAATTATTTGTAGAAAAAATCTATCATTTAATAGATAGTTCCTCACAGACTTTATTATAAGTCTGTTTTTTTGGTTATTTTACTTATTTTGTCCATTTTATAATCAATAAAAGAGGACTATATTATAAGTAGGAAGTGATACATATGAAAACATTAAATAAAGTAAAAACAAGTATTTGGATCAACGCACTTAGTGCAATTATTATTGGGATTTTATTCTTGATCAATCCTCAAGAATCATTTCAAATGATTACGATTATTGCAGGAATAATTATTACAGCAACAGGTATTCTTGATTTTATTTATTATTTTAATGGATGGTTAGATATTTATTTTATGAAGAATACATTATTAAGTGGTTTTCTAAAATGTTTGTTAGGAATCTTTGTGTTAACACATATACCACTTATGACAACTTTCTTCTCTTATATTTTTAGTTTATATATTATTGTTAGTGCTTTATATTGTTTTGAAGCCTATACGTTTATTAAATCAATGATAAGTTATTCTTTAACTTTTGATTATGTTGTTGTCACAATTTTAATATTTACAGGTCTTGCGATGTTCTTTTTAGCACCAAGTACAGTGATTTCATCTTCATTTGTGATTGGTATATTATTTTTAATTAATGGAATATCTAATCTCTTTATTGCCTTTAGATTAACAAGAATTATTAAACAATACAGAACCTATATTCAATAAGCAGAGAAATCTGCTTTTTTAAATAATTAAAACATTTTAGCACTCGCATCTTGACAGTGCTAAAATCAAGAGCTATAATGTATTTAGAAATTAGGAAAGGTATTAATAAAGAACCTAGTTT
>OLPU01001883.1_pt1 | contig 14835 bp, 10 predicted proteins | sample 1673111 | NCBI WGS metagenome assembly OLPU01 (sample SAMEA3136755, study PRJEB25190) | human gut metagenome | reverse complement strand
ATGACCAAATGCGGTTTTTTCCGCAAGGGAACCAATGGTTCCCGCCTTAAAGGTCTGCCCTTTTCCGAAGATAACCTCTGTATACCGGTGAGCATTGGCCTGATATTCACCGGAAAAGTTCAGGTCGATATCCGGCTCCTTATCACCTTTAAAACCAAGGAATGTCTCAAAAGGAATATCAAAGCCTTCCTTGTTCATCCTGGCACCGCATTTCGGACAGATCTTATCCGGCATATCACATCCTGCCATACCCGCGTATTTTTTCACCTCAGGGGAATCAAAATCACTGTATTTACAGTCCGGATTCGGACAGAGATAATGAGGCGGCAGAGGGTTTACCTCCGTGATACCGGACATGGTCGCTGCCAGAGAAGAACCTACAGAACCACGGGATCCAACCAGATAGCCGTCCTCATTGGACTTCCACACAAGCTTCTGTGCAATGATATACATTACCGCATAACCATTGGAAATAATGGAATGCAGTTCTTTATCCAGACGGTCCTCTACAATCTTTGGAAGAGGATCGCCGTACATTTCATGAGCCTTGGTAAAGCAGATATTCTTCAGATCCTGGTCGGAATTCTCAATGACCGGCGGGAATTTGTCCGGATGAATAGGTGATATCTTCTCAATCATATCTGCGATCTTATTTGTATTTGTAATGACAACTTCTTCTGCTTTCTCGCTTCCCAGATAGGCAAATTCTTCCAGCATTTCCTCTGTGGTACGTAAATACAACGGTGCCTGCTCATCTGCATCTGAGAATCCGTTTCCGGCCATAATGATCCTTCTGTAAATCTCATCCTGTGGATCCATGAAATGCACATCACAGGTTGCAACTACCGGTTTCTTAAACTGCTCTCCAAGCTTAACGATCTTCCTGTTTATCTCCTTCAGGTCTTCTTCGGAACTGATCATATCATGCTTATCATCTGCTATCATAAATCTGTTATTTCCAACAGGCTGGATCTCCAGATAATCATAGAAATTTACCAGTCTGGCTATCTCAGTATCCGGTGCATTTCTCAGAATTGCCTGATACAGTTCCCCTGCTTCACAGGCACTTCCCACCAGAAGTCCGTCTCTGTACTGCTCCAGCACACTTTTGGGAACACGTGGACGTCTGTGATAATACTTCAGGTGCGACTGACTCACTAATTTATACAGATTAATGCGCCCTGTCTCATTTCTGGCAAAAATGATCACATGGTAGGTCGGCAGTTTCCTGATAGTATTTACAGAAACAGCTCCCTGCTCATTCAGCATATCCACATCCCGGATATCACGCTCTTCCAGCATCTTTACAAACTTCACAAAAATCTCTGCAGTACATGCGGCATCATCTACTGCCCGGTGATGATTTTCCAGTGAAACCCCAACTGCTTTTGCTACCGTATCCAGCTTAAATCTGTTCAATGCAGGAAGCAGGAAACGGGCCATACCGACCGTATCTACATAAGTAAAATCATGTGCGATTCCCAGTCTGTCACAGTTTTTCATAATAAATCCCATATCAAAGTCCGCATTGTGTGCAACCATAACCGCATCCTTGCTGAATTCAAGGAATTTCGGAAGCACTTCTTCAATAGTCGGGGCATCCATGACCATACTGTCATTGATACTGGTCAGCTGTTCAATGCGAAAAGGAATCGGTACCTTTGGATTTACAAATGTGGAAAAACGGTCCGTAATCTCACCATTTTCTACCAGTACGGCGCCAATCTCTATGATCTGACAGGTCAGCGAAGAAAAACCTGTTGTCTCAATATCAAAGACCACAAATCTACCGTTCAGCTTCTGATCTTTTCCATTGGTCACCATACCTTTTAAATCATCTACCAGATAGCCTTCCATTCCATAAAGAACCTTAAAATCAGAATCCTTCGGCACACATCCGCCCCAGGCATCGAAACAGTGATTTGCCTCCGGAAACGCCTGTACAACCCCATGGTCTGTAATGGCAATGGCAGGATGTCCCCACTCATAAGCACGTTTCACCAGAGATTTGGCATCCGTAACCCCATCCATATCGCTCATCTTTGTATGACAGTGAAGCTCTACTCTTTTCTGTGGGCTGGTATCTACTCTGGCAGTTGTAAAATTGGCAATTTTCTTAATCCCGGCTATGGATGCAATAGTCAGTTCACTGTCAAAACGGTCTACTGTTGTCACACCGCGAAACTTCAGAAAAGCCCCCTTCTTTACATGTTCTGTCACTTCCGGCACCTGTTCATTGCGCAAAAACATCTTCACAACAATACTGTCCGTAAAGTCTGTGATCGGGAAGATAAGAATTGTTTTTTCATTACGGATTTCTCTGGCTTCAACCTCCATAACCTGTCCGCGGACGATCACCTCACCCATCTCACCGGTAATCGTCTCAAGTGCAACAGGCTCTCCTTCGAAATCTCTTCCATAGATAACATCCGGATTGCTGTCCCTTCTGAATCCACCCCGGAAATCTCCCTTCCTGTTGTCTTTGCGGTCTGCAAATGCAGCTTTTTTGTCCTTCTTTTCCTGCTGTCCCTTATCAGTCTTTTTCTCTGCTTTCTTCTCTGCTGTTCCTGCTTCTTCAGACTGAGCCGGCTCTTCATTCTTACTGTTTAATTTCGCATGACGGATTACATTTTCCACTTCCTGAGCGATCTGCACTGCTGCATTCTTACGGTACTTACTTTCCTGCGTCTCCCTGAACTCAAGTTCCACCTTTAAGTCCATTCCGCATCTTTCGCAGAAAACCTTCTGCAGATATTCGATCAGGATCCCGCTCTTTTCTCTGGCTATTACAGAATCAGGAAGGATCATATGAAGATCATTTTCTCCGGGAAAAGAAATCTGCGCCTGTCTGAACATATTGTATTCCAGCATATTGTAGCTGCGCAGTTCCAGTTCCATGCTGGATCTGTAAGTTTCCAGAAAGTTCTGAGGATTGTACTGACCGGAAAGGCGGAATTTCTCAATAACTGTAACTGTTACATTCAGTCCTGCAAAAATCTGTCTCTCTATCTGTTCTTCCAGTTCAAAGATATGCTTCTTATGAATCCAGCGTTCACTTTTTATATACACCCATATATGAGTTCTGGAAGGATTGCAGGACACTCTGGTCACAAAAACCATGTCCAGCAGTTCTTCCAGTTCTTTCTTCACTTTTAAGCTGGGAAATACGTCAAAAAAGTCTTTTTCCAAAATAAAATCTCCTCGTTGATCTGACAGGAAGTCTTCGTTCCAAATGTTACTTCCAGTTCAGAAGTTCTTCCCGCAACGTATCCAAAAGCTGATCTTCCGGAACTTTCTTTATGATCTCACCATGTTTGATCAGAAGTCCCACACCAACTCCGCCTGCAATTCCGATATCTGCCTCTTTTGCTTCTCCGGGTCCGTTTACCACACAGCCCATAACTGCTACTTTAATATCAAGCGGGATATCCTGCACCATGGTTTCTACCTTATTTGCAAGACCAATCAGATCGATCTGTGTGCGTCCACAGGTTGGACATGACACAACTTCTATGCCACCTTTGCGAAGCCCCAGAGTTTTCAGGATACGTTTTGCGGATTTAATCTCTTCTAAAGGTGCTCCTGTAAGAGAGACACGAATGGTATCACCGATTCCCTGATTCAGGATGATCCCCAATCCGATAGCAGATTTAATGTTTCCGGAATAAAGAGTTCCGGCTTCTGTGATTCCTACATGAAGTGGATAATTCGTCTTCTCCGCGATCAGTTCATGAGCCTTTGCACACATAAGGACATCCGAAGATTTGATGCTGATCACCAGATTGTCATATCCCAGGTCTTCGATGATATGAACTTTATCCAGCGCACTCTCCACCAGTCCCTCTGCAGTGACTCCATGATATTTCTCCACAAGTTCTTTCTCAAGAGAACCACTGTTTACACCAACACGAATGGGTATTCCTCGCTCCTTTGCCACATCAACCACTGCTTTGATTCGCTCTGTACTGCCGATATTTCCGGGATTGATCCGGATCTTATCTGCACCGTTTTCCATGGCTGCAATAGCAAGACGATAATCAAAATGGATATCTGCCACAAGTGGTATATGGATCTGTTTTTTGATTTCCTTCAGTGCTTTTGCAGCTTCCATAGTCGGTACTGCACAACGGATAATATCACAGCCAGCCTGCTCCAGTGCCAGGATCTGAGCTACTGTCTGTTCTACATCTTCAGTTTTTGTATTTGTCATGGACTGGATTAAAATCGGGTTGCCGCCACCAATCTTTCTGTCTCCGATCTGAATCACTTTTGTATGATCTCTGTACATAATTTTCCTCTTCTCTCATTTATAGCAATTCCATAAATTACTGCTGAACAGTTATCTGATTTCCAGAAGTTTTCTCTTCAGTTCTTCTTCCATGCGATGCATTTCCATCTCTGCTGCCTGTCTCTTCTGACGGCCTTCCATCTGGATCCGCATCACATCATCCAGAGTCTGGATCAAATCTGCATTTGTCTTCTGGAGTGTTTCAAGGTCAACTATTCCACGCTCTGATTCTTTCGCTGTCTCAACCGTTGCCATATGAAGTGTCTCTGCATTCTTTCTGAGAAGTTCATTGGTAATATCTGTTACCTGTCTCTGTGCCTGTGCCGCTTCTGCAGAGTGAGCAATTCCCAGAGCAAGCACCATCTGACTTTTCCATAATGGAATTGTGTTTACGATCGTTGTCTGTATTTTCTCAACCATTACCGTATCATTATTCTGGATCAGCCGGATCTGAGGCGCTGTCTGCATGGCAATCGTACGGGTAAGTTCCAGATCATGCAGTTTCTTTTCAAATCTGTTGCATTTCTCATCCAGGTCTCTGGCTGCCTGCGCGTCTTCGGGAAGCCCGCTCAGAGCTGCCTTATTTTTCATTTCTGCAAGCTTTCCGTTTCTGGTTTCTTCCAGTTTCTTTTTTCCGGCAAGGATATACATGGTAAGTTCTTTAAAATAATTCAGGTTCTGTTCATACATCTTGTCCAGCATAGCAGAATCTTTCATAAGGCGCACCTGATGTTGCTGAAGAGAATCTGTGATTTTCTCCACATTGGCTTGTGCTTTGTCATATTTGTTTTTCAGATTTTCAATCTTAGAAGTCTGCTTTCTGAAAAATCCAAAGAATTTTCCCTCCTCCTGTACATCGAAATCTTTCAGTTCTCCCACAACATTACTGATCAGTTCTCCAATCTCACCCAGATCCTGTGTCTTTACATTCTCAAGAGCTGTATCAGAAAAGTCCGCCATTTTTTTCTGGGTTCCTGCACCATACTGAAGAATCTGATTAGTATTCTCAATATCAATCTTTGCAGCAAAATCATTTACCATTTTCTGTTCTTCCGGTGTCAGTACAGGCACTTCTTCCTTCTGTGTCTGCTTTTTGGGGAGCACTTCTTCTTTCTTTTCAAACTCTCCAAGATCCGGCTCCAGTGTTAATGATGGTGTTTCCATTTCAAAATCTTTAAATTCGTTTCCCATGTCCTCTGCCGCTCCTTTTTATCCTTTTTTATTTTCAGTTCTTTTTCATTTTTGCAAAGTCATCATCTGTCAGACCTTCCTGTGCAAGCAGCGTATGAAGCACTGAAATATCACTTGAAACATCCCACGCAGTATCCTGAAAGGCAGAATCCAGAAGTTTTTCAAATGCCTGATTCAGTGTATCCAGCGTATCCTCTATCTCCTTTTTGGATGCCTGGATATTCTCTCCCTGCACAGGCTGCTGATCCATTTCTTCATATGCATCCAGCAGCTTTACTGTCATGGGCAGATAATAATTCATCAGTTTCTTCAGATCCGGAATAATCTCCGGATGCTTCTGCGCCCGTTCAAAAATCTTCTCCACAATCAGTTCCATTCTGGATATTTTTGCAGAAATCTCCTCTCCAGGAATCGCATCGTTGCTCCTGTGGATCTTATCCAGAAATTCATTTCCTTTATCCAGCACCTCCTGCACTTCAGGCGGTGTGTTCTTTCTGTTTCTCTCCTGTTCAGCCTGATGTTTTTCTTCTTCCTGTTTCTTCTGCTCAAGTGCCTTCTGCGTCTGCGTATATTGCAGATAAGTCTCATTACTGGTGATCAGACAGGTTTCCTGTTCATCAATATGTCCCTGACGGAACCATCTGTCATCAATCATCTTTTTAATATCTTTTTTAACGAATTTCACCGGCTTATTTACTGCTGCTGACAATTGTTCAAAATTACAGTATGTGTGATTTCCCAGTGTGTCAATATACTTCTGAAAACGTTCCAGTTTACCCAGTTTTTTAATGCCGCCTGCGAGAAGTCCCACTCCTGTCAAAGCTCCGACTGCCATAAAACAGGTTCCACCGGTCACAAGGGAACTCATATGCCCCACCGCTCCAAAGATGCTAAGGACCAGAGTTCCCAGTCCCATTCCACTGGCAAGGATTCCACCTGAAACAGCAATCATCATACCTTTCATTCTTCCCCCGGTGTTCCTTTCATAAAGAGTCAGCATCTTCTCTTTTGCTTTCTCCTTCTCAATTCTCTGACGTTCCTGCTCCTGTTCACGTTCCCGCCTGCGCTTTTCTTCAAATTCTTTTGTTTTATTGCGGTATACCCCGGAATCACCGGACTGACTGTTTCCGGTTCCAAATACATTATTCAGACCATTTTTGATTGCCTCGCTTCCGGAATCTACAGCAGAATTTACTGCGCTGTTAACAGTCTGTCCCACCGTCTGCTTAATATCCTCGGTCATCTGGCGGTAATCTTTAGTAGAAACTGCTGTGTCTATGATCTTTTTTATTTTGTCTCCAAGTTCTCCTAATTCATCAAAATTCTCGCTCATATTTTCCTCCATTTTCTATTCCATATTATAGCGAAATCCTCTATAAAAAACAAGACTGGCGGATTTTTTGTTACTGTATGTGAACAGTAACACGATTTTTCAATTTTTCATTAAAATTGGAAATTTCCCATTGAACTTAGCAGACAAAAGTTTTACAATGGTAAAGAGATAAACAGTAATCACACTTGTAAATACTGTAAATATGTGTGAACGGAGGAAAGATTCATTATGGAAAAAAAGAATATCGACTGGAGCAGCTTAGGCTTCGGTTACGTACAAACCGATTATCGTTATGTATCTAAATTCAAAGATGGCGCATGGGATGCCGGAGAACTGACAACAGATCCTAATGTAACACTGAACGAATGTGCAGGTGTTTTCCAGTATGCGCAGACAGTTTTCGAAGGAATGAAGGCTTACACTACAGAAGACGGACATATCGTTACTTTCCGTCCTGACTTAAATGCAGAACGTATGGCAAACTCAGCAAAGAGACTTGAAATGCCTGTATTCCCGGAAGACCGTTTTGTTGATGCAATTGTTCAGACTGTAAAAGCTAACGCAGCATATGTTCCGCCATACGGTTCAGGCGCAACTTTATATGTTCGTCCATATATGATGGGTACTAACCCGGTTATCGGTGTAAAACCTGCTGATGAGTATATGTTCCGTGTATTCACTACACCTGTAGGACCATACTTCAAAGGCGGTGCTAAACCAATCACAATCCGCGTCAGTGATTTCGACCGCGCTGCACCTCATGGAACAGGTCATATCAAAGCAGGTCTTAACTATGCAATGAGCTTACATGCAATCGTAGATGCTCACAAGAACGGATTCGATGAGAACATGTATCTTGATGCAGCTACACGTACTAAAGTAGAAGAAACAGGCGGTGCTAACTTTATCTTCGTTACAAAAGACGGTAAAGTTGTCACACCGAAGTCCAACAGTATCCTTCCTTCTATCACACGTCGTTCCTTAATCTATGTTGCCAAGGAATACCTTGGATTAGAAGCTGAAGAAAGAGAAGTATACTTCGATGAAGTAAAGGATTTCGCTGAATGTGGTCTCTGCGGTACTGCTGCAGTTATCTCTCCTGTCGGAAAGATTGTTGACCACGGTAAGGAAATCTGCTTCCCAAGTGGAATGGAGAAAATGGGTCCGGTTATCCAGAAGCTCTACGACACATTAACAGGTATCCAGATGGGCCGCATCCAGGCACCGGAAGGATGGCTGAAAGTTATTGAATAAATAACAGCTGACTGCCGAACAGTTAACTATTACAAAAATATCCCGCAGAATTAGTTTGAACACATTCTACGGGATATTTTTTCTTTTACATCACTGGTTTTTCCAGTTCTGCTTTGTTTCTTCTATTTTTTCCTCTCGTATTTCACGAACTGATATTCCAGGTCAAAATAAGTCTGCTCATCGCTTTCTGCTGTGATCTCCCATTCCTCATCTTCATCCAGATCCGGAAAATGGCTGTCTGCCTCATAAACAAAATCAATTTTGGTCACATGGGCTACATCACAGTATGGAAGCATCTGTGTATATACGCTGTCACCGCCGATGCAGTAAACATCCTCTGAAGGATATTTCTTAACCTCTTCCAGTGCTTCTTCAATGCTGTGTACTACGATCGCACCCTTTGCATCATAGTCTTTATTTTTGGTGATCACAATGTTAGTTCTGTTTTTCAGTGGCAGTCCATTTGGAAAGCTTTCCAGAGTTTTCCTTCCCATAACGACTACTTTTCCACTGGTTTCTTCACGAAACATCTTCATATCTGCCGGGATACTTACAAGAAGTTTATTATCCTTGCCAATCCCCCAGTTCTTATCTGCTGCTACGATAACATTCATTTTATTTATTCCTCTCTTAATTTATCAGATGGCCACCGGAATATTTTTAATCTGCGGCCATGTTTCATAATTCTCCACGATCAGGTCATCTGTTGTAAACTGATAGAAATCCTTTACTTCCGGATTCAGCTTCACAATAGGTGCAGGGTACGGTTTTCTCTGGATCATATCCTTTACTAACGGAATATGGCGGTCATAAATATGACAGTCAGCCACCACATGAAGCAATTCTCCTGCCTCCATATCACATACCTGAGCCATCATCATAAGCAGAAGGGCATACTGGCACACATTCCAGTTATTTGCTGTAAGAATATCCTGGGAACGCTGATTGAGGATTGCATTCAAAGTCAGCTTATCGCTCCCCGGTGTCTGTGTCACATTAAAGGTCATAGAATATGCACAGGGGTATAGATTCATTTCATGGAGATCCTGATGCACATAAATATTTGTCATGATCCTGCGGCTGAAGGGATTATTCTTCAGATCATAGATTACTCTGTCCACCTGATCCATCATGCCTTCTTTATACTGATGCTTCACACCAAGCTGGTATCCATAAGCCTTACCAATGGAACCCTTCTCATCTGCCCAGCTGTCCCAGATATGGCTGTTAAGATCATGGATATTATTGGATTTCTTCTGCCAGATCCAGAGGATTTCATCCATAGCACTCTTTAAGGCTGTACGTCTGAGCGTCATTGCCGGAAATTCCTTTCTCAGATCATATCGGTTTACCACCCCAAATTTCTTGATCGTATATGCCGGAGTCCCATCCTCCCAGACCGGACGTACCTTTTCTCCCTCAGTACTTGTCCCGTTTTCCAGGATATCCTGGCACATTTTTATAAATACATCATCTGCGTAACTCATTTTCCACACTCCCATATTCTTTATTTTCTCTACTGTTTTGCATATTTCACTGCATTATAGCATTTCTGGCTTTTATACTCAACTGTACTTTCGTAATGCCGCTTATTCATGCAGCAGCCACAGCTTCTTCTCCAAACACCGGAATTCCACTCTCGTCACATTTGCGCAGTACTCTCCATCTGCATGGAGTACCATCGGTTTGTCCAGAATCATCCGGAACGCTTTTTCGTCTCTGATATTAAATCCATTAATACGCTCCTGTTTTGCCGCAACCAGAAATGGAAGCAGAAAAAAAGTCTGCCATTTGGCGATTCCTGCTGCACTACTCAGAGACAAACGTCCATCCTGCGGCGATGCATGAGGTGCCATGGGAACACCTCCACCTTCAGCAGGAAGATTCATAGCTGCTGCAAAGATCATCCTAGGCAGAATAAATCCCCCATGTTCTGTAATCACTTTTCCATTTGCCGTTTCCATGGTAAAAAGAGACTGCACTGTTAATGCAAGATATGTAAGCTTACCCAGATGGAAACGGTTCAAAACCTGTTTCAGTCTGGAATGAAGTGCTTTTTTGCATACAAGGGCATCCAGCCCAAGGCCGGAACTGATTCCAAAAATCCGTGCCTTCTTACAGCCTTCCCAGCTTACCTGCCCCAAATCTATCCTGAGGAGCTCTTCCCCTATCTGATCCTTTTTGATACAGGCACATATTTCCTTCAGGCTCTCCTTTGGTGTTTTGGGCAGATTTAGATTTCTGCCAAAATCATTTCCCGAACCTGTGGGAATCACCCCAAGACGTACTTTTTCAAAATCTGTAATACCGTTCAGGACTTCATTAATCGTGCCATCTCCCCCTACCACCAGCAGGTAAACCGGCTCCTCACCTTTCATTGATGAAATACGCTCTGCCAGTTTTGTAGCATGTCCCCGATATTTTGTCATATAAGCGGCATATTTTATTTTGTACCCCCGAAGCAGATACTGAGTTTCATTCCATACCCTGTGTGCCTGTCCGGTTCCCGCTCCGTTATTCACAATAATCTGTATTTTTCTCATTATCCCTCTCTGCCATACCCAATCGTATTTTCCTGTAAATCCGAATACTTATACTATACAATATTTACCTCCCACATACAAGACTTGTCAATTAGGAAATCCCTCCACACAATGTTATCGTGTTACTGTTTACTCCGTTTTCAGTAACATATTATCCTCGTATAATACAAAAAGAGAAGGAAAATCCAGATTTCCTGCCAAAACTGAATTTTCCTTCTCTTTTATTTATATTTTCCGTAAAATGCCTGTGATGCAGATTCTAAAGTATATTATATCTCAAGAACAAGGAACTGATACCCCTGCAATTCTATCTTATTTCCAACTATAGCTGCATGAGCATAGTTATTGATTAGAATTTTCTTACATTCTCCTGCAAGCTCGATTGTCTGTGGTTCTTTCTGATAATTACCCAATACAAGGAGAGTTCTGTCACCTTTGCGATAATAGGCCATCAGATTGTGCACTTCTTCCCATACCGGTTCCAGAGCACCATATACAACAGTTTCTTTATATTCCGGATTTTTGCGCAGTGCGATCAGCTTCTTATAAAAGCTTCTTACTGAATCCGGATCATTGATCTGACTTTCAGCATTGATTTTTTTATAGTTTTCATTTACCCTCAGCCATGGTTTACCTGTTGTAAATCCAGCATTTTCACCGTCTGTCCACTGCATTGGGGTTCTGGCATTATCACGGCTGAATCTGGAAACCACCTTCAGAGCTTCATCCGGTGTACATCCGGCATCTAAAGCAACCTTATATTCATCTAATGTAGAAATATCATCTACCTGGTCAATGGATTCAAACTTCACATTCTCCATTCCAAGCTCCTGTCCCTGATAGATAAAGGGAATTCCGCGAAGCATAAAATTCAGACCACCAAGCATTTTCTTACTTGCATCACAGCAGTCACCCTCCGGGATATATCTGCTGACACCACGGGGTTCATCATGATTCTCAATAATATTGGAAACAAAACCAATATCCCCGATTTTTCTCTGCGTGCCAAAGCAACATGCTTTATACTCATCCGGTGTGATCTGTCTGCAGTCATACCATCCCTTCTCAGAGCCTCCACAGATTGTTTCTGCAAAGTCAAACATACTGGAAAAATATCCGTTGTCTCCAATAAAATCAGGAATCTCCTCCGGTTTCTCATTAAAAACTTCGCCTACTGAAAAAGCATCATATTTTTTGAAGGTGCGGTCACGCATCTCTCCCAGAAATTCTCCGATTCCCTGCGCTTCAGCCAGCATATTATGGATACTGCACAGACCATCCTCACGGTCAGGCTCATAATCATGGAGTGGAAGGGCTTTCTTAATATTAATAATAGCATCAATGCGGAAACCGCCCAACCCTTTATCCAGCCACCAGTTAATGTTTTTATAAACCTCTTCTCTTACCTCCGGGTTCTCCCAGTTCAGATCCGGCTGTTTCTTACTGTAAAAATGCAGATAATACTCATCCGTCTCCGGAGAATACTCCCATGCACTTCCACCGAAATTTGACATCAGATCATTCGGTGGCTGTCCATCTTCACCTTTCCTCCAGATGTAATAGTCCCGATATGGATTATCCAAGCTTTTCTTTGCTTCTATGAACCATGGATGTTCATCTGATGTATGGTTCACTACTAGATCCATAATGATTTTGATATCATTATCTTGACATTTTTGTATCAATATCTTCATATCTTCCATTGTTCCAAACTCCGGGTAAACCGTACGGTAATCAGAGATATCATATCCATTGTCATCCTGCGGCGACTGATAGATTGGACAGATCCAGAGTACATTGACTCCCAGTTTTTTCAGATATTCAATTTTCCCTGTAATTCCTGGAATATCCCCCATTCCATCCCCATTGCTGTCCGCAAAACTCCGTGGATAGATCTGATAAACAACACTGCTTTGCCACCATTTCTTCTCCATCTTATGCCCCCTTCTTGCTTTTTTTATTTGAACCAAGTATAATACAAAAAATAAGAAGATACTTTCATTATTTTATCAAAAAATAACACAATATTATGCACCAGTTCAGCCATGCGGCTATATAAGGACAGACTATCGTTATAAGCTCGCTTATATAAAATAGTCTGTTCTTATGCAGACATAGGGCAGACGCCCCTAAGCGAGGATTCGTCACGCAGTGTCGAATTCGAGCTGCATGGCTGAACTGTTTCACTACAAGAAAGGAGCTCACTCATGTCACGTTCCTTAAAAGAGACAAATTTTCACGGAACCCCTATGTTCCCCTTACAGATTTATTCTCATAAAGATAAGAACGGTTTCTATTCCGTTACTGCCCACTGGCATGAGGAACTGGAATTTCTCTATATTGAGGAAGGAACTATGCACGGAATCATTTCTGGAACCCCTTATGAAATGAAAGCCGGTGAGTTCTATTTCATCAACTCTGGTGAACTGCATGAACTAAGCGCACACACCCATTCCCTGCATCATGCAATCGTTTTCGATCCTCAATTACTTAATTTTGATTTGTATGATGCCTGTCAGCACAATTTCATCCAGCCAATCACACAGAAGAAATTGCTCTTCCCAAACAATATCTCCAGTGCTCTCAGTCAGGAAGAACAAGAAAGTCTCCGACAGCTTTTTCTTGAATTGATCTATAATTACCACTACCCGAAACAATGTGCACTTCTCAAAATTAAGATCTGTCTTCTACAGATTTTGGAACTCTGTTTCCGCACAGAAATTCTTATACAGAACCAGACTACCGGAAAACAGCTCTCCTCCATGAATCAGCTGAAGGAAGTGCTTGATTTTATCCGGTCACATTACGCCGAAGAAATTACATTAAAAGAACTTGCTGACATTGCCTGCATGAGCCCGACCTATTTCTGCAGATATTTCCATCAGGAGATGGGCAAGACACCGTTCGCCTTCCTGAATGAATACCGCATCAAAAAAGCTGCTATCCTTTTGGATGACAGCTCACTGTCTGTTTCTGATATTGCCATTAACTGTGGCTTTGTAAAGCTATGCTGCCAAACTGTGAAGGCATTCGTATTGAAGTGCCTCCGATCCGGAAACGGCTGTTGAGGAATGATTTGTAATGCTTTTATAAATTAATGTCTTCTATAATTTTCAGGATAATATATACTTCCACCCAGCATTAAGATTCCTGGTACAATATAATTTATGTTTTTAATCAGATAATCCCGGATTCTGTCCTTTAAGCTTTTCTTTGTTGTATTCATATTATCACCTGTCAATAATATATTGACGTTCTTTCATAACTCACAGTAACCAATAAGTCCCTTTCCCACATTTAGCAACAATTTTTTCATCCTCTAAATGATTGAGAATCCGATCTTTAAGAGAAGCACTAACCGACTCGCCATTTGCGGCGATTCCAAGTTTTGCAGCGAGAGTAGATGCGATTAAATTCATAAATTTAACATCCTGTTTTAGTACATTGCGATATTTTTTCAGAGATAATACCGCTACAGTTACCGGGCTAACTGCTTCTACAAAATAAATACATGGTGCCGGATTCATAAATTCCATATCCCCCAGAAGATAAATTCCTTCATTCATAGCAATAAAATATTTAGAACCATCGTCCCGTATATGATAAATATTTACCGTCCCTTCTATAACAATCTGCAACCTGTCATCTGAATTGCACGGTTGACACAGCAATTCCCCTTTTTCCTACTGATATATCTGAAATTCCAGATTCTGTGTATCAAACTCTTTCTCTAACTCTAACTTTTCAATTGCTCTTTCACATTTAACTTTGTCTTTAATCTGCTTCATATCTCTATCTCCTGTCTATCATATTATATGAAAATCAGATATGTAGTAAGACATATATCTGGGTTGTAATTCGATTATTTTCGTAAAATATTTAATGTACTAATGAAAGGAAAGAGATCTTCCTTCTATATTTCGGTGCAAAAACTATGCGATACTTACAATTCCACGTTGTATGTGATAAACTATTATTGTTCATCTTGGACGACCTCCTTTGATTAATAATATGGTTGGCGAACCTTTTATTATTATATCATTGGAGGTTTTCTACACAACGCTAAAGCTCTTTCAACCACCCGCATAGCAGGTGGTTTATTTGTTTCCTAAAGTTTCGTTTTGGGGAACATCCCAAAACTCCACAATAGAAAACAGGGCCTTGCCCTAACAAAAATAATGGACTACCTCCAGTTTATAACTGGTGCAGTCCATCATTTATCATTT
>OLPU01001877.1_pt1 | contig 14880 bp, 6 predicted proteins | sample 1673111 | NCBI WGS metagenome assembly OLPU01 (sample SAMEA3136755, study PRJEB25190) | human gut metagenome | reverse complement strand
CAAACTTTTTATCATACAAAGAAAAAAGATGGCTAACGACAACCATCTTTCTCTCCATTTGTAATGTAGCTTTGCTAACAACTAATTATTAACGACCTTTTTTGAATTAGGGAAACAGTAAATTAACTTTAGTTTCTATGATTTGAGATGAGTTTAGCATTGAGGGGTTGCAGGAAAAATGGTTTTGTGTTAATATGTTAAGGAATGTAAAGAGAATGTTTCGTAAATATTACAAGAATGTATAACACAATGCAAAACAATAAAAGGAGAAATGTATGAAAAAAAGAATCCTTTGTTTAACATTAGGATTAATGCTGACAATTTCACAGGCAGTACCTGCCGGTGCTGCATCCAGAAAAGATCAGTTAAAACAGGATAAGGCAGCAGCACAGAGTCAGCTTGCAGCACAGGAGTCCAAAATCAATAATCTGGAAGACCAGAAACAGACTCTTTCCGCTGAGATCGATCAGCTGGATTCTGATCTGGTAAATATTATGGTTGAGATTGAGATTCTGGATGGTGAGTTATCCGATAAAGAAGCGCAGATCGAGCAGACCAAAGCAGATCTGGCAGTGGCAGAAGAAAATAAACAGAAACAGTATGAAGCCATGAAGAAGAGAATCCAGTATCTGTATGAAAAGGGTGGAGATGATGCATGGGCACAGATGCTGTTCCAGGCATCGGACTTTACCAGTCTTCTGAACCAGGCAGAATATGTACAGCAGATGTATGACAGTGACAGAAACAGTCTGGAAGAGTTCAAAGAGACTGTACAGCAGGTAAAAGACCTTGGGGATCAGCTGGACAGTGAGAAAGCAGAACTGGAAGAGATGAACCAGGAGTATCAGAATCGTCAGGCGAGTATGCAGACACAGCTGGAAGAAAAGAAAGCAACTTCCAGTGATTATGATGCACAGATCGCACAGGCGCAGAACCAGGCTGCACAGTACACGGAACTGATTCGTCAGCAGAATGCTGAGATTCAGAAAATTGAAGAAGAAGAGAAAAAAGCAGCGGAAGAGGCAGCAAGAAAAGCAGCCGAGGAAGCAGCTAAGAAGGCAGCAGCAGAAGAAGCTGCAAAGAAAGCACAGGAAGAAGCAAACAAAAAAGCAGCAGATGAGGCAGCAAAGAAAGCAGCAGAAGCAAGCAAGAAATCTTCATCTGCTTCCGGCAGTAATACAGGTTCCGGTTCTTCAACAAGCAATAAAGCTAATAGCAATACAAGCAGTAACAATGCAAGTAGCAGCTCAAGTGCAACAACATCCAAGGACAACGGAAGTTCTTCTTCCGGCTCATCAGGAAGCTCAGGCAGCAGCGTATCATATAACCCGACAGGACAGTCCGTTGTTAATTACGCATGCCAGTTTGTTGGCAATCCTTATGTATGGGGTGGTACAAGCCTGACAAATGGTGCTGACTGTTCCGGATTTATCATGAGTATATATGCAAAGTTTGGTGTATCCCTTCCGCATTCCTCTGGAGCAATGGCAGGCTGTGGTCGTGGAGTTTCCTACTCTGAGGCAATGCCTGGAGATATTATCTGCTACGCAGGTCATGTAGCAATCTACATGGGCGGTGGACAGATTGTACATGCAAGTAACGCAAAAGACGGTATTAAGATCAGCGGAAACGCTGCGTACAGGCCGATCGTTGCAGTTCGCCGTGTGCTGTAATTAGAACAATAGTAACAATTATGAGAGTCATATCTGAAAAAGATATGGCTCTTTTTTTGTTCAATAATCTATTCTGCTTTAACGTGGCATTTTATTGTAGTTCCGAATTTGACAAAATAGATGATGAAATCAACACAAAAGAACGAGCCGATAAAAAAACGAATCGTTATAATTAGAACAAAAGAGACTGAGACAGTCTGTATGCAGACGGAACAGGCTACATTGCCGGAAGGAGGTAGATAATGAAGAATCGAAAAAAACAGCTTATGAAGATCGGAGCTGTCATAGCGGTGATTGCAGCTGCAGGAATTGCCGGCGGAGTCGTCATATACAAGTCTGTCAATCGATTCGATCTGACTGTAGCCGGGGATCCAATCAGTAAAGAAGAGTATGTGAACTGCATGAATTCCGTGGAATATGATACCAAGATGCAGATCCAACAAGATTATGATGCCGTATACGGAACGGATTTCTGGGAAAAACAATACGACGGACAATACGGCTATGAGATTCTCACCCGGAATACAGTAGAACAGTTAAAATACATCCATGCAGTATATGATCTTGCCGAAGAAAACGGAGATGTAGCAGACAGCAGCTACGAGGCTCTGGAAAAACGCTGGAAGGATGGTAATGCGGAGCGGAGCGAGAAAGTAAAAAAAGGCGAAGTGATCTACGGACTGAAAGAGTATACGTTTCAGCTGTATCTGGACTATGAGCTCAGTACTCTGAAGGAAAAATACTGTAACGATACCTCCAGAGAGGGTATGAAACTGACGGAAGACGAAGTTCTTCAGCACTATCAGAGTCGCGACTGGATATTTGGAGGCAGCGAAGAGAACGCTGACCTGGAGACAGCAAGAATAGCAGTCGAAAGAGAACTGCGTGAACAAAAATACGACGATATGATCACGCAGCGTGAAAACGGTTCTCAGGTGGAAGGAAACATGAAAGATGTGAACCGGTTCACCTTGAAGAATATACAATAACGGAAGGAGAAAAGGTATGAAGAAAAGATGGATGAGCGGTACGTTAGCACTTCTGCTTGCAGGAACAACAGTCGCATCAATGATGCCTGCAGTATCTGTTAAGGCTGAGGGAAATACCGCAACCGGAACAACATATTATGTTGATTCCCAAGGGGGAGACAATAGCAATGACGGAACAGCAGAAGGCAAGGCGTTTCAGACACTTGACAAAGTAAATGCACTTGACCTTGCGCCGGGAGATACAGTGCTTCTGAAAAAAGGATCTGTGTTTGAGGATCAGGCTCTTAAGTTTACAAAAGAGGACAGCGGTACTGCAGAAGCACCGGTAAAAATATCTACTTATGGCGAGGGAAGCAGACCGCAGATCAATACAAACGGTCATGGAAAGTGGGAGTTGAATTATGGTACTCCGCTGGATAACCAGAACCATAAGTGGAAAGGTACTGTATCTTCCAGTATTTTAATTGAAGATGCTGAATACCTTGAAATCGAAGGTCTTGAGCTGACAAACAACAGAAACAGTGCAACCGATACCGAAAAAGATAAAGCGTATAATGATGCATACGCAATGGATCGAACCGGTGTTGCCGGAGTTGCAAAAGACAATGGAACTGTAGATCATATCGTATTGAATGATCTTTATATTCATAACGTAACAGGTAACGTTTATAACAAACACATGACAAACGGTGGTATCTATTTCATCGTTGCAAAACCAACGAATGAAGGCGAAACAGGAATTGCAAGATATAATGATGTCCAGATTAGAAATTGTTCTCTGGATACTGTAAACCGTTGGGGAATTGCAGTCGGATATACCTATCAGTGGAGACAGTTCACGACAGGTGCATTGTCAGATGCAACAATGGCAAAATATGCTTCATCCAATGTTGTGATCGAGAACAACTACCTGAACCATGTAGGTGGAGATGCCATCACAACCATGTATCTGGACAGACCACTGGTTCAGTATAATGTGTCAGAGAACGCGGCTGAACAGATTAATACTAAAGATTATTCACAGCAGCAGCCAAGTCTCGATGCAAATGGTAATGAAAACGGTAAACAATGGGTTAATGCAGGACGAGTGGCAGCAGCTATCTGGCCATGGAAGTGTAAAAATGCAATCTTCCAGTACAATGAGTGCTTCAGAACATTACATGCCTCCGATGGTAATGGCGACGGACAGCCTTGGGATGCTGACTATGGTGATGGAACAAACTATCAGTACAATTACAGTCATGGCAATACAGCAAGTACCATCATGTTCTGTGGGCCAGAGTCCATTAACAATACATTCCGTTACAACATCAGTCAGTATGAAGATATGGGACCTCTGGATCCGGCCGGTAACTCCGGAAACTGCCAGGTTTACAACAACACATTCTATATCAAAGAAGGTCTCAATACCATCTGGCACAGAAGCCATGGCAATGGTGGTCCTGTAGATATGGAAAATAATATTTTCTACTTCGCAGGTAATACACCGGTTGCAGTAAACGACTGGAATCCTAGCGGAAATAAAACTTATAGCAATAACTTATATTACAACGTAAGTATCTATCCGAATGATGTAAATCCAGTAAAAGTGAATGCGGGAACACAGGTACTTGTGAATGCAGGTTCCGGTCCGGACTCAGTAGCAGATGATAAGAGCGCAAGAAGACATGAAGATCCAACAGCTACAACAGTATTTGATGGATACAAACTTGCAGAAAACTCTCCTGCAATCAACGCTGGTAAAGTAGTAGTCGACAGAAACGGTTATACCATCGACCACGATTTCTTCGGTCACAAGATCACAGCAGTACCGGAGATCGGAGCAGCAGAAAGTGATGCAGTGGCAGCACTTGTACTGAGATCTAACGTATATACTGTTACCGGAACAAACGTAAGCGATCTTCCGAAAAATACAACAGTAGAGGATTTCCTTAATAATGTCATCGTCGATACAGGCGTTACAGTTACTATTAAAGAGGGTGAGACAGAACTTAAAGGAACAGACATCGTAAAAGGTGGAGCAACGATCACTCTTTCTTATGAAGGAATGGAAAGTGTAACTTACACTGTGGTTGCAAGTTCGGATAAAGAACTGAAGGGATGTTTCTACGAAGTGAAGGGAACAGAGGTACGTGTTCCTTACACAGAGAAAAACCCGACAACAGTAAAGGAAATGAAAGCAAACGTTACTGTAGCGGATACAGCAACAGTTTCCGTATTAAACGGTAAAGCAGAACTTGCAGATACCGATACAGTTGCAGCCGGAATGACACTTCGCATCACTGCGGAAGACGGCAAAACAAATGATTTTACGATCACACAGAAAAACGAATACAACTGGACGTTTGATTTTGTAAGAGGACAGCAGGGAAATGTATGGTTCGGACAGATAAAGGACAGCTCCAGCGACTGGACCAATATGACAACTATCGATTCGGACGGATGGCCAAACTGGGCGACTCATACATATTATGGTCCTGGTATTGATGCACCACAGAACACAAATACAACAACTGATCCAACAGTTCATGGTCTGCTTTCCGCACCGCCGCGCACAGATATTTCTACAGCAATGGCATATAGAGTACCGAAGAGTGGAACCGTATCATTCAAAATCAGAGATGACGAGCCATATCTTCGTCAGTCTTCGAACACAGGCGGAACAGTTACCTTGAGTCTTTATGTGAATGGTAAAGAGAAGAAGAGCTTAACACTTGAAACCAGTAGACAGAAAGTTGGTAACTGGGAACAGCCTGAAGAAATCGCAGTAAGCCGTGGCGACATGATTCGTGTGGTAACTAAGTGTAATGGTAACCCAAGCAAACCATCCGTTCACGTTACCCCAATCATCACTTATGTAGATAAAGCTGCAGCAGATACAGAAGCACCGACAGCACCAACAGAGGTAACAGCAACAGATATTACAACAACAACAGCAAAAGTTACCTGGACAGCATCTACAGATAATGTAGGCGTGACTGGATACAATGTGTACGTAAATGATTCAGAAACTCCTGTAAACGGCGAAACACTTGTAACAGGAACAGAATATGCACTGGAAAGTCTTACAGCAGGAACAGAATATAAAGTAACTGTAAAAGCAGTTGATGCAGCCGGTAATGTCTCAGAAGGAGCTGTACATACATTTACAACAGAGAATGCAGCTGATACAGAAGCACCGACAGCACCGGAGAATGTAGCAGTGACAGATGTTACAACAACAACAGCAAAAGTTACCTGGAGTGAAGCAACAGACAATGTGGGTGTAGTTGGATATAACGTATACTTAAATGAAGATAAAGTAAACGAAACACTCATAACAACTACCGAATATGATTTAACTGCTCTTACCGAAGAGACAGAATATACAGTAAGAGTAAGTGCGGTGGATGCGGCAAAAAATGAATCTGCGAGATCTGAAGCAGCTGCATTTACAACACTGAAAACACAGGATACCGAAGCACCATCTGTACCGGCAGGTGTAACAGCATCAGACGTGACACAGACAGGAGCCAAGATTACCTGGACAGCATCTGCAGATAATGTAGGAGTAGCCGGATATAATGTATATGTAGATGAAACAAAAGTAAATACGGACAAGCTGGTGGAAGGTTTAGAACTTGAACTGACAGGCCTTACTCCGGAGACAGAATACACAGTAACCGTAAGTGCAGTGGATGCAGCGGGAAATGAATCAGGAAGATCTGCAGCCTTCACATTTACAACACTTAAAAACGAGGAACCTGCCCCGGAAAAACCATCCGCTCCTACTAATGTAAAAGTATCTGAAATTACACATACCACAGCAATTGTTACCTGGGAACCGGCTGCGGAAAGAGCAGCAGTAGCCGGATACAATGTATATCTGGATGGTGAAAAAGATAATGAATCACCTGTAAAAGGAACAGAGTACAAGCTGACTGGCCTTAAAGTAGGTACTCAGTACAATGTAGCCGTAACAGTAGTGGATGCAGACGGTATGGAGTCTGACAGAACAGAAGAAGTAGAAGATACATTTATAACAAAGGCAGATAAAGAAAAACTGCAGGAAACTGCAAAAGATGCAGACAAAGCTCTGGAGAACAAAGATAAATACACAGAGGAATCTCTGAAAAATCTGGAGGAAGTCTACAAAAAGTATCAGGAAGTACTGAATGGTGACAATGTAACTCAGGAAGAGGTAGAAAAAGCAAATGCCGAAATCAAAAAAGCTTTCGATGAACTGAAAGCAAAAGACGACGGCAAGAAGGATGACGGCAAAAAAGACGACGGAAAACAGGATGATGGAAAGAAGGAAGATCCTAAGAAAGATCCGACTCCTACTCCGGGACCTGTAACACCAACCCCAACTACAACACCAACCCCAACCACGAGTACTACACCACAGTCAGGCGCAAAACCTGCAGCACCTTCCGGTAATACCAACACAGGAAGCACCAATGCAGGTGGAACAACCACAGGCAGCACATCTACAGCCAGAGCTGCAAAAACAGGTGATACAGCCAATGCAGCAGCCTGGTTATTTACCCTGGCAGCATCTGCGGTTGCAGGAACTGTTGTTGTAAAACGTAAAAGAGAGGATTAAGAATGTCCCACTCTTGAAGGATAAAAATAAGTAATTAAAACAGACAGGAATCAGAAAACTCTGATTCCTGTCTGTAACATCCAACAAAAAGGAGAAAAAAATGAGGAAAAAGACCCTTTCAGCATTTCTGGGATTGGTTCTTGGCGCTTCTACCATATTAGGCTCTATCGGTGCAAATCCTGTACCGGTATCCGCAGGAACGGATGGAATAACCGACAGCGAATGCACAACCACCGGAACTGCAGAACCGGCATCGGACGAAGTTGTACCGGACGCGAATCAGTACAAATATCAGAAGGATGAACTGGCAGCATTCTGTCACTTCGGACCGAATACATTTAATGAGATAGAGTGGGGAGAGCATTACGGAGACAAAAAACCAAATGAAATCTTCACACTGACAAATGATTTTGATGCAGATACATTAGTGGGTACATTACATAATGCAGGATTTAAGAAAATCATCGTAACAGCAAAGCACCATGACGGATTCTGTATCTGGAACAGCGAATACACAGATTACTGTATCAAAAATACGGATTATAAGAATGGTAAGGGAGATGTTCTTGCGGAAATCTCAGCTGCCTGTTCAAAATATAATATGGACATGGGTCTTTACTTGTCTCCGTGGGATATTCATGAACCATCTTACGGTTATTATGATGCCAATGGAAATCCAACAACCAAGGAAAATGACGTATTAGATTATAATGAGTATTATAATAATCAGTTAAAAGAAATTCTTGGTAATCCAAAGTACGGTAACAAAGGGCACTTTGTTGAAGTCTGGATGGATGGGGCCAAAGGAAGTGGTGCAAACGCACAGGAATATACATTTGAAAAATGGTTCGATACAATTCAGACACACCAGGGAATAAAAGCCGGTAATGCTGCTGACTGTATGTTATTCGGAGCACAGGCATATACAACCGTTCGCTGGATCGGAAATGAAGATGGTGTTGCTCACGAAAACACATGGGCAAAATCCAAAGTAAATGTGGCAAATAATACAATTGATAGCAACGGAACTACACCATATACCATCGGATACGCAGATGGAAATAAATGGACAGTACCGGAGTGTGACGGACGTATTACATCCGGATGGTTCTGGGGAACAAATAAATGTACTCCGAAGACAGTTGCCCAGCTTGCTAACATGTATTTTGATTCTGTAGGACATAATGCAACTATGCTTCTGAATGTACCGCCAAACAACAAAGGTACAGTAGATCAGCCGATCCTGAACAGAATAACAGAATTCGGTCAGAATGTGGAAGAGTCTTTCAGAACCAATCTGGCAAAAACAGAAGGAACCACAATTGTAGCATCTGATGTTCGTGGAAACGATGCTGCATTCAAACCGGGAAATGTAGTAGATGGAAATGATGCCACATACTGGACAACAAATGATGGTACAACAAGCGGAAGTCTGACCATTAAATGGAATACAGCGAAGAAGTTTGATGTGGTTTCTATCGAAGAAGCAATTCAGAAAGGACAGCACATCAACAGTTATAAAGTTGAGTACAAAGCATCTGACGATGCACAGTGGCAGACACTGAAAAGTGGAGTAACTGTTGGTGCAAAGAGACTGGTTAGAACTGCACCGGTAGCAGCAACTCAGGTTAAGATCACAGTAGGAACAACCGATGGAAAAGTTCCGATGTTAAGTGAAGTTGGTGTATACAAAGCAAGCGAAGGATTCCAGCTGGCAGGAGCAGCGCCGGAAGGTATGGTAACAACCAGCGTCAATGAAGCAAACAGTTTTACATTCAGTACAGGTTGGAATCCACAGACAGGCAGCCAGTATATCAACGGACAGAATACCTGGTCCAATAGAGCTGGCGCAAGCTTTACTTATAAGTTCCACGGAACAAAAGTATACCTGATGGGAACAACAGACCCGGGTCATGGTGCCGCTGATGTTTATATCGATGATCAGTTGGTAGAAACGATCAATACACATGCGGAAAGCAGATCTACAGGAGCAAAGATCTTTGTATCCGGTGATCTGGAAGATGGCGATCACACATTAAAGCTTGTAGCAAAAACAAATGCAGCAATCGGTGTGGAAGCAGCTTACGTAATCAACAACGGTGGCGTTGGAATGATTGAACTTGAAGATTCTGCATATACAATGAATGAAGAATCTTCGCTGGATGTGAAAATCAAACGTGTAGGTGGAACAACAGGAACAATCACAGCTAAGATTCAGCCAAACCCGGGAAGTGCAATTCAGGATGATTTTAATACAGAATTAGCCCCGGTAGTTACTCTGCATGATGGACAAGCTGAAGTAACTGTTAAAGCAGCAGAGACAAGACGTAATACGAACATGACCGGCGATCGTGTATTTTCTATCGAACTGACAGAGAAAACACCGGACAATGCAATCATTGGTTTCAACAGTTCTGCAAGAATCACAATCAAAGATGCAGATGGTATTACAAAAGAAAAACTGAACACTTTAATTACTCAGTCTCCTGACGAAGTGCAGAAAAATCTGTACATGGAAGAAGGCTGGAGTGCATATGCAGAAGCACTGGAAGCAGCAAGAGCAGTTGTCGAAAACGAAGAAGCAACAGAAGCAACTATCAGAAATGCATACATAGCACTGGAAAATGCAAAGAAAGCACTTGTAGCACGTGAAAAGTATACAGAAACTGACAGATTCAAATTCCCATGGAAACCGGGAACAAGCGCTAAGCTGGAAGCAGAATTTGCGACAGAGTTAAATAATAGCAATGATTCAGATTCTGATCCGGATTGGCCGATGAAGATTGCGGATAACAACGATGCAGGCAATGGAAAATTTGTCACTGATATGGCATTCAAGGATGTCCTGAAATATGCATATCACGCAGACAAAGCCGGCATCTACCATGTGGTCATGAGATATCGCAGCGGTTCTCCTGAAAATGCCAAAAATGGTATTAAGATAACAGAAGAAACTGGAAAGATCGCAGAAAAAACAGTTGTAGTTAACCCGTCCAAAGAGAATGGAAACGTTGTTTTCGGAACTGTAGAGTTTGATATTGAAGTAGTAACACCCGGAGATGGAATGATTTCTATTACAGCCCCGGATACCAATAAGGGTCCTGGAATTGACTACTTCATCATCAGCCCGCGGAATGTTACGCTGGGATCTTTTGACATCACAGCTACAGCAGGTGAAGGCGGAACCATCACAGCAGATGGCCTTGCAGAAGGCAAAGTAACTGTTACAGAAGATGAAAGTGTAACATTTACGATTGCACCAAAAGCCGGATATGAGATTGCAGACGTAAAAGTGGATGGAACATCGGTAGGAAAGAAAACTACTTATACATTCGATCGCGTAGATAGCACTCATACAATCGAAGCAACATTTGCATTTACGAACTATACAGCAGAAAATCCATTTGGATTCCCGGGAGAAAAGGGAGAGACCAAGACCCTGGAAGCAGAGCATGCTACAGAACTGATCAATAGCAACGATTCAGATTCGGATCCGGATTGGCCGCTTACTATTACTTCTGAAGACTGGGCAAGTAATGGGAAATTCCTGAACTGTATGGCATACAAAGATTATGCAAAATATGCTTACACAGCAGCAGTTCCCGGAACCTACACAGTAACAGGTACTTACCGTGCCGGAGCGTTAAACAAACTTGCGATTTCTGAAGCGGACAATAAGATTGAAGCAGCTCAGGTTGATTGCCCGTCAACTAAAGAAGGCAACGCACTTACTGTGAAGACATTCACGCTGGATATCAAAGTGACAACAGAAGGAGCAGGAACCCTGATCCTTACAGCACCGGATACAAGCAAAGCGCCACAGCTGGACAAACTGGATATCGTGCTGAAAAGAACTGCAGATGAAGCAGATCTTACAGAACTGGAGGCAGTACTTAAAACTGCAAGAGATAAACTTGCAGAGGAAAATGCATATACACCAGTATCCAGGGGAGATCTTGAAACAGCGGTAAATGCAGCTCAGGAAGTTTATGATAAAGCAGGCGTTACCCAGGATGAAGTAAATACTGCAAAAGCAAATGTAGAAGCTAAGATTGCTGCACTGGTAAAGAAAGCAGATAAATCTGCACTGATCAATGCAATTAACCTTGCAAGTGTCAAAACAACGCAAGAGGACAAATACACAGCTGAATCCAGAGAAGTTCTTAAACAGGTGATAGATGCAGCAGCTGAGGTAGTGAATGACGAAAATGCGACACAGGAAATGGTAGATGTTCAGACAGCCGCTGTAAAAGATGCCGAAGCTAAATTAGTAGCAATTAAAGTACCGGTTAACAAATCAGGACTGGAAACTCTTGTTTATCAGGCAAAAGAGACTGTGAAAGAGACAGAAACCTATACCGTAGAATCTCTGCAGGCTCTTCAGGCAGCCATTGATGCAGCTCAGGATGTATTGGACGATGAAAACGCAACACAGGAGACTGTAGATGCGCAGACATCAGCTATAAATGCTGCAATGGACGCATTAGTAAAAAAACCAGTGGTTGATAAAACTGAACTGAAAAAAGCTGTTGATGCTGCAAAGGAATTTGCATCAAGCGAAGAAAACAAAGAGAAATACACAGAAGATTCCTGGAAAACGCTTGAAGATGCCATGAAGGCAGCGCAGGATGTTCTGGATAAACCGGAAGCAGCGCAGAAAGAAGTTGACGATGCTTTAACTGCTTTAACAGAGGCGAAGGAAAATCTGAAAACAAAAGAACCTTCTGTTGAAAAACCGGAGAAAGCTGAACTTGAAAAAACTGTGAATGATGCGAAAGCATTTGTTGAAGGCTTAGAAGATCCGGAAATGTATACGGAAGAGTCTCTGAACGCCCTTAACGAAGCAATTGAATCAGCAGAGATAGTGCTGGCTTCAGAAACTGCAACACAGGATGAAATTGATGCTGCAATGCAGAGAGTAAAAGCAGCAAGAAGAAATCTGACACCGAAGAAACCGGCAGTTGATACAAAAACTCTTGAAGACGAAGTTGCGAAAGCAAGAGAACTTGTGAAAGACACAGCAACTTATACACAAGAGTCTCTGAAAGCTCTTCAGGCAGCTATTGATGCAGCACAGAAAGTACTGGATGATGCAGACGCAGCACAGGAAAACGTAGATAAACAGACAGAGGCTGTAAAGGCAGCAATGAAAGCTCTGGTAAAGATTAAAGTACCGGCTGTAACAGATAAATTGAAAGATGCTGTCAGAGAAGCAGAAGAACTTGTGAAAGACACAGAGAAATATTCCGAAGAATCCCGGAATGCTCTTACAGATGCAATTGCATTAGCACAGGAGGTACTTGAGGATACAAACGCAACACAGGAAACTGTGGATAAAGCGCTGGAAGCTGTAAATGCAGCAAAAGAAGCTCTGGTAGAGGTAGGAAATCTGAGAAATGTTGTTGATGAAGCAGCAAAACTGACAGGCGAAACCAATAAGTACACCGAAGATTCTGTGAAAGCTCTCCAGGCAGCCATTGACGAAGCCAAGAAAGTACTTGGTAATCCGAAAGCAACTAAGGATGAAGTGGCTACTGCTTTAAATGCTGTAAACAAGGCAAAAGAAGAACTGAAAGTAAAAGAAGCAGATAAGAAAGACGAAGAACCTAAAAAAGAAGAACCTAAGAAAGATCCAACCAACGAGAACATCAACAACGGTTCCACAAATGGGGGCACTAACAATGGAACTTCCAACACAGGTTCCGGAAACAATGGAAGCACCACTACACCATCCGGAACAAAAACTGTAAGCGGAAACAATAACTCCGTAAAAGCAGCCAAAACCGGAGATACAACCAATGTAGTCGGACTGGTAGTTCTTTGCCTGGCAGCCGGAGTTGTTATGGTTATGGTGAAGAAAAAAAGAGCTCACTAATTAGGATTAGAAAGCCTGTAGCTGCCAGGATACTACGCAGTTACGATAATTTCTTAAGCAGGCGTTAACAGATCGTCTCGGATGCGGAACTCAGATGCGCATCCGAACGGTCTTGGATTAGTTGGCAAATAGAAAAGAGATGGAGTAAACATGTTTGCATTTATAATTATTTTAACAACCATGATATTTTTGGCTTGTGCTTTTGGAGCTTTCTGTTTGTGCAAAGAATCCATTAACTGGAGAAGCGAACAGATGGGGTATGATCTGGAAGAGAGTCTGAAAAGCCAAAAGAAAAAGAATGCAGGTATGCCGGAAATGGAATATGCAGGCAGCAAGGCATAAAAATAACGCCATCGGATATCCGGTGGCGTTATTTTTATGCAATTAACAGAACCTGCGAAATCATACTTTAGAATATCAAAATGCCATTATCGAAGGGAATATTATTGACTTCGATAATGGCATTGAATCGTTAACTAAATTGCCTTCCTGTACTGGGATGGTGCCTCATTGATGATATTCATAAACACCTTCGAGTAATGCTGGGAGTCTGTAAAACCTACCTGCAGAGCAATCTCCGTCAGCGTCAGACTGGTAGTCTGCATAAGCTGGATGGAGCGGTTGATGCGGTAAATATTAATATAGTTTGATAATGTCACTCCCATATAGCTTTTGAAAAGCTTACTCAGATAGCGGACAGAGATCTGTAATTGCTGAGCGATATCTTCCTGTAAGATCTTGGTATTATAGTGTTCATGAATATAATTCAGTGCATAAGCTACGTAACTGTTCTTCAGCTTGGGATCAGCGTATTCCTGTACCGGATTCGTATGATCGAGAATATAGAGCATCAGATTCATCATGGAAACATTAAGATTGGCAGCTGTAAACATACTTTCATAAGAAGCATGCAAGTCAATAAGCTTCTGAAGATGATCGTCAATCACAGCATCCGATCTGAGCCTGTAGTAAAAATGCGAAGAAAACAGTATGGCATGAAGAAGGGTAATCGGGAAAATCCCGTCATCTTCAAGCACAACAGTGGAAAACATATTCGGATTAAAATGAATATGCTGGAATTCGCAGTCTGAGGTATCATTCAAATAAAAGGAATGTACCACATCCGGCAGGATCATAATAAAATCACCTTCCGTGCAATGAAGGGTCTCCGATTGAATATCCATATAACATTCTCCGGAAAGTATCCGATAGATTTCAATGTTCGTATGCATATGTCGAATAAAGTTATAACCTGCTTTTCGATATTCGACAATCGCTCCGGTTAGAATCGAATCCGATAGTGTGATCTGGGCGGAGACTTCAGTTTTCCGTCGTGCGGAAGAAGAATCGGATGAAACCGAATGTGTAGCTGGTGTGTTTATAACGTTTTTTTTATTCATTATCTGCAAGCCTCCAAGTGTAAGTAAAGTCAATTTCTCACTATAAATTATTATAACAGAAAAAAGTAAAAATGCATAGAATAATAGAAAAAAATATGTTTAATTTTGGGCGGATTTGTAAAATAATTGAGCTTCCAAAAAGTAAAAAATTACATAATATGGAAGTTCACACTGATAAAGCAAGAAAGCACTGGTGAATATGACGAAACGGATATACACAGGTTAATCTTCGCTGGTGATATTCCGCAAGACGCTTTTTGTGAGCGAAGATCAAAGAAAAGCTGAGACATATCGCTAGAGCTTGTCTGAAAAATCATTTCCGCAATCTGCAAGCCCCACTTTGCGGTATATTTTACCC
>OLPU01001873.1_pt1 | contig 14896 bp, 10 predicted proteins | sample 1673111 | NCBI WGS metagenome assembly OLPU01 (sample SAMEA3136755, study PRJEB25190) | human gut metagenome | reverse complement strand
CAACCGCACGAGCGGTTTTGCGAAGCAAAATGGAGGCCTTACAGGCCGACAAGCGGACCAGACTGAATTCTTAACGCGCCCACTGATGGTGCACCAGAAAGTGCCTTGCTGCAAAGCAGGGCGCTTTTCTTATGTTGCTCTATATTGGGAGAATCGACACTTAGTGTCGGGCCTCCCTTTTTTAGTTTATACCAGCGAATATAGTATATCAGGGCTTCGAATGTGTCTACAAAATGGAGGCAGCGCTGCATCATGAAAATCGGAACTAAAATCCGCCAAGCTGGACGGTGTTTTGCAGGCTGCCGAGAAGGGAAAACTGTGACAGCCAGGAAAATACAATGAACCAGCGCCGGAAATTGTGTGGTGTGCACAACTTCCGGCGCTGGTTATGGTGGTTGTAATAAAACGTTGGAGCGTGAAAAACGGCAAATAAAACCGGCTAGGGAGAAAAGAGTGGTCAGATGGTTGTCAAGAGGCATAGCACACATAGAACGCGTCAAAAATCGTACGCGTGCGTTTTTGTGATGTGTTATACTCTGTCCATTGGAATATACTTTGCCCTTGCGCCTTTTCCAGTTATTTCAGCACCTAGAATGATGAATCAAAACACAAGCTGTTACAAGAACTTTTGAAAATCGTAGATGGCTTCGATGTTTCTCCTTACGACAACGAAAAGACCGAAGTAATTCTTGACTTCAAAAACTTGTACTTAATCTACATCAAGTAAACTGCTAAAATAAAAACGCAAAGGCAGGTTATTTGTATAAAGGTGTTGGTGTAGACTTGTTGCATGGTAATATGCAGTTGTAAAGGGAAGGCGCAAGCCTTCTCTTTTTTGTTTCAAAACAATTTGACCCAGAACGAAAAACCAGGCTGCCTAGCAGTTGGGAGCTTTATTGTGGGCCAAAGCGTAGCCTAAAAGGAGTGATTTCTGGTGTTGGTTCGTACCAAATCATCAATGCTCAATAATGCTGTCGGGGTCAGAAGTCAAGGGTGAAATGAACTATATTTTCCCCCCTTGACATCCACCCCCCTCGGTGTTATGATGCCAACGAGACGGCAGCCGGACAAGCTTGATGCCGCCTCGAATAATTTTTGCTCTATTTGCACCCTGAATGTGGATCACACAGAGTTTGGGATTGATCCGAGGATTACGCCATGAACAAGACAAAAGATATGACCGTAGGCAGCCCCACCAAAACCATCTTCTTTTTCTCCGTACCCGTCTTGCTTGGAACCCTATTCCAGCAAATATATAACATGGCCGATACGATCATTGTCGGGCAATTTTTGGGTGAAGACGCCCTTGCTGCCGTGGGGGCGACCGGAAGCACTGTATATCTTGTAATTGGCTTTGCTTCCGGCCTTACCCAGGGCTGCGGTATTTTAGTCTCACAGGCATTTGGCGGGCACCGTCTGAACGAACTAAAGAAGGTAGTTGGCACAGCGCTCTTGCTCACAGTGGTGTTTTCAGTTATCCTCACGATTCCTACCGTTTCTTTTAGCCGCCAGATTCTGTTAGCGTTGCACACCCCTTCGAACGTACTCCTCTACGCACACGAATATCTTCGCGTCATCTTTGGCGGTATCCTGTGTACGATGGCCTACAATATTGCAGCCAGTATCCTTCGCTCTTTGGGTGACAGCCGCACACCTTTATATTTCCTCATTTTGTCGTCATTCTTGAATATTGTTTTGGATATATTTTTTATCGCGACACTACATATGGGAACTGCAGGCGCCGCTTGGGCAACGGTGTTGTCACAGGGAATTTCTGCACTGCTATGCTTTTGGTACATGTTTCACAACTACAACAATCTACGTCTCAGTATCCGCGATCTGTACCCCGATCCTTATCGGATTCTGTGTATGATACAAAGCGGCATTCCCATGGCTTTAAACCAAACCGTTACGGCGTTTGGAATTATGATTCTGCAGAGCGGCATCAATCAATTCGGTTCTTCCGTAATGGCAGCCTATACTGCCGCTTCTAAGCTTGAATCCTTGGTGATGCAACCTATGATCGCACTGGGCTCGGGCATTTCTACGTATTGCGCACAAAACATAGGAGCCAGGAAAACAAAACGCATTTTTGTTGGTGTACGCAGCACGATGCTCCTTTCCCTTGGTGCTGCAATTCTGGGTATGGCTTTGTATGGAATTGCCTCCAAAGCCATTCTGCGGATATTTTTGAGTGATCCCTCGCCCGAAATGGTACATTATGCACTGCAATATCTCTACACAAGCGTGTGGTTCCTTTTATTTTTGGCATGGATTTTTCTGTTCCGCAATGCTTTGGTTGGGCTCGGGAACGGCCTTATCACCATAATTGGTGGCGTGGCCGAGCTTCTTTGCCGTTTTTTGTGCATTCATTTTCTGCTTCAACCTTTCGGTTTCTGGTGTATTTGTCTAACCAATCCTATTACCTGGATCGTTGCGTGCAGCCTTTTCTGCGGATTTTATTTTCGTTGGGAACACCAGCAAAAACATTGCTCAAAAAGTGCGAGATGATCCATCTCAGAAGATTATCGGGGTCTCTGCCAGTGGATTCTGTCTGAAGGAACATCTTGGCAATCTCCGCAATGTCATCGACCAGAATTCCGACGAAATGCGAATCGCCATGATCGCCATGCAGGATGAACAGTTTGCCCATCAGACGTTTATGTCTGAACTGTGTAACCATAAACACTTCTTCTCGAATTAATTCCGGCCATGCCACAGGATCGATTTTAAGGCACCATACAGCACGTTTCAGTGCCAGATGACAAAGGGGTTTACAAGAAGCAAAAACGACGTTACACAGCCCTCCAGGCATCACGCAATGCATCGTATTCCCATGCAAGGTATATTGGATTGACCGGAGAAAATACCGACGTCTCTGTACAACTTTGAAAAAGATGAGTTGAAAACTATAAGCCTATTGTGTTGCGGAGCAATCAAGCGTTTCGTTTTGTAAATGAATCGTGCATACAAAAAGCAGACCCGTGAGTCCACGGGTCTGCTTTTTGTATTTGCGATAGGGAAGAGTATGGACGGGTTACGCAGGTATCGATCCGGGAGATTCGGTTTCCAAACACCCACATCCGCTGGGCTTTTCGCGGATTCGTATGGCTTTTTATTTGTGGGCGGGCTCCTCGCCGGCTGGACATTCTCTCCCCATTTGGCGGCCGCTACCGAATGATTCGTGAAGGATTAATTGGTGGGAAGTTCGCGATAGGTCATTCTTTCAAAATCAGAATAACCACCAGCGTCCTCTCCATTGCCGGAAGCGTATAACCCCAGTGTACAGCCGACAAAACCGCCGGCATGTTCCGTGCTTAAAGAGCGCAGATCAATGTCGGAGATAACCGGTTTCCATTCACTATTGCTTTGGTAAAGAACACTGGCCACAAGCCCTTCTACGCGCAACTTCAGTTTAATGGGGAGTGCAGCCGGCAGATCCATTTGCGCCAAACAGCTGTCTTTACCATCTTTGCAAAGAGAAACAACAAGTTTGACCCCCGAATCCTGGGGATAGCACTCTGCCCGCAGATGGTTTTCGTTGCTTTGAACCATGGCAATACCGGCGCAATCACTCTCTTTGCAGAAATGCGGGATAAAGCTGGTTTCAAATTCGCAATTCCAGTGTTGCTGACGCAGCGCGAGGTATGCAGGCTCACCGCAATCCTTCAAGCTGTCGCAACGATGGAAAAGACGAACAATATGCTCTTCTGCGTGCAGTTCCAGTTCGTGATCGCGGTGATTGCGCAAAGTCAGCAATTCCAGCGGCAGAGAAGGTGTATCAAACGTATAGGTTTTACATTGGGGTACGTCGTCAGAAGGCTGCCCCTCGTAAGGCAGCGTGACTACTTCTTCAAGATGACCGACCCCCGCATTTACAACCGGCCAACCATCTTCCCAGGTGACCTTTGCCAAAAAGGTTTCACGCCCCAACAACGTGTACCCTTGGTTCGGCCGGCAAGCCAATACAACCATATACCAGTTGCCGTTTCCGTCATCCACTAAGTCGGCATGGCCGACGCAGGTAACAGGATATTGGGCTCCCAAATGGCGATGCGTCAGAATGGGGTTGCAGGGGCAGTACTCGTAGGGACCAAACACATTTTTGCTGCGCGCGATCATGACGCTGTGGTGGATGGAAGTACCACTTTCCGCATGCAAAATGTAATAGTAACCGTCCTTTTTGTACAGGTGAGGTCCCTCCGGCCAAATGGCTTTGCGCTGGAATCCGGTAAGTACAATGGTGGCATCGGGCTTTAACTTCATCGTGTCCAGATCCAGAGTTTGAATCCAAATTTCGCAGTCGCCATTGTAGCGGTACCCGGCAGAACGCGGCCGTTGGCCGATATAATAGCAGGTACCGTCATCGTCAAAAAAGAGACTGGGATCAATGCCGCCGGTAGACTCACCCAAATAGTAAGGCTCGGACCAGGGGCCGCGCGGATCTTTTGCAGTGACGATAAAATTTCCTTGGTCGGACACGTTGGTGGTAATCATATACCAGGTGCCCTTATGGTAACGAATGGTAGGGGCAAAAATCCCCTCGGAATGCTGACAGCCGGACAAAGGAACCTGAGAATCACGATCGAGCACATTGCTGATCAAATTCCAGTGGACAAGATCTTCGCTCTCAAAAACCGGCACGCCGGGAAAATACGCAAATGTCGAATGAACCGTATAGAATTTGTTCCCTACCCGGCAAATCGAAGGGTCGGGAAAGAAGCCTGTCATGATAGGATTTTTAACGGAAAGCATAGAAAACCTCCAGGTATAAAGGGGTGATATTCTGCATGCAAAAATATAGAGCTATGGCCGCTGCATCCAAGAGGAAAAACAGATGCAACGGCCATAACTATTAGAGGGTGCCGCCGAACTGACTTTTCGGATTACAGGCACTGGAAAACAGGGGCGGATGGCAGGAAAAGGATTTTACTCTTTTACACTGCCAATGGTCATGCCGGATACAAAGTATCTTTGCAGGAAGGGATAAAGCAGAATGATGGGAAGCATCGTCACCACAGTAGCGGCGGAACGCACGGTAACCGGCGTGACGACTGCGGTAGCGGTGTTGCCGCCGGTGGTGGCACTGCCGCTTTGCTGCATGACAGAGGAAAGAAGCTTCATCAACTCATATTGCAGGGTCGTATACTGGGTGTTCATCCGGTTGTACAACATAGCATCGAACCAGGAGTTCCACTGTCCGACAGCTACGAACAGGGCGACGGTGGCATACACCGGCTTGCACAGGGGCGAGATGATACGGGTAAAGATGGTGAAATCGTTGGCACCGTCAATCATGGCGGATTCTTCCAGCGCGCTGGGCAGACCTTCCATGAAAGTGCGCATAACCAGAACGTTAAATGCGCTGACCATGCCCGGAATGACGTATACCCAGAAAGAGTTGGTCAGGTTCATGTTGCGGTACAAAACCAAGGTGGGGATCATACCGCCGTTCACGTACATGGTGATGACCCAGAACAAAGACAGCTGGGAACGGAACAAAAAGCGTTTGCGGCTGATGATGTAGGCCAAAAGTGCGTTCGTTACCAGGGCGAAGATGGTTCCCAACACAGTTCTGGCCACCGAAACCACTGCACCGGTGAGGATGTTCTGCTGATGCAGAACCGTTTTATAGTTCGAGAGCGTAAAGATGCGCGGCCACAGATGGATGCCACCGCGTACGGCGTCGACACCGTCGTTGAAAGAAAGCGCCACCGTGTTCAGAACAGGATACAGCGTAATGGTGACGAACAAAACCAGGAAAATGGTATTGCAGGTAACAAAGACTTTGTCCATGGTGGATGATTTGATTTTCATGTGTACCCTCCCCTTAGAACAATCTGTCTTCACCGGCACGTTTGGCAATCCAGTTTGCGCCGAGAATCAGAATAATTGCAACGACGCTCTTGAAGATACCGGCTGCAGTACCCAAAGAATAATCGTTCTGGCTGATGCCCCAAGTCAAGGTGTAGATATCAATGGTTTCCGAAACACTCTTGACCAGGCCGTTGCCAAGCAGATACTGGACTTCAAAGCCTGCATTCAATACGTTGCCAATATTCATGATCAGAAGAATCATAATGGTGGACTTGATGCCAGGAAGCGTGACGTGCCAGATTTTGCCCCACCGGCCGGCACCATCCAAAGTGGCTGCCTCATACAGGCTGGGATCGATGGAGGTAATGGCGGCCAGGTAGACAATGGCATTCCAGCCGGTTTCCTTCCAAACATTGGCAAATGCAACGATTGGCCAAAAATAACCCGGATTGGCGAAGAAGTTGATGGGCGAATTCAGAATGCCCAGGTTCACCAGCATCTCATTGATGATACCGGTGGAAGACAGCGCATCGTGCAGAATACCGGTGACAACGATCCAGGAAAGGAAGTGGGGCAGATAGGAAACCGTTTGAACAAGCTTTTTGCCGAACATGTTGCGTACTTCGTTCAGCAGGATGGCGAAGATAATGGCCATTAAAAAGGTGGTCACCAGATTGAGAACGCCCATGGCCAGAGTGTTACGGATATCACGCAAAAAGACGTCGTCAGAGAACAGGAATTTAAACTTTGCCAGTCCTACGAATTTAGATCCGAAGAGGCCGTCTTTGGGTTTGTAGTCCTGAAAGGCCATTACCCAGCCTGCCAGTGGAACATAATAAAATACGATGCCGTATACAAAAAAGATAGCCGCACAGACCATCAGAAATTTCTGGCGTGAAATCTCTTTCCATGTAATACGCTTTGATGGATTTTTCATTGGAGAGTCCTCCTAAGGAACGTGTATGGCGAATCATGTGTTGCAAACTAACGTTTAAGGAGCTTGCGGGTTGAATGCATTTCATAAAAAAGTGGCCACAGCTACACCGTGCAACCGTGGCCACTTGTATGTGTCAACGTCTATGTCGCCTGCAATAACGGGCATCAAAGACCGGCACGGCGCTCAAGCTCAGTTTGCATTTCTGCCAAGAAATCCTGCGGATTGGCTGCGTTGTACGCAGTCATGTATTGATTCCAGGTGCTTTCAAAATCAGGCGCCATAACAACTTTGGGCAGCCATTCGTGTTTGACTTCGCCCATCTTGACCCAGGCAACACCACCGGGGGTTGCGGTAGTCATTGAACCGGAGTAAGAATACATCGGGAACCAGGGGCCCATTTCTTCTTTCACAGAACCGATCATATCGACGTAGCTGTCTACGCCGTAGGCAGCAAACACTTTCTGCAGGGGGGTGGACAGGCCGTCCAGAAATTCGCTTGTCTGCTGCTCGGGCTTCATGGCGTTCTTGCCGTCCCGGCTGGTGCCCAGCCACTGCGGCATGTAGGAATAGCTGCACAGGTGTGAGGCCTTGTAGGTGGGATCCGCGCATTTCGTCCGCATTTCATCGGTGCGGTAATACAGGCCGTTTTCATCAACCAGGTAATCCTCACCTTCAACGCCCCAGAAGCGAAGATCGTGGATTTCCTGATCCAGCAGATCGTTCATAAACTTAAATGCAGCGTCAATATCGGAGCAGCTGGTGGTAACGGCCACGCCGCTGGAATTGTTCAGGGTATCGGCGTAGGTGTGCCAGCGGTTTTCCATTCCTTCGTCAATGGTCAGGCCCAGCGGAACGTAGTTGCAGCCCTGCTCGTCCAAACCCTGCTGTTTGAAAACATCATTGACATTGTTCGCGAAGTCCCACCACTGGTCGCACATGCCCAGCACAGCGCCGGTGGAAAGCTTGGCGATGTATTCATCGTAGGTCTGGGTGGCGAATTCTACGTCCACGTAGCCTTTCTGGTATTCTTCGTTCAATTTCTGGAAATACCTCTTGGCAGTAGGCGTGGTATTGTAGTCAACCACCTGCATCGTATCCTTGTCTACAATGACAGAGCCATCGTTGGGATACCCATCAAGGAACTGGGGTGCATTCTCGATGCAGAAATAGCGCCAGTCTTCGCAAAGTGCCGTGTAGGGAATGTTCTTGGTACCGTTTGCCATGGTGGGGTTGGCATCGGCATAGCTTTCCAGCAGATCGAAATACTGGTCCAGGGTTTTGATTTCGGGGTAACCGGCCCATTCCAGAACACGCGCCTGAATCCAGAAGGCTTCATCGTTATGGGTGGTGGCACGATCTTCGCCATAGGTGTTCTGGAATACGTTGGCCCAATAGATTTTGCCGTCCTCCTGGCGGAAGTTGTCCCACTCTTCGTCGGAGTACATCTCTTTCAGGTTGGGATACTTTTCCAGGTAATCATCCCAAGGCACCAGGACGCCTGCATCGTAAAGAGACATCATGGCATCGCCGCCATTGATGAAGTCCGGATACTCACCGCCCGCGATGATTGTGCCGATGGCTTCTGCGTCGGTCTGGCCGGTCAGCCAGGTCTCTTTCAGTTTGGCACCGGTCTTTTCGGCAATGATGTTCATAACATCGTTGTCATCATTGATTTCGGAACCGGGCATTGCGGTAAACATCGTAAATGTTTTGATCCCATCGGACGATTCATTAGAGCCGCCACATGCCGTTAAGCCCAGCAGCATGACCGCGGACATACTTGCCGCAAATACGCGGCGCCACAATTTTACTTTCATAATTGGCCTCCTGTAGATAGATTTTCCGCCCTTGCGGGTTTCCCTGATTTAAGTATATATACCAAAAATGTTTTACACAACCGACAAATTCCAGTAAAAACCCCTGAAAATTATAGCTTTGCAAATTCAACGGAAGAGGAAATCGCGCTAAACAGCGAAACAATGATACAAAAAAAGATAGGCAGTCCCCCATCCTTGAAGTATTTTGGAAGGCAACATGCCTGCACTTTTGTTTGGCTTATCGTTGTTTTTTAAGAATGCAAAAAACGAAAAGCAAGTGTATGATTATTCTGGTGTGAATTATTTCCCGGGAAATTCAGAATGTGGTTTCTCGGTTTTGCTCTTCCGAAAATGGGAAGGCGTACAGCCTTTCAGCTCGATAAATTTGCAAAGGAAATAATCCACATCTTTATAGCCCACATCTTCGGCAATGCGGCCGATCTGCTTGTTTGTGTACAATAGCTGGCGGCACGCTTCGTTAATACGGTAAGAACACAAATAGTTTTTAAAGGACTGTCCGTATTTTTTGCGGAAGATTTGCCCTAAGTATGCACTGTTGATATAGTATTTTTTGCCCAAGCCCTGCAACGTCAGGTTTTCCGAGTAGTGTTCCTGGATTTCCTTGTCGATAGAATCCAAAATATCGATGGAGATATTTTTTCGCAGAAGGGAAAGGTAGTCTGCATACTCGCGTGCAAAGCGGAACAGATGCTGTCGGCTCCCGCGGGAAATTCCTTCCCGGAAAGACTGCGCGCTGATAAATTGCAGCATTTCCTTCTGGTTGGCTTCGTTGTCCAAATTGGATGCAAGATGCATAAGCCGGAACAAAAGATAATTTAAGTTCAGGTTGATATCTTTGTCATGTACGCCACGCTGCTGCATTTCGGCAAACAAATGGTCTATTTCGGAGCCGATGCGTTCCTGCTCATTCAGTTCAATGGCGGTAATCAACTGATCCAGGGTATCTTTGCACAAAACGGCTCTTTCTTGCGGAACCGATAACTCTTCCTCGTAATAATAGATTGATTTTTGCTGGCGGAAGGCGCAAAGGTTTTTCAGCCCGCAGACGGTATCATACGATTCAGAAACAGTGGTGATATCGTCCACTTTTTTGCCAACCAGAAATCGCAATTCGTGTTGTGTCGAAACACCCAATTTCTTATAAAAATCCTGGATATACTGTGTTTCGGAACAGCCGGCATTTCGGGCAAGCGCACCGCTGTAAACAAAAGCAATCCCATACCCGACGCGATCCAACGAAGCGTCACAGAAACACCGGCTCCGGTCCTCGCCTAAAATTTGCACACAGCTTTGGTACAGGTCACGCTGCACCATACGGAAGTGGTTCTCATCATCGTCATCTTCGCCGTCCGAAGAATGGCAAGCGGAAATTTCAATGTAACGAACGCCGCCCGAAAAATCCAGATGCTTATGCAGATAATCCACGCCGTTGGGATCATATTTGCCGAACAGCAACGAGATCAAACACCGGGCCTGATAGGCCAGTTCGTACTGCTCCTCCATTTTGCTGTTTTGCGAGATGTTATTGTATTTGCTGAGAATGGATAACAGATCTTGCTTTTCCACCGGTTTGAGAAGATAGTCGATACACCCGTAGCGCAGCGCTTTTTGAGCATAGGAAAACTCACTGTATCCGCTCAGAATCACGAAACCAGCGTTGGAAAGATTCTCCCGGCGAACAGTTTCCAGTAATTCAAGTCCGGTCATTTTTGGCATCATAACGTCGGTGATGACAAGGTCAACGGGTAACCTTTTTATGTACTCCAAAGCCTCCTGTCCGTCAGACAAAACGGCAGCCACTTCATAGCCTGCGGCGTTCCAGTCAATCAACGCCTGCAAACCTTGCGCAATAAACTGCTCATCATCTACGATAATAACTTTTAACATGTCACTCCGCCCTTATTGCTTTGTTTAGAGGGAACCGAATCGAAACAAGTGTTCCAATGCCCGGCTCGCTTTCCACCGAGAACTGTGCAGTATCCTCCGTCATCATGCGGATGCGCAGGCAGGTGTTCACCATGCCTACGCGTCCTTTTTCTTTTAACATTTTCAGGCTGGCGTTGCGCATCCGGTCTTGAATACGTTCTACCTCGGCCTCGTCCATACCGCCACCGGTATCTTCAATTTCCATGCAAAGCGCATCGTTTTCTGTATACACGCGTACAAAAATCCAACCGGGAAAAGATTTTGCTTCAATACCGTGCACACAGGCATTTTCCACAAAGGTGGTAATGGTCAATTTCGGAACCAGGATGTTCTGGCAATCTTCCTGCGCATTGATTTGATACGAAAGGCGCTCCCCGAAGCGATATTTTTGCAAGGACAGGTACGCTTCAACAAACGCCAGCTCACGCTTAATGGTATTGGAATCCGAGGACCAATCCACGTTTTGGCGCACCATTATGGCCAATTTCTGTATCATATCGGCGGTTTCTTCTTCTTTTTTCAGGATGCTATGCATACGGATGCTTTCCAGTGCGTTGAACAGAAAATGGGGATTGATTTGGCTGTATAAAGCCATCAGCTCTGCGTTCTGCCGGGCAATATCCATCTTCTGCTCTTTCAGTCGGCATCGGTAGGCGGTGTCAATCAGGCTGTTCATCCGGTCAGCCATGCGGTTGTAGTTGTCCATCAGACTGCCGATCTCATCTTGACCGCTTGGCCCGGAAATCTTGATCAACACGTCGCTGTCTATCTGGTTGAAGACTTTTTCCAGACGGGAAAGACGAGAAGTAATGGAATTCTCCAGCAGATTCATCAAAAGCTGCGGGAGAATAATGTTCAGGATCAGCAGCAGGATCAGGATATGGATGTTTTGGCGAATCAGGGCTAAAACGTTGCCGCTTGGTTCCATCACATAGATGTCCAGATCTTCCCCGTAAAGGGTAAAATGCTGGGACAAGCCTACCGAATCAGACGGGGAGAATGTGTCATAAGGCTGCCAACGATAATTGGGCATTGCGTTCGTAAGCAAAATCCGGTTACCGCTGCATACATAAACTGAATCGTTATACCCCATGTTCTGGAAATCGCGGTCCAGCGTGCTGTAATTGATTCCAATACACAAAAGGCACTCCGCCTTATCGCTGTAAAGGCCATTCATCCCACGTAAAAACAACACCTGGCGCCCATCTGTTTTATCATAAGAAAAAAGAAGCCGCGGGCTGTAGCCATCCGCAGTATACTGCTGATACCAGGGCTCCTGCGAAACGGTGGATAACCGTGCAAATTCACTGCCGTTTATCAGGGTTTCATTGTCTGCATACACCCGTATGACAGAATTTGTGATCCGGGAAACACCCTGCAGCAAAGAATTGTGGATGTATTCTCGGTAACTTGAAAAATAGTCCTGGGGACTGGCATATTGCCGGCTCACAAAATCCTGAAGGGAGTTATCCATATACAGGCTGGTAGAAATCAGCGCGGAATCTTCTGTGGCGGCGGAAAGCATCGACTGCACTGATTTGGCTATTTTTTCCATCTGGTGCAGCTGCTCGGCATGCTCGTTCTTGGCTAATGCATGTAAAATTACAATATCGGTCAAAAATATGGGGACCAGAATACATAAAAAATAAAGATATCTAAGTTTTTTCTTCAGGCTTAAGTTATTGAGAAAACTTTCCAGCTTGATTCTGACATGATGAAACCGGTTCATACAAAGCTCCTTACCGGTGAATGTTGCAAAATGACCTTGCTATTTTTAGCGGTGCAAAGTATAATGCCAATATTAGTATAATTCAGCCGCAGAACCATTGTCAATCAAATAGTAGTGTACAATCTGAATCGCTGTTTTTGGTGAATATTTACATCCTGAAAAAAAAGGAGGAGAACTCATTGAGAGGCGTTTTTAATCCGGACAGCCCCCTGATGCGCGCCCTGGGCGTTGTGTGGGATCTTATTGTCCTGAATCTGCTGTTCCTGGTTTGCTGCATTCCGGTGGTCACCATTGGCCCTGCCATCACGGCTTTACATTATGTCACCACAAAAATGGCGGGTGAAAAAGACGGCACTCCGGTGGTCGGCAATTTTTTCAAGTCATTCCGGGCAAATTTCCGCCAGGGCGTACTGATGGGAATTCTTTTTGGGGCCGCAGGGGGATTTCTGGGCTATGATATCTATCTTCTATGGCATTCCGGGAATTTCCAAAACAGCAGCTTTAAGATTTTGATTCCCGTGGCAGCAATCGCTTATATGATGACCTTCGTATATGCTTTCCCGCTGCTTGCAAGATTCAACAATACGGTTTTAGGTACCATACGGAATGCGTTTATCATGTCTGTGACCTCTTTGCCCAAAACCTTTTCCATGTTGTTGTTGATAGGCGCATGTGTAGCATTGACCCTGTATACACAGACCACATTGCGCTATGGATTGTTTTTGTGGTTTGCGCTGGGGTTCTCTTCGATCGCTTATGCAAATGCATTTGTTTTAAATGACGTTTTCATGAAGTGCTCAGAGCAGTACTCTTCTCAGATAAATCAGGAGCAGTCTCAGGATACTACGGAGAATTCAGACGGCAAAAAGTAACCGTTTGACGGCATAGAAAAAAGCAAAAGAGCGCGGAAGTCATCTCCGGCGCTCTTTTGCTTTGGTCTGGAAATCAGGCTTTCAGCGTAAAGGCAGCAACGCTGCATGCGGGCAAGAGGGAAGCAAAGCTGTTGGTACCAACAGTTATATTTGTCAACGGCTTCGGCTCGACTTGATGGGAATTATCGAACGTATTGTAGGCAGCCGCGCCGGCACCATCACCGCTAAGCACCTGACCGGTGATGGAAGTAAACTTGCTCAGGCCATCCCAGTGAATTTCAACAGGCACAAAGGTACATTATACCGTTGCTTCTTGCGGGAACCAGATGCGGTAATGCCCGCTTAAAGCAAGCAGCGCAAAAAGATACAGGCAATTGTCATAATAACGCCGCGGTCCGGAACGGAGCGGAGTGCTAAAGAACCGGCGGAGCCATTCATCCGCGCAGGCGTCATCCAGAATCAGGGAACCCTGCGCAATGGTAGCCAGAAGCCCTACAGGATGCAGAGCATTTCCTTCAACGGGTGTGCCGTCGATCAGATAGATGCCGTTTGTTTGCCCGTGTTCCTTTTCTTCAAAAAATTGCTGAATATGTGCAGCTGTTTCTTGGGCCCAACCGTCTTTGTCCCCGAACCATTGGGCATCCAAAGCAATGTTGCCCAACGTGCGGTATGCATCGCTGAAGAACCAGTCGTGACGGTCCGGCTGATCACCCCGATGCGGGCGGCCGTCGTACTCGGCATATTCGGCACTCAATCCGGTACGGGCGTGGCAGGCTTTGCGCAGGTACTGGCGGCTGGCCGCTGCGGCTGCATGCCAGAAAGGACGGTCGCATTCGTCGCTCCACAGAGCAAAAAGTTCATAGAAATGCGGCAAATGATAAGAGGGATCGGTAAATTCACAGTTGGGAATGAATTTGATGAGATGGTTTTCGGGGTTCCACATGGGAAATCCGGAACCGGCTTCTTCGCCTTTGTGTACACATGCGTGCAAGATGCGCCGTGCCCAGGAAGCGTAATCCAGTACCCCTTCGCCGGAACCCCAGCGGTTGGCCGCAAAAAACAGGGACATGGCAAAAAATTCTTCGCCGTCAGGGGCGGGTCCATCGGAATTTTTGCTGCCGTCAGTATGACAGGACCAGGCAAAATAGCCGGCGTTTTCCCCTTCGGTGAGGTACATGTGGGTCACGACCCATCGCCACAGGCAGTCGAATTCCTTCTGGCGATTCATTTGTACGCAGAACATCATTGCGTAGGACATGCCCTCGGTACGGACGTCATGGTTCCCCGTATCCTCTATGTACATCATGTCAGGTCCGGCACAATGGCAAAGGCGAACCCCCTCCGGACCATAGAACATCTCCTCAAATGTGCTTTCCAGCTTGTTGTCAATTTCGGCCTGCGAATATCCAAGCCGTTCCAGTCTGTTCAAATATTGCCCGTTATAGTAGGCACCTTCCATAATAATTTCAGCTCCTTTTGAATCGTGTAAGGCGCAACCGATTTACTCGGTCTGCTGTTCTTGTAACTCACTATAGCAGTTTTTCGATTGCATGGCAAGCGCAAAAATGGTACGGGTATGGCGAAAAGCTGTCAGCCATTTGAAAACTCTCTGGAATACAGCAATAAATGAGGAAGACTGTTTCATCCTACATCTTTTTCAAGAATCAGAGGAACAAACAGAAACCGCAACATTCGCCTATCCTTATTTTTCATCATGGTTCTCTAAGGCAACACCGCACAATTCCCGCCTGACGGCTTAAGCACCGCTCCGGCGGCT
>OLPU01001864.1_pt1 | contig 14959 bp, 13 predicted proteins | sample 1673111 | NCBI WGS metagenome assembly OLPU01 (sample SAMEA3136755, study PRJEB25190) | human gut metagenome | reverse complement strand
AATATGAAAAATGGTATGGCATCGAGCACAAAGCACCGCAGTTTATTGATGAGGCAGTTTATGGCCTGTGCGAGATCAATCGTGAGGACATCAAAAAAGCAAGACTTATTGCGAACCCGGGATGTTATCCGACATGTTCGACTTTATCAATTTATCCGCTACTGAAGGAAGGACTGATCGATCCGAATACGATCATCATTGATGCAAAATCAGGAACTTCCGGAGCAGGCAGGGGCGCAAAAGTAGCAAACCTTTACTGTGAAGTAAACGAAAACATCAAAGCATACGGTGTAGCAACACATCGTCATACACCGGAAATCGAAGACCAGCTCGGTTATGCATGCGGACAGGAAGTGCTGATCAATTTTACACCACATCTGATCCCGATGAACAGAGGTATTCTGATTACAGCATATGCTTCTCTCAAAAAAGAAGTTTCCTATGAAGAAGTAAAGGCTGTTTATGACAAATATTATGAAAACGAGACATTCGTGCGTGTCCTGGACAAAGATGTATGCCCACAGACAAAATGTGTAGAGGGCAGCAACTATGTTGATGTAAACTTCAAGATCGACCCGAGAACAAAACGTGTCATCATGATGGGAGCAATGGATAACCTTGTCAAAGGTGCAGCAGGACAGGCTGTACAGAATATGAACCTGATGTTCGGGTTTGACGAGGCAGAAGGACTTCATCAGATTCCGATGCTACCGTAAAAGAACAGCATGATATATGAAAATGTTTTATAACGCAGAGAGGAGCGTATGATTATGAAGATTATTACCGGCGGAGTTACCGCAGCGAAAGGCTTCCAGGCAGCATCTACAGCTGCCGGGATCAAATATCAGGGAAGAACAGATATGGCAATGGTTTATAGCGAGAAACCATGTGTGGCAGCAGGAACTTTTACTACTAATATCGTAAAAGCAGCACCGGTCAAATGGGACCAGGAGATCGTTTATAAACATCCAAATGCACAGGTGATTATCTGCAACAGTGGTATTGCCAATGCCTGTACAGGAGAAGAGGGATTCAGCTACTGCCGTGCAACAGCCAAAGCAGCAGCAGAGACTCTGAACGTCGATGAAAACAGTGTACTGGTTGCATCAACCGGTGTTATCGGAATGCAGCTCCCGATTGAGAAACTTTCCGACGGTGTTAAAGCAATGGCTCCGAAACTTCAGGGTACTCTGGAAGCTGGAAATGAAGCTGCCAAGGCAATCATGACAACTGATACAAAGGAAAAAGAGGTTGCTGTACAGATTGAAGTTGGTGGTAAGACCGTTACGATCGGTGGTATGTGTAAAGGTTCCGGAATGATTCATCCGAATATGTGCACCATGCTTGGTTTTGTCACCACAGATGCATGCATTTCCAAAAAACTTCTGCAGGAAGCACTGAGCGAAGATGTAAAAGATACTTATAATATGGTTTCGGTAGACGGAGATACCTCCACAAACGACACCGTACTGCTTCTGGCAAACGGAGCTGCAGGCAATGATGAGCTTACAGAAGAAAATGAAGACTATCAGACCTTCCTGGATGCGCTGCTCTATGTCAATACCTGTCTGGCAAAGAAAATTGCCGGAGACGGAGAGGGAGCAACCGCATTATTTGAAGTAAAAGTAGTTGGCGCTGAGAGCAAAGAACAGGCGGTAACTTTAAGTAAATCTATCATCACTTCCAATCTGACCAAGGCAGCCATCTTTGGTCATGATGCGAACTGGGGACGAATCCTGTGTGCGATGGGATACTCCGGGGCACAGTTTGATCCGGAAAAAGTAGATCTGTATTTTGAGAGTAAAGCAGGAAAACTGCAGATCATCAAAGACGGTGTAGCGACTGATTACAGTGAAGAGGAAGCGACAAAGATTCTTTCCGAAAAAGAAGTAACAGCGATTGCAGATGTGAAGATGGGAGAGGCGACAGCTACCGCATGGGGCTGCGATCTGACCTATGATTATGTAAAGATCAACGCGGACTATCGTTCATAAATAGATATACAAGAACCAGAAAGAGGAGAACAAAAGAAAATGGTAAAGACAGAATATCTGGAAAAAGCACAGGTGTTAATCGAAGCACTGCCTTATATTCAGCGGTTTAACCGGAAAATTATTGTGGTAAAATACGGCGGAAGCGCAATGGTGGATGAAAATCTGAAACGTCAGGTCATCCAGGATGTGGTACTTCTGAAACTGGTCGGCTTCAAACCGATCATCGTACACGGTGGTGGAAAAGAGATCAGCCGCTGGGTAGGAAAAGTCGGTATGGAACCAAGATTTGTCAACGGTCTTCGCGTAACCGATAAAGATACCATGGAAGTTGCAGAGATGGTTCTTGGCAAAGTCAACAAAGAACTGGTAACACTGGTAGAATCTCTCGGTGTAAAGGCAGTGGGTATCAGCGGAAAAGACGGTGCCCTGTTAAATGTAGAAAAGAAATATTCCAACGGGGAAGATATCGGATATGTGGGAAATGTAACTTCCGTGAATCCGAAGATCATCGAAGATCTGCTGGAAAAGGATTTTCTTCCAATTATCTGTCCGATTGGTCTGGATAAAAACTTTGATACTTACAATATCAATGCAGACGATGCGGCATGTGCGATCGCGAAGGCAGTCCATGCAGAAAAACTGGCATTCCTGACCGATATCGAAGGCGTATATCTGGATCCGAATGATCCGTCCACCCTGCTGTCCAAATTATTTGTAAAAGAAGCAAAAGAACTGATCGATAACGGCAATGTAGGCGGTGGCATGATCCCGAAATTACAAAACTGCATCGATGCGATCGAAGAAGGTGTTTCAAGAGTACATATTCTGGACGGAAGAATCCCGCACTGTCTGCTGCTGGAAATCTTTACAAATAAAGGAATCGGAACCGCAATTCTGAGAAAGGATGAGATCAAAGATTATGACGTACAGTAAAGAATATATCGATCGGGCAGAAGAAGTCATTCTGCATACCTATAATCGTTTCCAGATCGTTCTGGACAAAGGAAACGGTGTCCATCTGTATGACGTAGATGGCAAAGAATATCTGGACTTTGCAGCAGGAATCGCTGTATTTGCCCTGGGATACAATAATCAGGCATACAATCAGGCACTGAAGGATCAGATCGATAAAGTGATCCATACCTCCAACCTGTATTACAATGTACCAATGATGGAAGCAGCAGAGAAACTGGTAAAAGCAACCGGACTTTCCAAAGTGTTTTTCACAAACAGCGGAACTGAGGCCATCGAGGGTGCGATCAAAGTAGCAAGAAAATACGCTTACCTGAAAGACGGCTCCAACGATCATGAGATCATTGCGATGAACCATTCTTTCCATGGAAGAAGTCTGGGAGCTTTATCCGTAACCGGTAATACCCGCTATCAGGATCCATTCAAACCACTGATCGGAGGAATCAAATTTGCAGATTTCAATGATCTTGAAAGCGTAAAAGCACAGATTACCGACAAGACCTGTGCGATCATCATGGAAACCGTACAGGGTGAGGGTGGTATCTATCCGGCAGAGCCGGAATTCCTTCAGGGCGTACGGAAACTGTGCGATGAGCACGATATTCTGCTGATCCTCGATGAGATCCAGTGCGGTATGGGACGTACCGGAAACATGTTTGCCTGTCAGGCTTACGGTGTACAGCCAGATGTTATGACCTGCGCGAAAGCCCTGGGCTGCGGTGTTCCGGTAGGAGCCTTTGTCCTGAATGAAAAGACAGCCAACGCATCTTTGGTACCTGGTGACCACGGAACCACATACGGTGGCAACCCTCTGGCATGTGCGGCAGTCAGTAAAGTATTTGACTTGTTTGAATCTGAAAAAATTGTGGAACATGTCAATAAAGTTGCACCGTATCTGGAGAAAAAACTGGATCAGTTGGTGGAAAAATATGATTTTATTACCACAAGACGTGGAAAAGGTCTGATGCAGGGACTGGTACTGGAAGGAAAACCGGTAGGAGAAGTGGTTACGAAAGCAATTGAAAACGGTCTGCTGGTTATTTCCGCAGGGACGAACGTGCTTCGTATGGTACCTCCGCTTGTGATTACGGAAGCAGATATCGACGAGATGATCGAAAAACTGGAAAAAGCACTTGTTTAATATAGTGATGTTGGGTATAAAAACAGAACATGTGCACATACTAGAGCATGCCCGGATTAGAAAGCAGTCCGGACATGCTCTTTATTATTAAGAAGAAGGAGGTATGTGCAATGCCAGCATTACAGTGTTCAGCGGTAAAATGTATGTATAATAAGGATAATCTTTGTTCCAAAGGAGATATCCAGGTAAAAGGAGATCATGCAGCTACGGAAAATGAAACCTGGTGTTCAAGTTTTGTGGAAAAGACCGGAATGTCCAATGCTTATACATGCGGAGGCGGCTGCAGCTCTATTCAGGTCGGATGTGCAGCCCATGATTGTACCTATAACAGACAGGAGGTATGCCAGGCGGATCATGTGCACATCGATGGAAGCCAGGCCTGTATCTGTGAAGAAACCTGCTGTGGAACGTTCCGGTGTGAATAAAGCAAGATGATTCTGCAATAAGATAAGAAAAACTCTCCGGTCTTTGAGGCGAAACACAAAGACGGAGAGTTTTTTGAAAATCATGTCAAAACACCTCGCGGGACAGTGGCTACTGAATAGTTACGAAAAAGATAACATTATGAAACAGATGCGGAAACCTGGAATGGGAATGCGATCTGAGCTCCATCCACATAGATGGTCACTTCATTACAGGAAGCACTGATGCCGTAAGCTGCGGTAGCAGTTACTGCATCGCCACCGGTAGTGGCAAGATCCGGTGAAGTCAGATCTGCCAGATAATAAGGAAGACATACAGTATCACCGTCAAGCACACGAAAACTCATCTGATCATATAAGAGAGGATCATCAAATGCCAGATTTTTATATGTGTATGTAATGACAATAACTTTATCAGGATTAGAAGTATCATATTCACTGCGGTCATCCGTAACTTCTACTTTGTCAATCGTAAATGTAGCAACGTCTTTTCCGTCACTTTGAATAGTTATTGCATCGCCCACTTTATAAGCTGGTGTACTTTCCAGATCCTTCGGATATTCCATATTCGGAGCTCCCTCAGACTGGCTGTTAGCGATATCTTCTGCGGTTACCTGGGCAGGTGTTCCGGTGGTTCCATCAGCAGAAGGATTCAGAGAGGCAAGATCAATCAGAGCATTTTTCAGAGTGGTCATATCGTCAGAAGAAATACTCCACTGCTCGGAAGCATCTTTCTGAAGAGTTACAGTAACAGATTCCGGATCGTTGTACTCTGCTTTGTCAAGGGCGGTCTGATAAGCTTCCAGCATCAGAGAGTATACATCTTCGATATACTGGTCACTGTCTACGCTGTTATCCTTTAGATAATCGGCAAGTTTCTCATCATAAATCGGTTCCATGGCAGTGTAAAGCTGCATTTGTTGGGTATCTACAGTTATCTGATAGGTGTTCTCTTTTTTATCTGCTTTTTTTACATCGTATTTTGTGTTACTGAAAGCCTGTTTCCAGAAATCAGTATAGTCCTGACGCAGCTGTGGAGAAATCTGTGTACTTCCGGGACTACTTCCGTCGCCGCCAATGGAAGAAGACACCAGATCATCGATCATGGAATTGAAGGTGGCTGTAAGATCATCAGAAGAAACTCCTGACAAGGAAGAAAGCGTATCCACATTTCCACGGATCATACCGTCGAGATATGCAGTTGTATAAGCAACAGCATCAAAATCATCTGCTTTATTTCCGGAGCAGCCACTGATTAATAACATACAGGAACAGGCGAGAGCCGTGGAAGCCATCCATTTTTTTTTCATAAATATTCCCCTCCTTAGATTAGAAAAAGCCAGATGCATCTCTATCGGAACATGCATTCTGATTTAAACTCATGGTCATTATACCAGATTTTACGGCAGATACAAGACAGAGAGAGAAAAATACAGGGAAGCGTAAGGAAAATGTCAGAAGTACTACAGTATATACAAAGAAGAGATTTTATAAGAGTAAAAATAATAAAATAAAAAAACAGGAAAAATATCAAAAATATATTGACCGCTATGATCTGATCGGTGGACTGGTGCTGGAATCTGAGGAGAAAGCGGAAAAGATTATCAGAGAAGCAAATGAAAAAGCAGAACAGGTACTCAACGATGCAGATCAGCAGGCAGAGACTACAACACAGAATGCAAGAAAAGCAGCAGATCAGATTGTGTCAGAGGCCATTGCTACGAGAGATGAACTGATGGACGAAGCGAAGAAAGAAGCAGAGAAATGCCTGGCAGCCGTACAGGCAGAAATGGATGCGAAACTGGCTGATGGAAAACGAAAATACATTGCTGTACAGGATGAGATGAATGAAATTGTAGAACTGATCAATCAGGCACAGATTCGTTTTATGGCTTCTTATAAAGAAGTACATAAGATTGTCAGTGCGATGCCGGAAACCATGCGAGAGCTGGAAGATGAAGAGGCATCCAGAAAAAAAGGAGACGAAAGTACAGTTGCTGCACAGAATAATCTGCAGACGGGGGAGTCGGAGTATGAAGAAGATCTCGACGAGGAAGAGGAAGATTTTTCCGAGGAAGAGATGAAACAGATGATGAACCGTCAGGATGAAGAATGAAAAACACAGGACTTGAACCAGACTCCCGGGCATATATTTTAATAAATATGCTCCGGGAGTTTTTATGATGAAAAAGAAAATATGGGAACTGGGAATGACGGTGCTACTTCTGACCGGTGTGTTCTGGCTGGCAAGGACGGGAGCAAGACTTACAGGGGCAGATGCCGGAGCGGGGAATGGTGTGGTATTGATAGACAGTGGTCACGGGGGCAGTGATCCGGGGAAAATAGGGATTCATCAGGAAAAGGAAAAAGATATTAATCTGCAGATTGCAAAACGGCTGAAAAAGCAACTGGAAAAAAACGGGGTAAAGGTCTATATGACGAGAGAAAATGATGTAGATCTTTCGGAAGGAGACGGAGGAAACAGTAAAGTACAGGATCTGAAAAGACGTTGTGAGATGGTTCGGAAGATCCAGCCGGACTGTGTATTAAGTATTCATCAAAACAGCTACCCGGAAGAAGCAATTCATGGGGCACAGGTCTTTTATTATGAGGATTCTTCAGAAGGAAAAAAGCTGGCAGAGATATTACAGAAACATTTGGTGGAAGTGCTGGATAAAGAAAATCACAGACAGGCCAAAGGGAACAGGACTTATTATATGCTGAAAAAGACAGAGGCAACACTGGTGATTGTAGAATGCGGTTTTTTAAGTAATAATCAGGAAGCCTTATTGCTGACGGATGAAAAATATCAGAACAAGGTGGCAAAAGCAATCTGCAGTGGTACCTTGGAATATCTGAGCAGCCTGGCAGAGAAAAAGTGAAAATAAAAAATCACAGGAGCCTGAGAAGTCTTGTGATAAATTTACACTTGCCCATCGCACGTTACTCTAGTATACTGTTATCAGATGTGAAGAAATAAGGTGAAAGAAAATGAAAACAAAAGTGATTCGCATGAATCCCCAGGAATTAGATATGGAAGGTATCCGGGAAGCCGGAGAGATTCTGAGACAGGGCGGTCTGGTAGCATTTCCCACAGAGACGGTATATGGACTTGGAGGAAACGGACTGGATCCGCAGGCATCTGCTAAAATCTATCGGGCGAAAGGTCGGCCTTCCGATAATCCACTGATCATTCATATTGCAGATATGGAAGATCTGGAGAAAATTGTAAAAGAGGTGCCGGAGAGTGCAAAAAAACTGGCATCAGTTTACTGGCCGGGACCATTGACAATGATTTTTCAGAAAAGCGATATTGTGCCTTATGAGACGACCGGTGGAATGGATACTGTGGCAGTGCGTATGCCGGATCATCCGCTGGCACAGGCACTGATCCGGGCAGGGGGAGGCTATGTTGCGGCACCCAGTGCCAATACATCGGGTCGCCCGAGTCCAACGATGGCTTCCCATGTGGAAGAGGATCTGGATGGGAAGATTGATATGATTCTGGATGGCGGACCCGTGGGGATCGGTCTGGAATCAACAATTGTGGATTTTACGGAAGAGATTCCGACGATTCTGCGTCCGGGATATATTAATCAGGAGATGGTAAGACGTGTGATCGGTCAGGTGCAGATGGATCGGGGATTGATCCAGGCAGACAGTAAAGTCAAACCGAAAGCTCCCGGAATGAAATACCGTCATTATGCACCGAAAGCGGATCTGACCGTGGTGGAAGGATCACCGAAAGCTGTACAGGAGAAAATCTGTGCGCTGGTGGAAGAAAAGATCAGAGCAGGAGAAAAGGTGGGCGTGATTGCTACAGAGGAGAGTATAAAGGCTTATCCGGAAGGAATTGTAAAGTGCATCGGAACAAGGGCAGATGAAGAGAGCATTGCGAGACATCTGTTTGCTGTACTGCGGGAATTTGACGACTGTGGAGTGACTTATATTTATTCAGAAGCTTTTGATACGCCCCAGATGGGACAGGCGATTATGAACCGTCTGATGAAGGCTGCAGGTCAGAAAAAGATTCAGGTTTGAGGATGAACTATGGTAATACGGTATAAAAAACTGATTTTTGTAGATACCAATGATAATTGCAGGGCGCCGATGGCAGAGATGATCCTGAAAAGAAAATTTCTTACCAATCCGTTGACGATTGAGTCCAGAGGGATGGTGGTATTATTTCCGGAACCGCTGAATCCGAAAGCGGAGGCAGTACTGACCAGCAACGGTTACCCGCAGCCAAGTCATATTGCCATGCAGTTAGAGCAGGAAGATATCAACAATGATGTTCTGAACCTGACGATGGAGGACAAACAAAAATCGCAGATCTGGGAAACGTATGAGAATGCGCCCCATGTCTATACAGTAAAAGAATACGTGGGGGAGAGCGGAGATATACCGTCCCTGCACGGTCAGCCACTGACTGTATACAGTCAGTGCTATACGGAACTGGAATTATTGATGAGAAAACTGGTAACAAGGTTAAACGAAGAGGAGGAACTGTAACATGATAGCAATTGGTTGTGACCATGGCGGATATGAACTGAAGAAGGAGATTGAGGCATACCTGGACAGCAGAGGACTGGAGTACCGGGATTATGGATGCGACAGCACAGATTCCGTAGACTATCCAATCTATGCAAGAAAAGTGGCTCATGCCATCGTTAAGGGAGAATGCGAGAGAGGAATCCTGATCTGCGGAACTGGAATCGGTATCTCTATCGCAGCCAACAAAGTACCTGGAATCCGTGCTGCATTATGTACCGATTGTTTCTGTGCACAGGCAACCAGAGAACACAACGATGCCAATGTACTGGCACTTGGTGGAAGAGTTGTAGGACCGGGACTTGCCATTAAGATCGTGGAGACATTCCTGGATACTCCATTTTCCAATGATGAACGTCACATCCGCAGAATCAAACTGATCGAGGAGCCGACAGACGGAGAGTAAAGTGCAGTAAAATACATGAAAAAGAAGGTAACAGATACAGTTATGAATGAAATTCCCGACTGCGATACAGAATGATAAAAGAGCGCTATGCCGGAAACGGCAGAAAGGAGAACAAATGTCAAAAGTAGTAGTTATGGATCACCCGTTGATTCAACATAAAATCGGAATTATCAGAAGAACAGAGACAAGTAGCAAGGAATTCAGAGAGATGATCGGTGAGATCGCGATGCTGATGTGCTACGAAGCGACCAGAGATCTGAAGCTGGAAGAGGTGGAAATTGAAACCCCAATCACAAAGATGACTGCGAAAGAACTGGCAGGAAAGAAACTGGCTGTAGTACCGATTCTCCGTGCAGGCCTGGGAATGGTAGAAGGTATGCTGGCAATGATTCCGGCTGCAAAAGTAGGACATATCGGTCTGTACCGTGATCCGGAAACTCTGGTACCGGTAGAATATTACTGCAAACTTCCGGCAGACAGTTCCGAGCGTGACATTTTCGTTGTTGATCCGATGCTGGCAACCGGTGGATCCGCAGAAGCAGCAATTACCATGCTGAAACAGAAAGGTGTAAAAAATATCCGCTTTATGTGTATCATTGCAGCACCGGAAGGTGTAAAGAAACTGCAGGAAGTACACCCGGATGTGGATATCTATATCGGTGCACTGGATGATCATCTGAATGATCACGGCTATATCGTACCGGGTCTTGGCGATGCAGGAGACAGAATCTTCGGAACAAAATAAGAGGGAGTTGGATAGCAACCCCTTGACAAATCAGGGAGTTTCCGATAAAATCCTATCAGCAATAAAATAAAAAAGGCGATGAAGGGAATAGTACACAGGTGACAATCAACAGAGAGGAAATCAGAGGTGGAAGATTTCTGTGCGGAGTGTGTGGAACCGACCCCGGAGCTGTCTGTGAGTAAGCAGACCGCGACTTTGGCGTTAAAAAAGAGTGAAAGAAAGTGAGCAGTCTTCGGGCTGTTAATTAGGGTGGTACCGCCGGATAAGCATCTGGTCCCTTTTTGGGGATCAGGTGCTTATTTTGATCTGGAATCCCCTGGAGATAGAGAAATGTACTCTCGGATACAACTGACAAAAAATCATCTCGCAAAATCAGGCACAGAAAGATTCCGAGAGTACGTGAGAACAAAAATGGAGGAAATAAAGATGGCAAAAGACAAAAAAATGGTAGAAGCGATCACTTCCATGGAAGAGGATTTCGCGCAATGGTATACCGATGTAGTAAAAAAAGCAGATCTGATTGATTACACCAGTGTAAAAGGATGTATGGCGATCAAACCGGCAGGTTATGCGATCTGGGAAAATATCCAGCATGAACTTGACCGAAGATTCAAAGAGACAGGCGTAGAAAATGTGTATATGCCAATGCTGATTCCGGAAAGCCTTCTGCAGAAAGAAAAAGATCACGTAGAAGGATTTGCACCGGAAGTTGCATGGGTGACACACGGTGGACTTGAACCGCTGCAGGAACGTCTGTGCATCCGCCCGACTTCTGAGACTCTGTTCTGTGATTTCTATGCAAAAGAGATCCAGTCCCACAGAGATCTGCCGAAAGTATATAATCAGTGGTGTTCCGTTATGCGTTGGGAAAAGACAACCCGTCCATTCCTGCGTTCCAGAGAATTCCTGTGGCAGGAAGGACATACCGCACATGCAACGGCTGAGGAAGCAGAAGAGAGAACCATCCAGATGCTGAATCTGTATGCAGATTTCTGCGAGCAGGTACTGGCAATCCCGGTTATCAAAGGAAGAAAGACAGACAAAGAAAAATTTGCAGGTGCAGAAGCTACTTACACCATCGAATCCCTGATGCATGACGGAAAAGCCCTGCAGTCCGGTACCAGCCATAACTTTGGCGATGGATTTGCAAAGGCATTCGGCATCCAGTATACAGACAAAGAAAATAAATTACAGTATGTACATCAGACATCCTGGGGTATGACAACCCGTATGATCGGTGCGCTGATCATGGTACACGGCGATGACAGCGGACTGAAACTGCCGCCGAGAATCGCACCGGTACAGGCAGTGATTATCCCGATCCAGCAGAGAAAAGAAGGTGTTCTGGAAAAAGCAGCTGAACTGGAAGCTGCACTGAAAGCAGCAGGTATCCGTGTGAAAACAGATGCTACCGACAAGAGCCCGGGATTCAAATTCGCTGAGCAGGAGATGCGTGGTATCCCGGTTCGTATCGAGTGTGGACCGAAGGATATCGAGGCAAATCAGGCAGTTGTTGCAAGAAGAGATACCGGTGAAAAGATCGTTGTCGCTTTACCGGAACTGGCTGAGAAAGTAACAGAAATCCTGGATACGATTCAGACAGATATGCTGGAGAGAGCAAGAGCACACAGAGATGCACATACCTATACAGCAACCACCTACGAAGAGTTTGTAAAGACCATCAACGAAAAACCTGGATTTATCAAAGCTATGTGGTGCGGCGATCAGGCATGTGAGGACAAGATCAAAGAAGATACAGCAGCAACTTCCCGTTGTATCCCATTTAACCAGGAACATCTGGCAGATACCTGTGTATGCTGTGGAAAACCGGCGACAAAGATGGTATACTGGGGCAGAGCATACTAAAAGAAAAAGTGTGGGAACATCAATAAAGGCATTCGGCTGTTATCGGTGTTCAGAACGAATAGCATGAAACAGAAAAGGAGTGGATAGAATGCGGTTACAGTTACCGGCAGCAGTAAACATGATTATTGATGTGCTTCAGGCGCATGGGTATGAGGGATTTGCAGTGGGTGGCTGTGTCCGGGATTCGGTGTTGAACAGAACGCCGGATGACTGGGACATAACCACATCTGCCACTCCTTATCAGGTGAAGGAATTATTTCCAAAAACCGTGGATACCGGTCTTCAGCACGGAACCGTGACGGTTATGGTACATGGCGTCGGTTACGAAGTGACCACATACCGGATCGACGGGGAATACGAGGATGGCAGACACCCGAAAGAGGTGCAGTTTACCTCAAATCTGACCGAAGATCTGAAACGTCGCGATTTTACGATTAATGCCATGGCTTACAGCAAAGATCGTGGGCTGATTGATGAATTTGGCGGGATGAATGATCTGCAAAGAAAAATCATCCGCTGTGTGGGAGATCCGTGGCAGCGGTTCGGTGAGGATGCACTGAGGATCCTTCGGGCGGTACGGTTTGCAGCGCAGCTTGGATTTGAGATTGAAGAAAATACCAAAAAGGCAATTGTGGAACTGGCACCGACGCTTTCAAAGATCAGTGCGGAGCGGATCCAGACAGAGACAGTGAAACTATTGATGTCGGATCGTCCGGAGATGTGGAGAAGTGTGTATGATCTTGGTATCACACGGATCATCATGCCGGAGTTCGATGCGATCATGGAAACGCCGCAAAATACCCCGCATCACATGTACAATGTGGGGGAACATACATTAAAGGCGCTGAGCCTGACGGAAAAAGACCGGATCCTGCGTCTGACGATGCTGCTTCACGATATTGGAAAAGCAAGTATGCGGACGACCGATGCAAACGGTGTGGATCATTTTAAAGGGCATGGTCCGGCGGGAAAAGAAATCGCGAAAAAAATTCTTCGCAGACTGAAGTTTGATAACGATACGATCGCACAGGTGACACATCTGATCTACTGGCACGATTATCGACCGGCACCGGAAGAAAAAGCGGTCCGGCGGGCGATCCACAAAGTGGGAGAAGATCTGTTTCCGCTGTTTTTGAAGGTACAGCGGGCGGATAACCTGGCGCAGAGCATGTATCTGAGAGAGGAGAAGCTGGCGCGGATCGACGGTGTGGAAAAACTTTACCATGAGATCATGGAAAAACACCAGTGTGTGTCGCTGAAAACACTGGCAGTGACCGGCAGGGATTTGATCGCAGAAGGAATGAAACCGGGACCGCAGATGGGAGCCGTTCTTCAGGAACTGTTGGAAGTGGTGCTGGATCAGCCGGAAATGAATGAAAAAGAGAAATTGCTTGCCTGGTGGAAAGAACATGGGACTTGTCAAAAGGCAGAGGGTACTTTATAATATAGGGTACTTTAGAGATAAAGGGATATAAAATACAGAACTCCGGCAGAGTCCGGGGAAGAAACAATGGATATCAGAAAATCAGGAGGAGACGTTCATGAAGAGAGAAACCGTAATCGTACTCGATTTTGGTGGACAGTACAATCAGTTAATTGCACGACGTGTACGTGAGTGTAATGTATACTGTGAAATTTATTCTTACAAAACCGATTTGGAAAAAATCAAAGCTATGGAGCCGAAGGGAATTATTTTCACCGGCGGTCCCAACAGTGTATACCTGGAGGATTCTCCTTCTTATGCAAAAGAAATCTATGATCTGGGTATCCCGGTTCTCGGTATCTGCTATGGTTCTCAGCTGATGATGCACCAGCTGGGCGGAAAAGTATGCAAGGCGCCGGTTCGCGAATATGGTAAGATTGAAGTAACCGTGGATCAGTCTTCTGCATTATTTGAAAATGTATCCGAAAAGACCATCTGCTGGATGAGCCATAACGATTATATCGAGCAGGCAGCGCCTGGATTCAAGATTATCGCTCATACACCGGACTGTCCGGTAGCAGCAGTGGAAAATGTAGAAAAGAAACTGTATGCAACCCAGTTCCATCCGGAAGTTCTTCATACAAAAGAAGGAAAACAGATGCTGGCAAATTTCGTATTTAACGTATGTGGTTGTGCCGGCAGCTGGAAGATGGATTCTTTCGTAGAAGAGTCTATCAAGGCGATCCGTGAAAAAGTCGGTGACGGTAAAGTATTGTGTGCACTGTCCGGCGGTGTGGATTCTTCCGTGGCAGCTGTTCTGTTATCCAAAGCAGTTGGCGATCAGCTGACCTGTGTATTCGTAGACCATGGTCTTCTGAGAAAGAACGAAGGCGATGAAGTAGAGGCGGTCTTCGGTCCGGACGGCAATTATAACCTGAACTTTATCCGGGTCAACGCACAGGAACGTTTCTATGAGAAACTGAAAGGCGTGGAAGAACCGGAAGCAAAGAGAAAAATTATCGGTGAGGAATTCATTCGTGTATTTGAAGAAGAAGCAAAGAAAATCGGAGCTGTGGACTTCCTGGTACAGGGAACTATCTATCCGGATGTTGTAGAAAGTGGTGTTGGCGGAGAATCCACCGTAATCAAATCTCATCACAACGTAGGTGGTCTGCCGGAGCATGTAGATTTCAAAGAAATCATCGAGCCTCTGCGTGACCTGTTCAAAGACGAAGTAAGAAAAGCCGGTCTGGAACTTGGCATTCCGGATTACCTGGTATTCCGTCAGCCATTCCCTGGTCCTGGGCTCGGTATCCGTATCATCGGCGATGTAACCGCAGAAAAAGTACAGATGGTACAGGACGCAGATGCCATCTGGCGCGAAGAAATCGCCAAAGCCGGTCTGGACAAAGAAGTAAACCAGTACTTTGCAGCGCTGA